>Ga0187818_10000467_pt1 | contig 14628 bp, 12 predicted proteins | sample NC_wetland_sal_i_14_FD_130581 | JGI IMG/M metagenome (GOLD analysis project Ga0187818, IMG submission 130581) | Wetland sediment microbial communities from Neuse River Estuary, North Carolina, USA - SO4_3 | ecosystem: Environmental > Aquatic > Freshwater > Wetlands > Sediment | place: USA... | reverse complement strand
GTCTGGATCAACTGCTACAACATCTTCGACGCGGCGCTGCCGTTTGGCGGCTACAAGCAGTCGGGGTGGGGACGCGAGATGGGCAAGGACGTTCTCGCACTCTACACCCAGACCAAGGCGGTGTGCGCGCGGCTGTAGTACCGTGAAGGCGTGACAAGTCGTACGGTGGAGGGACGGGCGTCCTCGCCCGTCCAGCCGGGCGGGGACGCCCGACGCTCCACCGTTTTTATTGTTTTGTGCTGGATGAAATTGGAGGCGCGGGTGAGAATCGAACTCACGATAGAGGTTTTGCAGACCTCGGCCTTACCACTTGGCTACCGCGCCGGATAGTTCACTAAAACGACGCTAAAACGAAAAGCCCTCGCCGGGGCAGGGCTTCTAGAAACTGGAGCGGGAGACGGGATTTGAACCCGCGACTTCGACCTTGGCAAGGTCGCACTCTACCACTGAGTTACTCCCGCTCAACTTTATGAGTATAAACGAGGCCGTCCCAGGGGAGCAAACATGGCTTCCAGTACGGGCTATGGTACCCCGAGTTGCCGCAACTGCCGGGCTGCGCTCGGCTTGGACGGGCGAGGCGCCCGTCCCCACACGAACACCCCTCAACCAACTCCTAATACTTCCCTGTCCCCTGCGTCTGGTTGGCAGCAGCCGTGATCTGGTTGCGGACGTCCCAGAGGTCTTTGTAGAGCCAGCTTTCCATTCGTTGCTGCAAGACTTCCACGGGCGTTCCCATGGTGCCTACGACCCGGCCTCCGATGATGCGTTCGGCGAGCTTGAGATGGTGGAAACGGAAGAGCTGCATGCGTTCGTCGAAGTCGAGCAGGCGCTCGGCTACATCGTGCAGGCCGAAGAATTCTTCGTGACGGCGGTAGAGATCGCCGATGGTCAGGCCGGCGCGGCTGAGCTGCTCGTGAAAGGCGTGGCCGAGGCGCGGGCCGATGTGGAGCAGCGAAAGGAATCCGGGAGAGTCGAGGCCGCTGCCGTGCCCCAGACCCGCGCGGATTATGTGATAGTCATACGGAGTAATGGTCTCCAGAATGTGCAGCAGTCCGATGGGCGGCTCAAGCAGCGAGATGGCGCGACGGATCAGGCGCGTGGTGTTGCCGTAGTCGGCCTGCTCGAGCGCTTGGAGGGCGCGACCGAGTTCGAAAGCCGCTCCCTTCATGAGCAATTCCGAGCTCTGGTGCACGACCAGGAAGGTCATCTCGTCTTGGTGCAGCAGTTCCTCGGGCGACTTTTGCAGGGCGAGCAGCTCGTCGGTGTGCAGATAGCGCTCGTAGTCGGTCGTTCCCTTGCCGGGAAGAATCGGTTTTGTCAATTCGTCGCGATGTGCCATGTAGAACCTATGCGCTATCAGGGCTGCAAGTGTTCGGCCGGATGATGCGGCGCCCACTGCGGATCTTCATCGGGCGTGACGATCTGGCCGTCGCGCATGTGGACAATGCGGTCGCCATACTCGGCGGCCTCGGGATTGTGCGTAATCATGAGCACGGTCTGCCCCAAATCTTTGTTCGACTGGCGCAGCATGTCGAGGACGATGCCCGAGCTTTTCGAATCCAGGTTGCCGGTGGGCTCGTCGGCGAGCACGATGGCGGGGCGGTTGATGAGAGCCCGGGCGAGCGCGACTCTCTGCTGCTCGCCGCCGGAAAGCTCGTTGGGCCGGTGCTCCAGACGTTGGGCGATGCCGAGCATCCCGGTGATCTTCTTCAGGAACGCGGGATCGGGCTTAGCCAGGCCGGCGATGTCAACGGCGATTTCTATATTCGAGCGCGCGCTGAGCGTGGGCAGAAGATTAAATTTCTGGAAGACGAATCCGATCTTGCTTTTGCGCAACCGGGTACGCTCGCCGTCGGAAAGCGTGGCGAAATCCACGCCGTCGATGGTGACGCTTCCCGAGTCGGCGCGGGTCAGTCCGCCGAGCAGATAAAAAAGCGTGGACTTGCCGCTGCCCGAAGGGCCCACGACCGTGACGAATTCGCCCTTTTGCACGCTGAAGGAGATACCGCGCAGGGCTGGCACATCCACTTTGCCAACCCGGTAAGTTTTGCGCAGTTCCCTGGCTTCAATGAAGGCCGGCATCCAGTGGAAACCATATCACAGGAAGAAGGGCGATTGAGTCATTGAATCATTGAGGCATTCACGAGCGCTTCAATGTCTCAATGATTCAATGTCTCAATGACTCAATGCAGTTCTACGCCACGGTCGCATGCTCCACGTCCACCGCACGAGTGCGGAGTTCGACCGGGCGCTTGGGGCCGCGCTTGCGCACCAGCAACAGGCGAATGCGTTCCAGCAGCTCCGCGGGTTCGTACATTCCCTTGGGCAGAAAAAGATCGGCGAGCGTTTCGCGCTCGTAGATTTTGGTGCGACCGGAGATCAGCACGGCCGGAGTCTGCGGAGAAAGACTTTTGATTTCTTCGATCAGCCGCGAACCATCCACACCCGGCATGATCAGATCGGTCAGCACCAGGTCAACGCCGCCGCGGCGGAAAGCTTCGAGGGCCAGTTCGCCACTGTTGCACGCGAGCACGCGGTAGCCCCGCGTTTCCAGCAGGATTTTGCGAATGGAGAGTGACTGTTCGTTATCGTCCACACAAAGAATTGTCTTTTTGGGCTTCATTGGTCTAACCGGGAGAATTTCGTCACAAAGTTTCGATTGTGTTGAATCTCTTTCTTTTTGAGAACCGGGAGCGAGGGGAATGCTAACAGAATCGCAGCGCGGGTAAAGTGCCGTGCTCGCCAATGGCACTCCGGTGCGAGGGAAGATCGTGCCATTGGCTTCGGGGCCGCGACTAGCGCGGTGTCTTGATGCACTAGATCGCGATCGTGACTTCACCGCGGAGAACTTCCACACAATTTCCACCGACCCGCACATTGGCGACATGGTTATCCTGCCGATTATCCAGTTTGGTGGCGCGAACGAAAATGCAACTGGGACGGTGCATTTCCAGTCCTTGCTCGATCAAAACCTGCTCATCGCTGGCAGCAACCGAGTGCGCCACCATCCAAGCGGCACAGCACCCCGCAGCGGAGCCGGTGGCCGGATCTTCTCCGTTGTAGAAAATCATGCGAGCGTGCAGCCGGGCTTTGCGATCGACAGTTTCGCGGCAGACGAAGTAAAAGAACTTTCCGCCGCTTGGCGCGAGATATTCGGCGGCGCGGTGGAGATCCAGGCGGAGGTTCTGCAGCGTCTTCAGCGAACGCAGCGCAGCGATCGTGAAAGGAACTCCGGTGGAAACCGTTTGGATGGGCACGGAACTATCGAAGTCAGCCGCGCTGAGGCCGGTGAGACGCGCGATGTCGTCCACGTTGTGGATGGCGCCGAACTCCGGATCTTTCTGCGTCATTTCTCCGAAGACGGGCTGGGCTGGTTCTTGGGTAAAGCGCACCGGCACGGTGCCAACGTTCAGGTCGAGCCGGATTTCGGCTGCGCCGGCGACGGGTCCAGTGACCGCACCAGCCTGGTTCCGAAGAACGAAAGCGGTGCCAAGGGTTGGATGTCCGGCAAAGGGCAATTCTTCCTGCACAGTGAAGATGCGCACGCGGACTCCGCGGGTCTTTTCGGCAGCGGCGTCCCCGGGAAGAATGAAGGTAGTTTCGGAAAGATTCATTTCACGCGCTAACGCCTGCATTTGCCCGGTGCTGAGGCCGCGTCCATCGAAAAACACCGCCAGCGAGTTGCCGGTCAGGGCGCGGTCGGTAAACACATCGACCTGCACCATAGAGAGCTTTCGTGTCGAAGCGTCCATGCGTGAGATTTTACATTTCTGCGTGTGCTCGCGCCTCACGGCCTGGCCAGGGTTGACGGGCCGAGCAGCCTCTGGATATTCTATCTCTACTAATGTAGTGGGGTTTAAACGCGCTGGTCGTCGTCACTCCAAGCAAAAACTACGCGAGGAACCAATATGTCTCTACGCATCAATTCCGAAGCTCCGAACTTCACCGCCGAAACCACGCAGGGCACAATCGACTTTCACGAATGGATCGGCAACGGCTCGGCCATCCTGTTCTCGCACCCCAAGGATTTCACTCCGGTGTGTACGACCGAACTGGGCTACATGGCGGGTCTGCAGCCGGAGTTTACCAGGCGCAACACGAAAATCATCGGGCTGAGCGTGGATCCGGTGACCAGCCACGGCAAGTGGGCCGCCGATATTGAAGAAACGCAGGGTCACAAGGTAACTTATCCGATGATTGGCGATCCGGAACTCAAGGTGGCGAAGCTCTACGACATGCTGCCCGCCGAGGCTGGGACCGCCAGCGCGGGCCGCACGGCGGCCGACAATGCCACGGTACGCACCGTGTTCGTGATTGGTCCGGACAAGAAGATCAAGCTGATGCTGATCTACCCCATGAGCAGCGGACGCAATTTCGATGAGGTGCTGCGCGCGCTGGATTCGATACAGCTCTCCGCGAAGCACAACGTTGCCACGCCGGTGAACTGGAAGCCGGGGCAGGACGCGATCATTCCCACCTCAGTCTCAGAAGACCAGGCCAGGCAGAAATATCCCGGCGGCTGGAAGACTCTGAAGCCCTATCTGCGAGTGGTGGCACAGCCGAAGTAGTAGTTCGTGGGCGGTTCGAAGCGAATCACGGAAGCCCCGGTGCCGATTGCAACCGGCGTGATCCGGAGCTAGGATGACGGCATGCGGAGACAGCCATGAGCGAGGATTGTCTTGATGAACAGAATGCCGCTGCTTCCCGCCGCAATTTTCTCAAAACCACCGGCGCCGTGACCGCCGGAGCGCTGGCCGGAAGTCTGCTGCCCGAAAGTGCAGCGGCATCGCCTGCTGCTCTCTTCAGCGCCCCGTTTAATCCCGCCACCGCCGGCGCCATGCCGACTCGCAACCTCGGGCGCACCGGCCACCGCCCAGGCATCTTCAGCCTGGGTGGACAAGCTGCCATCGAGCAGCCCCACAACGAAGCCGTTGCCGTACCCATCATCGAGCGCGCCCTTGATCTCGGCGTCAACTACGTGGATACCGCCGCGATGTATGGAGGCCCCGAGCGCTGGAGCCAGCGCTACTTCGGCCAGGTGATGAAGCATCGCCGCAGCCATGTGTACCTTGCCAGCAAGACGCATGACCGCACCCGCGACGGTTCGCTCAAACTGCTTGAAGAATCGCTCAAGTTGCTCAACACCGACCATCTCGACGCGTGGCAACTTCATCACATTGACAGCAAAGAGGAGGTCGAGCAGATCTTCGGCAAAGGCGGCGCCCTCGAAGCCCTCCTTCACGCCCGCGAACAGAAAATGGTTCGCTACCTCGGCGTCACCGGTCACTCCGATCCCGGGGTGCTGATGGAGTGCCTGCGTCGCTTCGACTTCGATCAGATCCTGATGGCTGTCAACGCCGCCGACCCGCATCACCGCAGCTTCACCGAGCACCTGCTGCCCATGGCCGTGGACAAACAGATGGGCATCATCGGCATGAAGATTCCCGCCCGCGGCCGCATCCTCAGTTCCTGGCAGCCGGACAAGAGCCACGACTCGGGCTGGAACCAACCTGCTCCGAAACCCGGCGTTCTGGCGATGAAGGAAGCGCTTTATTTCACCCTCAGCCTGCCGGTGAGCACAGTCATTATCGGATGCGATTCCATTGCCCAACTCGAAGAAAACGTCCAACTCGCCCGCGACTTCACGCCGCTCAGCGCAACCCAAATGGCCGGCCTGACCGGACGCACCGAGCCCATTGCCAAGCAGGCGCTTTTCTTCAGAAACTGGGCTTGAGGGCTGAATACCTCGTTGTGATCTCTCAGCCAGCGGTGGACGGAAGCACTAGAGTAGTCATTGCTGATAAAACAGAATTGAAAACAGAACGGAAGCGCATGCGGTCCGGTGATCGTCCCGGTCTTCAAAACCGGCGGGCGGCATCTTCGATGTTGCCGGTGTGTTCGACTCACACACGCTTCCGCCATTTATTTTCAGTGATTTACGGAATATCGCCCCTTCTCAAAGTGAGAACCTCTTGTTCAACTCGCTTTGTGGTGATAAAAACGTGATAATTCTGTCCACGGTGAAGATAGCGGCTGCGCACATCTCGGGTGGAAAAAACCCTGGGTAGAGGTGTGAGGCGGACTGCTTCCCTATGCCACGTGACTGTTACTGGAGGGATGCCCCGGGAGGAATGGGATGATTCCTTCTTGCAGCATCGAGAGCTTCGATTACCACTCTTGTGTTTTCATCAAGGGGTTTCACGTAGGTGGGCAAGATGTGGGTACTGGCATGACCGAGCAGATGGGCAACCGTCAGTCCCGAAGCCCTGCAGCTATTGGCGCGACTTGCAAAGGACGCTCTTAAATCGTAAATTCTCCGCGCGAGGCCTGCCTTTCGAGCAGCTTTTCGCCACGCGGTCTTGTAATCGGTGATATGGGTGTTGGTGATTCGCGGACTTGGAAAAACGTAGGGTGAAAAGTCTGGACCCAGCTTGCTTCGCCAATCGATAAGCACATCCTTGCAGTGATTCGTGAGCCATACCGTCCGGAGCCCAGCGGCACTCTTGGACTCGCGCACGTGAACACATGCCGGTTCAGAGTCCAGCAACACATCGGGCCACTTCAGGGGCAGCGCTTCTTTTCTCACCCGCAGTCCTGTTTCGACCAACAGCGTTATCAATACCGAGAGCCATTCCGGAGAAAACTGCTTCACTCGCGCTTCTTCGTCATACGAAAGTGGTTTTGCCTGACGGCGATCACGGCGTTCGTTGAGCCTGCCAACGTCGACGCAGGGGTTGCGAGATACTAGGCGAATTCTCTTTGCCTGAGACATGAGCGCAGAAAGCGTTGCCACATCTCTATTGACGGTCGCCTTCCCAGCACCTTCCGCCAGCCGCTTTTGCTGGAATCTGAAGATTGATTCGGGGGTAATATCAGAAAGCCGGATGTTTTCTCCAAGATGCCGCAGGATGTTGTTGACGCTCGACTGGTACCTGGAGCGAGTTTTCTCGTGAGTTTTCGAAGTGAGAAATTCTTCCGCTTGTCTTCCTAAATGGGGAGTGCGTGATCTGGGAAGATTCCATCGTTCTTCTAGCACCTGTGTTTTCCGCAAGGCGAGCAGTTTCTCTGCCACTTTTTTGTTGGTGGACCCCGTGCTCTCGCGGTGCTGACCTCCGCCAATCATGTAGCTGATCCACCATACTTTGTTTTTATGCCGACCATCGGATCTGCGGTAGACGCCCATTATTTAGTACCTAGCGTTCTCCGGACAGAAGCCTGGATGTTCGGGAAATACCCACATATCCATTCACAGGCGCCCTCCGCACAGCCGATGGGCTGTCCAAACGGAGACGCCGTACTTCTTCGCGAGTTCCCTGAAGGGCACGTGCTCCCGTTTTCTCTCGTTCTTGAGCCTCGTGGCCTCCCCTGGACTTAATTCCCTCAGGGAGGGCCGCCCGAGTCGTTTACCTTGCTGACGTGCATGCTGCAATCCTGCTTTTACCCGCTCCACAATCAGTGACCGCTCCCACTGGGCAATAGCTCCGATAATCTGGAACAACATTTCGCCGTGCGGGAGCGAAGTGTCGATGGCCTCGGTGCAGGAGACGAACCCGATGCCGAGCGCCCTGAAGAGTTCCAAGGCATTGAGGAGCTGCTTCAACGACCGCGCGAAGCGGTCGAATTTCCAAACGACAACGAAGTCGATCTTCCGGCGTCGGCAGTCGTTCAATAGTGCGTCGAGTGCAGGACGCCTCTCGATTGCTCCTGACACTCCCTTATCACGGTAGATTTTGTAGAGCGTCCGCTTATCAAGAGCTTGCGCACAACCGGGGATCGAGCCTTCTTTTCTTCCCAAACCAGAATGCAAATTGAAATAGGCCTCCGAATAGCCGAATTTGCGAAGGAAGACATACGGGCCGGTGCAGACGCGTGGAAGGCATTGGTCGGACTTATTAACCAGTGTCTCGGGAGAGATGCGGGCTGGAAGGAATATTACACGGAAGAAATGAACAAGCTCGTCACGCAGGGTGAAGAACCACGAATGCTCCGGGTGTTTGCAGCCGAGAGGGATGCGGAGTCCCTCCACCAGTCGGGCGATCACGACGGCGCGGTGGCTGAAATTCAGAAACTACTAAACAATCATTTCAAGGAGGACCGTAATGATCGGGGATGGTACCTCCAAGAGATGGCAAGGTACACCTACGTTCAGAGCAAATCGAAGTCAAACGAACTCCAAATCAATGCCCATAAGTTGAACCGGTACCTGCTACGCCCAAAGCATGGCATGCAAGTCCAGCGATTGGAACTACTGGCTCAAAGGCGTGTCGAAAACATAATTGCATGGATTCAGGCCTTCGCTTCTTTTGAAGAGCTGCAGTTGGCCCTTGACGAAATCCTCAACGACTTTCAGTTCGGCGTGGATGCGGACGACTTCGAGGGAGCGGTCGACCGCCTAGCATTCGCACTCGGATTCCAAGGGCAAAGACCGGACAAGGAGTGGAAAGAGGGGCCCGACAACCTCTGGGCGATTCGGGCCGGCGAGTACATCCTGTTCGAATGCAAGAGTGAAGTGGATCTTCGGAGATCGGAGATATGCAAAACAGAAACAGGGCAAATGAATAACGCCATTGCCTGGTTCGAACGACATTATGCGGGTACGAACGTGAGGAATGTAATGATCATTCCGACCAAGAGTGTTGGACGTGCTGCCGGGTTCAACGCAGCGGTCCAGATCATGCGAAACTCAAACCTCAAGAAGTTATCTCACAACGTGGAAAAGTTCTTCCTCGAGTTCAGGCAATACGATTTGGCGAGCCTTTCCGAAGGAAAGATAAATGAGCTTCTCACATTGCACCATCTCTCGATCGATGAGATTCTTGAGGAGTATTCCGAAGAGCCGAAGTTCCTTAGCTCGAACTAAAGCGAATCACATCCGCTAATAGCCGAAGGAGCGCTTGGTCGAAGCACCGAGAGTCATTCCCTCTCACGCATAGCGTCTTTTTGTTTGCCCAAGCGCTTTCCACGCCGTCGACATCGCCGCCGGCCGACACGCCGCCCGCATCCACGGCATTGGCGGGCGCTTGCAGAGTTGGTGGGCATTGCGCAATGAGGGCACGTTTTCGAGCCTGCCCTTTAACATTTGTTGAACCTAGTCCTGTGTTTTCGCCAAAAAGTTTGCAAGTTGGAGTGCAAACTCGTTCTAATATGAGAGAGTCGGGAAACTGAGCGAGCGGTCTGTCTTTATCAGCAAGAGACTTCTGTTTCGTCGCAAGCTCCAATGCTTCTTGAAGGGATGTTAAAGACTCTTCATCGTTGCCAATTGTCGCCGATTTGTCGGCAGAGTCCAAGTACGCTTTAACGTCAGGATCAGCAACCTGTAATTCTGGGGGAACATACTTTTGAGGTACCGTGGTCGGTGCTGCCTGAGCCGCTGCTATAGCAAGTGGCGAAAGCAAGAAAACGTAAGCAACAGCAAGTATCAGGCAACAGAAACTGGAAGGATGTGCGTTTGCCTCGCGTGAAATCAATCTTTGTTTTGACATAATCCTTCACCCGGCCAGCGGTGAGAACGCATCACGATGGAAATTGTACTTCGAAGGGCTCCAACAAGCCACGAATTCCCTCGGTTGGTCATCCTTCTTCTTCCATCAGTCCCTCGGCTTCGGACTCATTGTCAATGCTCGCAGCTCAGATCGTGCCACAGAAGTTGAACGTACCTGGTGGCGACAAATATCTGACACGGAACCGTCGTACCTCTAATTGCAAGTGATAGCATTGACCCATGCCAAAGACACTAATTCAGTCTGTGGTCAGCGAACTCCAGAAGGAACGCACGCGACTTGAGGATGAACTACACCGCGTAACCGCTGCCCTCACAGCGTTCGGGGAAGTCTATCTGCAGGGAAATAAGCCTAGTCGGAGGGAGCGGACAATGTCGGCGGCAGGACGCAAGAGAATTGCAGCCGCGCAGAGAGCACGCTGGGCAAAAGTCCGGGCAGCGAAGAAGTGAGCGCAGGTTCTGCCGTTTTGGTCGTTACCGCTGTCTGGTAGACATCTCGGTTCGCGTATCCTGGATATCTCTGAGACTCTACGATGGTCAATCGGGGGCCATTTGAGTCCAATGATTTCAGCAGATCTTCATCGCGCCCTTAATTCCGGATTGCCGACGATAGATCCGGAATCGTCGGATCCTCTGCAAGGTACTGCCCATGCCACAATTACGCGGACGGATGGCCTCACGTCTGGCTCGAAACTCGGTAGGACTGGCTCTCTACATCCCGCTGCCAAATTCGATTCCGGCATATCAGTTTCAACTTTGGGTTAAGAGCCTTGCTACCGCTTCGCTGATCGGTTGTCCCGTCGCCTCCTCGTAGAAACTGAAACCCGGCGAGGGGTTTACCTCGAAGCAGTACCACTCTCCGGAGGGGGTACGGCGCAGGTCGATTCCGGCAACAAACAGCTTCATGGAAGCAGCGAGTTCCCGACATCGATCCGAGACATTCTGCGGTACCTCGCACGAGCGTACTCGCACTTGCTCGTCCCGCATCTGCGGATAGCGGTAGTCATCGGCCGTCGAACTGATCTCACAGCTAAAAACTTCGCCGCCCACGATGTGAACGCGAAAGTCCGTCCCTTTGATGTATTGCTGAAACTGTGTGGGACAATGAGCAATGTCTTCCATTCGGTCGTGATGCTCAGGTCCCAGTTTGGCCACGATGCTTCGGACACCGCTGATTGACTTGTAGATCACCGAACCGTGCCGCTCCCAGAACTCGACTGCGGCTTTTGGATCGGTCGTGACCAGCGTTTCCGGCACATCGAAACCGGCGCTACGAATCAGCTGCAGTTGATAGGGCTTCGAGTTGTTGGATGCCATGGCTGAGGGCCGGTTCACCACTAGCGCCGGTGCCATTTCGATCCAGCTCATCAAGGCGTCTTCAAAGCCGAAAGCGTGCTGAAACTTGCTGCTTTTGGGCTGTGCATCCTCCAAAGCGGCCATGCGCCGCGCGTCATAGGGCCGGAGATAGACCGCGGTCATGGACTCGAGGGCGGCTGACCAGGCTTGGGTTCGCAGATTTCCTCGCAACCTCTTGCCCACCGTGACGTCAATCCTGGATTGCAAAAGCGACTGCTGATTGAGAAAGACGAGGGGCGCATTCATTCGCTGAAGTGCAGTGCGCACCAACTCCAGTGGACGATCGGTTGTAATTCCCCAGAGCAGGATCATGCGGATTCGCGCCTAGTCAACTTGACAACAGAAATTCGCAAACAGCTTTGGCAACTTCCGCGTCCTCAAGTGAGGGCATAGGATTCGCTGTCTGAAAACGCGTGGCGCCTTTGGCCGAAGCTAACTGAATCTCCAGCAATTCAGTACCGGCGATGGCCGCGAGTCGCCGGGCACTCGCGACGCAGGAATCATCTGCATCTCCCACGCATCGGTCTCCGATTACGGTGACCTTGACCGACGTCTCCGCCCGTGGCTCTACAGCCGCAGGCGCTCGTTTCCTCCCAAAGGGAACACGCCAACGAAAGGGATCGACCTTCATTCCCGCCAGTGCCGCTGCTTGCACCCACTGTTGGGGCCGCCAGTTGGGTCCGCACAGGCAAGTTCCTGCTGGCCGGTTCAGAACTGGGCAAGACAGGTGTGACAACCATGAGACAAGGAAAGCGTTCATCTCTGCCGCAACGTATTCACGGTCTGAGGAGGCGATGTGTACGAGTTCCTGTTCAAAGATCCATGGCCGACGTACCAGGACTCCACGGATATCCCTCTCAGAAACCATCTGTCCGCTCACCACGGCCTTCGACGCCGATGGATCAAACAGCCGATGTTGCCAGCCAGCCACTGAGAGATCTTCGCACGTGAGCAGCGCAGCGTCATGCGACGCCCACTGAGCGACGATCTCTCGCGCAGCCTTATCATGATGGCTAGCAACTACAGCAATCACAGGCGGACTACCTTTTCTTCTGAGGCTTTTGGGCCCCGGGGGCCGGCTTGGTCGCCGGTGCTTTCGGCCGAGGAGATTGTTGCGCAGCCGATTTCTTCAGGGCCTCTTCTCCAAGTTGCGGCCGCTCATCCTTACGAATGAAGGCCTGCAGCTGCATCACTTCCTCCTGCAACTGGTCGGCTCGTTCCGCAATCAGTTGCACTGCCTGTAACCATGCGGGATCTCCACCGTACTGTTGCCATGGATCCCCTTCGTTGTCCTTCAACTTGGGAATTTCGATGACGCGTTTTACGTAGATATCCATTTCCTGCTTGAAGTTCTCCTTGATTTCCAACTTCAATTCCTTCCAGATCTTGTAACCCACAACAACGCCAGTGCAGGTTGCGATTCCATTGGCAATGACGCACAGCCGCGATGCACCCGTCTCGATATTGTTAGGAACGTCGAACTGGGTGGAGTGAATTACATTGCCGGTCGCGACGCCCATCGTCGAAAAGCCATGAGTTCGACAATAGAAGACGTGGTTGGTTGCAAGGTTAGTAATCCGCACGATGGGAAAATTGGTCGCCATGGTCGCATCGTCGCCGTAACTATTTGCTTGCGAGAGCCCATTCAACTGGCGCCCTTGCAGTGTGTAAGTATGTCCCGGTTGGACGCTGGCTGGGCTCGAAGTGATTTCCGGCGCCCACGAGGGATCTGGGGCTCCATCTGGTTGATAGGCACGAATGTCGTTACTCCGTGCCGACAGGAGAACCTCGCCAGTGGGCAACAGAAGCATCCGGGTCATCCACGTCTCGGCGGACGCTGCGTTCGGCGGATCAGGCACCGGGGTCAAAGAAGTTCCGTCAAATTCGTAGCAATGCGAAGGGATTCCAGCCCATCCATCTGACTGAATCGGACCCGCGACGCATAGCACTCTTCCGTTCGGCAACAACACGGCAGGCGCATCGAATGCCTCGAAGAGTGCTCCATTACCATCTACGGGGAAATTTGGTCCGGCGGCCCACGAACCAGGCTGGCTGGCGATGTTCGGCATGGTGTAGAGGTCCGTATGGCCAGAGGCACCAATCGCGAAGACCCGTCCATCCGTCATAAGAGTTGCGGGGCCGATCTCATTCGAAGAACCAATCGAGGATTGAACGAGGTCGGAACCGGCTGGGACCGAACCGGCGTTATTCCATTGGGCTGCGGCAGCAACATACTTTTCGGCTGCCGGATGGTTGCTGCATTCGGCGACCAGGACCGTCTGGTCGGGAAGTAGGGTCCAGGTTTCTTCCGAGCTGGCATCGTGCTTGTTCGGGCCATTCGACCAGGAGTTGGCGACTGGATCGTAAATGGCAGTCTGAGTAGTGTTGATGTTCCCGAGCAAAATAGTTCCATCCGGCAACATGCAACAGGGGGCATCGCCGATATTGCTCCATCCGGGGCCAGCGATCGTGGTCCAGCTGTCGGCAACAGGGTCGTAGATTTCGCAATCGGCAATGTCAACTCCGTTGTTGCCAAAATTGTCCTCGCCTCCTGCCATGAAAACGCGACCGTCAGTGAGCACCGCCGAGGCAAAATAAGTAGGTCCATTCGGGCCGGTTGCCAGCGTGCTCCACGTTCCATTTACGTAGCTGCCAGACTGGTCAGGACTCAGCTTGAACCAGCTTGCAGTGGCGACCTCCTGGACTAACACTGTCCCGTCGGTCAAAAGCATCATGTGATTTGCGGTGAAATTGGGTTGATTTGTGAGCGCAGTCCAACTTCCAGCCATAAGGCATCCTCCTGGTGTTGATTTTGCAGGAGGGGGTCACACCGGGATCGATCAGCTGAAAGCGCTGAAGCAGGGGAAGAGGAATCGCCAAGCGATCCGTGCATCGATCGCAGTTAAGCTACCTCCAAGCGAGGGGATTATGTCCCAATCGGGAGAGCGTGTCAACCGCTTGTCGACTGGGTGATTGTCTTGCTGCGACTGTCTTGCTGCTGAGATCGGACTCAAGAACGAGCGCGCCGCCACCGTTCATTTCGTGGTTGGCAATGATCCCGGGTGGATCACGGACAACCCGGAACCTATCCTCCGAACCGTTCGCTACGGCGCTCCAGGCTCCAAGGGGTGCCGCCCGGAGGAGGTGTGAGGCATCACGACGACCATAAATTCCAAGTCAGTGCTGGAACCATGCAAGGAACGAGGTCAGTGATTGTAGTGTCTATACAACCAGAACGCTCACCAAGAACGCTACCTGGATACGGTAGAGTTCCGGGTTTAGAGTCTCCAGATGTACTGTATATTTCAATCACTTGGGGACTCTCGGGGGCGTAGGGTAGACGCCGCAAGTCTAAGATGGACGCCACCGCTTCCCAGAAGCGCGCACTTCGTACTCTCTGGCTCACTTTTGGACGATTAAGGTTTTTGGCTATTGAATAGACCCTCTCTGGCAGATCCCTTCGTGTTCGTCCATGAATCCAGCCCCGTAAATGTTACCTCGGAACGTGCCGCCGTCCTGCCGGAACAGGGCGCAATACCGAACCAGACAACCTAGCTTGCTGCTTATCTACATAGCCATTTACCTACAGCGAGCAACCCAGCTCTGCCGCGTCGAGGCCACAGCAAACTACTTTCTGGACTGGACCCCTCGACTGAGACAACCAGTTAAGCGACATTTCGCCGTTCGCTACCGAAGCATTGTCGGGCGAGGTTGATAGTTGGCAGTATAGCTCCGGCTGGTGAAGCGGAAGCGGGCTCTGCTGCAGAGCAACC
>Ga0187818_10000466_pt1 | contig 14631 bp, 12 predicted proteins | sample NC_wetland_sal_i_14_FD_130581 | JGI IMG/M metagenome (GOLD analysis project Ga0187818, IMG submission 130581) | Wetland sediment microbial communities from Neuse River Estuary, North Carolina, USA - SO4_3 | ecosystem: Environmental > Aquatic > Freshwater > Wetlands > Sediment | place: USA... | reverse complement strand
CCGCAGGCCAAGAACATTACCGCGGACAATCCCGCCAGCGACTCGACGCCGCTCTATTCTCCCGATGGCAAGTACATCGCCTACCGCGCCCAGCAGCGTCCGGGATACGAGAGCGACCGCTTCCGGTTGATGCTGTACGACCGCAAGACCGGAAAGACCACCAACTTGACGGAGAACTTCGACGGTTGGGTCGGGTCGTTCGCTTGGACAGCAGGACACGACATTCTTTTCACCGCCGAAGATGAGGGCGAATCCCCAATTTACATGATCACGCCAGGAATCTGTCTTGAACACTGCCATCCGATCAAACTCGTCGACGGGTTCAATGACGACATCGCCACCAGCAGGACCCCGCCTGAAACCGACAAGGGAGACACGATCTGGGAACCCATTCTTCTTTTCGCCCGAATGTCCCTCCAGGCCCCGACCGAGCTCTTTGTTGCTACGCCCGGCTCTTGGTCAATTGGTTCCGATAAGTTGAAGGCGATGCTCCTCGGAGAGTCCAAGGAACCTTTGCCGCCGCGTGCAATACCACAATCACGCCAGCTCACGCACATCAACGACTCTGTCCTCTCTCAGATCGCCATGTCCCCTCTCGAATCCTTCTGGTTCACAGGGGCGAAGGGCGACAAGGTCCAAGGCTTCCTCGTCAAGCCGCCAAACTTCGACGCCGGCAAGAAATATCCCCTGAAATTCATCATCCACGGCGGACCGGAGGTCCCGATGGGCGACCTCTGGAGCTATCGCTGGAATGCCGAGCTTTTCGCAGCCGGTGGGTACGTCGTCATCATGATCAATTTCCATGGCTCGCCAGGATACGGGCAGAAGTTTATTGACTCCATCAACGGCGACTGGGGCGGCGCTCCGTTTGAAGACCTGATGAAGGGCCTCGACTATGCCGAGAAGACTTACCCATTCATTGATAAGGACCGCGAGTGTGCTCTGGGCGCCAGCTACGGCGGATACATGGCCAACTGGGTGCTCGGCCACACCGACCGCTTCAAGTGCATCGTCTCGCACGACGGCATGTTCAATGCCGAGTCCGCGTGGGGCACGACCGAAGAACTCTGGTTCAATAACTGGGAGTTCAAGGGCACTCCGTACACCAACCCGGAGATGTACGAGAAATGGTCTCCGCGCAATGCGGCTAAGAATTTCAAGACGCCTACGCTCGTCATCCACGGACAGCTCGATTACCGGCTCGACGTCAGCGAAGGCTTCCAGCTTTTCACTACGCTGCAGACGATGGGCGTGCCGTCGAAGATGCTCTACTTCCCCGACGAAGGGCACTGGGTGCTGAAACCGCAGAATGCGCAGCTTTGGTACAAGACGGTCAACGACTGGGTGGATCAGTGGACGAAGAAGTAGTCCGTCGTTGGTCGTTGGTCGTTGGTCGATAGTCGTTCGCTATTCGTCGTTCGCTGTTCGCGAGTACCTGGAGAATCGGTAGAGACGCGTCTCTACACGCACGCGCCATGCGCCGGGACACTTTCCCGCCCTGGCGTCAGTTTCTCAAGGCGGACTTCCAAGCGTCGTTCCGAAGAAAGTTCCGTCTTCACTTTGCGCAAAACGGCAGCTTCGCTTGTCTTCAAGCAGCCTGCTGACGGCAGGACTACCAACTGAAGTATTGTTCGCTGAAGTATTGTTCGCTGAGGAATTGTTCGATGAAGGAGTGTTTGCCGGAGGAGTCTCAGCAGGCTGCCGTGCGGCCCCGCCACCATTGTCGCGTTCCGTCGAGTCAGCCTGCGGCTTGGTTGACGGCTCAGCCGGAGGCCGAGGGGCTTCGGCTTCGACATGGGGCAACAAGGAGGCCGGCTCACAAGAACTCACATCGCCAGCCCCCGGATTTCCACTCGCGCCCGAGCTTGAGCCCGTGCTCGAAGCAGAATCCTGACGCGTGTCGGAACACGGGCTCTGGCTCGCGACCGGGCCATCCAGCGGAACGCCTTGCGGCACCACGACCAGCGCCTCGAGCGGGCTTTGTGGCGCGGACGTTTGCGAACCAAAGTGCGGAACGAAATGCGGATCGGGCGGCGCAGTCGGAGCCTTGGCGGAGCTGTTGTTGTGCTGCCCTGTAACTATCGCTGCCAAGCTCTCCATTTGAAGCTGCGCGGTCGAGGCACCCGCACTCACCGTGATGAACACAGCGCACGGGCCCGCGTTTCCGGCGGAGGGCACGATGGAGGCGAGGCCGTCCTGAGCGCTCACAACCTGCGCCTGCGACGATCCGAGAAGAGGGGGTTGCCCGGCGTCCGCGACTAATGAGTCGCCGCCCGGCGGACCTCCCTGCCCGGTACTGATCCGGGCCAACGTGGTCGCGAAGGTAACGTTCACTCCCATCACCGGATTCGCGGCCAGCGAGCCGTCGGTCACGCGCATGACCAGCGATTGAAAGGGCTGCCCGGCCGGCACAACCTGCGACGATCCGCTCACCGTCTCCAGCGTCCACAACGAAGACGGAGTCGAGTACAAAGTGAAAGGCTGGCTGCTACAGATCGTATTGTTCTGAAAAACAGTGCAAGCGCTCACCTGCACACTGGCATTTAGATTCGTTAGATTTGCGGTGACGGTGGCGAACCCCGAGCTGTTGGTGGTCGCGCTCGCCGCCGAAAGCGTAGCCGTGCCGTTGACGATTGCAAAATTGACCGCGATATTCGCCTGAGGCGCGCCGCTTTGGTTGAGCGCTTCGACCGTGAGCGGAACTGCGATCGTCGCGCCTTGCCCAAGCCAGCGCGCCGGGGACACCGCGGCCAGATTGACCGTGGACGAACTGGCCACCACGGTCGCCTGTTGCGACTGCGGCGGCGAGTACGACGCTGGCGCCAGAGCGATCGTGATCGTGCTCTGTCCAGTCGCGGTGGGAGTCACCAAGCTGGAAGATTCTCCCGCTTCATCGCTCAGCACCGAACACGATGACGCTGCGCTGCACGCCGAGAACTGCAAGCCGTTGGTCGCGCTCCAGGCAATCGTCGCCCCGCTCACCGGCGTAACTCCATCGGCGGCAACCGCGCGCACGCGGATGGCATTGGCGGCTTGGGACCCAACCGGCGTCGCCGGTTCCGCGCCTTGCAGAAGAAGCAGAAGATCCGTGGCCAGAGCGCCATAGGTTAGCGCACCGATCATTTGGGAGGACGCGCCGCTTACCGGATTCGCGATCTGGATCGTAGCAGTCCCGTCCTGCGTGCCGGCAGGCATTGCCACCTGGATCTGGCTCGCAGACGCAGAAAGAGTGTTGGCGTTGTTGCCAGCAACGCTCACCTGCAGTCCCGGACTGAACCCGGTGCCATGCAAAGTGGTCACGCCGCCAGCAAGACTGAGGCGCGGCGGCGTAACCGTATCCGAATAAAGCAGGCTCGCGTGGTAGAAGTAGTCTGGACGACCGTCTCCACGGAAGTCGCCCACCCCCACTCGGAACGTATCTGTCACGCCGAACTGCACATCCAGACGGGTCATTCCAAAAGTCGTGGTGTTGAATGCCGAGGGTGTGGACGCAGGCGCGGGATTTCCGCTCTGGTCGCTCAATTGCCAAATCCCAATTACGGGCAAGAGTTTGGTTTCGGTCGGCTGCCCCGTTTCATCGAGGGCAGTCACCGAGACCGAGGCCGTCCGCTTCGCCTGCGCTGTGAACTCGAACCAATCGGTGCTGCCGTAACCGGAGATCCACGACCCCCATCCGCCGCCCTGTGGAAGCGCCGCCGGATTCGCGTAAGTCGAACCGCTGCCCGGATGCGCCTGCGCGATTTCATCCTGCAACATCAGGATGTCCCGCTCCGCATTCGACCCACTCGACACCGTGACCACTACCGGAGCGAACGAGCCCGAGGGCGTCACCTGTGTGGGGACATACGGTTCGACGCCCATCGACCAGTTCGCGTCCAGCGCTTCCACGCTTAGCTGATACTCGGCGATGGTCTGCCCGGTCGGAATCACCAGCTGGCCGAGATCGTAAAAACCTTCGAGCGACGGATCATTGGACCCCCACCGGTCATAGCGAAGGCCATTTGCGTCCACGTATCCATTGACAATGTTGCCCGCGTTGCCGCAAAACACGAATCCAGAAACGGAAGTCACAACGTACTGCCGCGAGGGCTGGTTCGAGACCATCAGCCGGGCCACCACGTTGACGCCCTGCATGAACTGCACCGCATTCCCGGATGCATCGGTGAAATACACGCTGCCATAAACTCTGCCCGCCGGTTGCTGGTTCCCGGTGCCTGGATAAAGGCGCGCGAGCGCGGTGATGTCATCCATTTTGGGGACGGCCGCGTTGGTATAGCAGACGCTGATGGGCACGCAGTTAATCGGGTCGGTAAAGTGCATCACCGGGAATCCCGCATAATCGGCGGTGGCTGGAGCTGGGTTGTGCGTCAACACGTTCACATTGGCCTGCGACCACCCCAAGCCGACAGTGCGCCCCAGGATGCGCACCAACCGGTATTGCACGTCGGGTAGTTGCGCATTGGTGGCCGCGCAGACTCCGTTGATGACCACGAACGCGTGCACGATGTTGCCGCCCGTGGAGAAGTTGTCGGGGCCGCCATAGACGGCGTTGGTGAAACAATCGGCCAAGCCTCCGGCGCCCTGGCCCAGCAGCGCATCGGTGACCGTTCCGTCGTAGTCATAAACAATTCCCACGGGAGTGCTCGTGGCTGAAGAGGTAATGTCCGCGGGGGCGGTGATCGTTCCGTTGGCGGCGACCGCGATATTGCTGCCGTTCACGTCCTCGGCAAGATGTCCGCCCTGCGACGCGGTGAGGGCAACACTGGAAATGCTGGTCCAAGTGCTGAAAGCGGTGGCTACAAAAGCATCGGCCTGGGCGCCGGGGAGGATCGGGCTCAAGTCCCCCTGGTCGGTGAAGTACTGCACAGAGCCATTCGCCCAGAGCAGCGCTTGGCCTTCGACTCCGGCAGCGTAGCCGGAGCCGGCGATAAAAGCCGGGCCTCCGGCGCGGCTGGCAACAACACTGCAAATCAGGAAAGCCGCAACCGTCAAGATTCGGCAGCGCATGTTCACTCCTCGCGGGCGCTGCGGATGGCCCGCTCCAGTTGAACAACGCTGACGCTCCGGGTAGCGCCGGGCACAAGTGGCGGCGGAGACGGGTCATTTTGCAAGCCAGGTGATGCGGCAGGCTTCTGCTCGGCCACATTCTTGCCGCTCGGGTCGAGAGCAACCTGGCCGAGTGATCCACCCACTGGACTGGTAAAGCCCAGGCGACTCGGCGGATATAAGAAGATCAAAACGCGCTGGCCGCTCCGCATCGGGCGATGCATGGACCACGCCCCCGCCCACTCGTGAATCGTGAGAACTTGCCCCCGCTCCACCCCGGCAATCGCCCGCTCCACGCGAAAACTCAACTGGATCGCCGGAGCCGTCCCCGGAAGTGCTTGATCGCTTGCCGCAGTCTTTGTTGTCACAGTCTGGGGCGCGGCGGCGAGCACCGTGCCGGCGAAGATCATCCCGGCCCGGCGCGAAAGCTGTTTCCACTGCGAACCGAGAACGCGCTCAGCGATGACTTGATCCGATTGCTGCGCGGCTGCAAGGCTCGACAGGCAGAAGTTCGACAGACAAGCGAGCGCAACAACCAACACGCGTCTTGACGCAGGCATAGCGAGTCTCTTTCTGGAGGGAACGGGACCGGGAGTGGTCCTGGGAGTGGAATCAGCGTAGCGCGTTATGGATCAGGCGGATGTGCGGGCGGTCACTGTGGATTTGTGATGAATCTGACATCGCGCGAGGGTCAACAGCAATGCGAAAAAACTGTATGATCGCGAGATCGTATTCCTAAAATGAGCGCCGCATCCAGGAGATTCTTTCGCCGGGTCAAGAGTGCAGTGCTGCGGTCTGAGATCGCTTATCGACTCTATCTCAGACTGAAATTCGGCGCCGGCAGACTCTCGGCGATACCGGACGACCGCCTTCCCAACGGGACCCTGCAAAGTTCCGCCGAATGGAAAGAAGCATTCGAGAGAGCGAAACGTCTTCATGTTCCACTGCACCGGGGAGAGGAAAAGAACTGGGATCATCTCGCCGCCGTGTTCGCCATCCTTAGCCACACGCCCCCTTCAGCTCGTATCCTCGACGCGGGAGCGGAGTTTTACAGCAATGTACTACCGGCGCTGTTCGTCTATGGCTACAGAAATCTTTACGGGATCAATCTGTCCTTCACCGATCCCGCGCGGCGTGGCCCCATACGCTACCTCCCCGGCGATATAACACAGTCCCCGTTTCCGGGGGAATATTTCGACGCCGTAACCTGTATGAGCGTGATCGAGCATGGCGTTCCCGTGGAGAAATACTTTCGGGAGATGCATCGTATTCTGAAGCCCGGCGGATTGCTGGTCACTTCTACCGACTACTATCCCACTGCGATCGATACCCATGGCCAAGCGGCGCATAGAACTGCAATCAAGATTTTTTCCAAGCTTGAAATCCAGGAAGCGTTAAGGCTGGCGATGGAGATCGGCTTTGAACTTACGGGCGCGGTCGATCTCGAATGCAACGCCAAGCCGATTCGGTGGGCACAGTTTGATCTTGAATACAGCTTTGTTATTTTCACCCTTCGCAAGAAGCCTTAAAGAAAGCATGCAGAGACGCGCTGCGGCGCAGGATTCTTTTGGACCACGACGGGTGGGGCTTCGTCTATGTTGACCATGGTCTCTGACCATAGTGCCATATACAAACGGGACCCGAATGGAAAAGATTGCCGATTCCAAATTCAAAGCCACTTGCCTGGCCGGACTTGAGCGAGTCCGCAAAACCGGGAACCCGGTTCTGGTGACGCGTTTTGGCGAGCCGATGGCCGAACTCATCCCTCCTCGGGCGTCCAAACAGCCGAAGCATTGGGTAGGTTCTCTGGCGGGAACCGGTCAAATGACCGGCGACATCGTTTCTCCTGCCAGCGAAGAAGACGATTGGGAAGCCCTGCTTGGAGGAAACTGCTGCTCGATACTCACATTTGGGTGTGGAGCGCGCTTGATCGCGCGCGTCTTTCCAGCCACCTGACTGCCACCCTGGAGAATCCCAGCAATGAGTTGTGGCTTTCGCCCATCTCGCTGTGGGAGGTTCTGACTCTTTGCCAGAAGCAGAGGCTGACTCTGCATGCCAATCCCCAGGCGTGGATCGCAAATGGGTTGGACGCAGTTCCCATGCGGGAAGCTCAGATCCCTACCAGGTCGCGCAAGAAAGCGCCCGCGTGCAACTCCCCCGTCGCGACCCCGCCGACCGTTTTCTGGTGGCCACTGCGCGTGTGTTCGATCTGACCCTGGTAACCGCCAATGAGCACCTGCTCAAGGCTCGGCAGGTGCCAGTCTTGGCAAACCGCTGAGGCCGGGGGCACGCCTCGCTCGGCTCATTTGTAGTTCCGCTCGATCCATTCCGGATAGCGATACTTCAGCATGTAAGAGATCCACATTCCTTGTGCGGTCGCGTGAGCGGACGTCTGCTCATCGGCAAAAGAGAAGCGGTAAGGCGTTCGATTCCAACCGTGCCAGCTTTCCAGCCAGCCCCCGTCGATCTGCTGGGCAGCAAAGGCTCTTTCGACCCATCGGGGCCGGATCAGATCGGGCCTGCCAACTGCCAGCAGAAATGCGAGCCGTTGCAGGTAGAGGTCCGTCACGCGAAAGTCGAGAGCGGCTTCCCATGCGATTCGCTCCTCGATCTTTTGCATCAGGCGATCCATCTCAGGCGTGGAGCCTTTGGATTTCCGGTAGAAGTACAGGGCGAACAGTTGGTGCGTCGCTTTTCCCGTTCGATACTTGTCCGGAGAGAACATGTCTTCCGTTTCCTTGGGCGACAGCGGGACGTCGTTCGGAGCGGCTCCGTGCAGGATCCAGCGCTGGTACTCCTCGAGACTCTGGAGTTCGCGGTCGCTCGGGGCATTCGCCGGCATGGCGGGTTCGACCATCTTGCCGAAGACATTCGCTTCGACCTTCCAGGCGTCAACGAAACTGGAAGCGAGGGCCTTCATCCGTGGCTCGCTGGAAAGCGAGGCACAGTCCATCACCATGTGGGCGGTCGCGGAGTTGGATAGAAGAGAGCGGCCTTCGGGCGTGGAGACGTTTCCCGTCGCAGTTTGGTGATACTGCTGGAGCGTCCAGTCCGTGCTGCGCGCGCGCGTCCGATCGAGATTCCCAACAAACTCCGCCCGGGAAGGCCGCCGGATCGAGACATTGTTGTTGAGCAGCGCCGCTCCGAGCGCAAGCACTAACAGGATTGCAACGGACGCAGCGATTCGTCGCACCCACCTGAGGAAGGTGCCGCGTGCCGCGCTTCTGTCAGCCGGAATTCCCATCTTGGCCCCCAGGGCCCCGCTCCAACCGAGAGCAATCAAGTTCGCGTTCCCTTGACCAGCGATACCCCCGGGCGGGTAGCCACGTCTCCGGTGCAAGACTATAGCGCACTTTGTTTTTTCTGTGGGCAGAACGAGACGGGCTATCGAGTGCGACGGTTCGCCTTCTTGGTCGCCTTCCGTTGCGCCTTCGCGTATTTCTTCATTGCTTTCCGCTGTTTCTTGTTTGCCTTCTTTAAGAATTTTTGCTGCCGCTTGGCCGCCTTGCCGGACTGGCGCGCATTTTCTTCGGGACTGATGCGTTGAGCTTGAGCGGGTATCGAGCCTGCAACACTCAAGGCGACCAGCAGCATGAAAGCAACAATTCGTTTCATAACGTCTCCGAACGGAAGATCCTGCAGCGATCTTACACCGAAGCCGCGCCCGGGCTGGCATGCAGGGTGTTACTTCTGTAATCCGACCTCTGGCGAATGGGAAGCCCTCCCACTCATTCGCAAAGAACAAAAAGCGCGAGAAGTGGGGCAACTGCGAGTCAAATCCATAGGTCGTTCGCTTCGCTCAGGATGACCGTGTGGTTTTAGTGGGACGGGAATGTAGCGGGCCTATACGCCGATGCTGGAGCCGAGGAGGCTGTAGAGCAGGATGGCGAGCACGATCAGGGTGAAGGCCACGTACAGGCGATCGCGTTCGATGGCGAATCCCACGACGGAAAAGGCTACACGGGCGATGGGGGTAGCGATTAAGAGGAGCAATCCCAGTTGGATTAAGCCTCGGCCTCGGCCGTTGATGACGCTTTGCATGACTCCGGGGATGGTGCGGTATTCGGAGGGCTCGCCGTGAAAGACGCGGTAACCGGCGGGCTCGTGCGCGTGGCGGAAAAGGTAGATACACGCTCCCCAGAGAACGACAGCCGCGGAGATAAGGACTCCGGCGCGGAGCAGGTTGCCGAGGATGACTTCGATGCGGTGATCGTCCCACGGCGGTGGGGGTTGGAGCGGGTGCGGTGGGGAGGCGGGCGCTTGGGCGGCGGGCATCAGATTCTTCCCCAGAATCCGTTGTAGAGCATTTGCAGGCCTAGAACGAGAATCACTACGCTGAAAACGAGGCGGAGCGATTTGGTTTCGGCTTTGACCAGGATACGGCTGCCGAGTAAGGAGCCGGCCAGCACTCCTAACATAACGGGCATGGCGAGGCCGGGATCGACATATCCGCGGCTGAGGTAGACACCGGCGCTGGCGGCGGCGGTGACGCCGATCATGAAGTTGCTGGTGGTGGTGGAAACTTTGAATGGGATCCGCATGGCCTGATCCATGGCGAGTACTTTGACGGCTCCGGAGCCGATGCCGAGCAATCCGGAGAGCGCGCCGGCGCCGAACATGAGGCTGAAGCCGGTGGGGACGTGCTGGACGTTGTAGCTGCGCGGCCCTTCCAGGTCGGGGAAACTGCCGTTCATCCGCAGACGGGTGGCGAGCGGATCTGGCGGCAGGTTGCGCTGGGCCGGCGGGCGCGGCGTGCGGGAAAGATACGCCGAGTAGAGCAGAACGGCGCCAAAGATGATCGCCAGGGCGCTGGTCGGGATGCGGGTGGCCAGGAAGGCTCCGAGCAACGCGCCGAACGTGGTTGCGATTTCCAAAAACATGCCGATGCGAATGTTGGAGAATCCTTCTTTCACATACGAGGCGGCGGCGCCAGAGGAGGTCGCGATCACGGAGACGAGCGAGGCTCCGATGGCGTAGCGGATGTCCACGTGGAAGAAGATGGTCAACAAGGGCACGAGGACGACACCACCACCCAGGCCGGTGAGCGATCCGAGAAGTCCGGCGACGAAGGAGACAATCAAGACGACGCCGGTGAATTCCAGGATGGTCATTTGAATTTCTCATAGGGTAACATTTCTTTTCTTGAGAGGATCGGAGGACCGTCGGAGCTGAGGGACGGAATTTATATGAAGACGACGAAGCGGATCGTGCCGGCGACGATCACCATGGCGATTTTCGCGACGGTGATGTTGGACGCTACTCGGGCTGAGGCCGGGCAACAACCGACGCCGGATTCGGCGACGGCTGCAGAAACGCATGCTGGACCGGGTCCCGGCTGCTTGGCCGTTGCGGAATCGATGTTTCGAAGGAAGCGGGGCGCAAAGTTTTTCCGAATCGCGCCATGCCCGCGCGTAAAACGGCGGGCTTTTCATTTTTAGATTTAGATTTAGATTTAGATTGCAGTTCGAGATTGCACGGACCGGAGTGTCCGCGCGACCCTCTACCGGTTTACCCAGACGACGCGGGATTTTTTCAACTGGGCGTGCTGCTTCCTGAGTTCGCGGGCAGCGGCGCCAAGAGATACGGCCTCGGGCTGCGGGAAATCCGAAGGCGGCCTTTCTCCCTGGGCGGTGGAGTAACTCGATGTGGCGAGGACGCTCTTTTCTTGTAACATCGGCCCATAAGATGCGTGTGCCGGATGGCCTGAAAACTCGTAGATACGCGGTTCACTACTGATGGACGCGCCACCGGCATAATACTGGCCAAATGCCGCGGTGGCGGAAAGCAGGCAGAGCACGAACAGGGCCCGTTTCATCGCAAGGTCTCCAGACTGTGGAGGAAGCGAGGGATCATCCGCGGACAAAGCCGGGGATTTTGGCTCCTCCGGGAAGAGTAGGAGCAAGCCCGGTACCAAACTTTGCCGGGGTAAAATGGCGGCTGGCGGGGGTTGGCGGGGGGGGAGGGCAATTGTTTGCACAATTGTGGAGAGCGCATGGAATAGGCCAAGACCCCAGCTACCGGGAGTGGTTGGTTGCGGCGCCCCGGCGGGGGATTTTTTCTCTAAATTACGATAAGGTGATAGACATGAAAATGCGAACAGCGGTACGAATTTCTTTGTTTTCGCTGACGACGATCTTGCTGGCAACCATGGTAGCGCTGGCAGCAGCGGCGGCCGGTGCGGACTACAAGGTCGTCAAGACGTGGAAGCTGGGCGGCGATGGCGGATGGGACTACCTGACCGCGGACAGCGATGGGCATCGCTTGTTCATTGCGCGGGCCACGCGGGTGATGGTGATTGATACCGAGTCGGGCAAGCAGGTGGGCGAGATTCCGGAGACGGCGGGCGTGCATGGGGTGGCGCTGGATCCGGAAATCGGGCGCGGATTTACGAGCAACGGCCGCGAAGATACGGTGAGCGTGTTCGATCTGAAGTCGCTGGCGGTCGAGAAGAAGATCAAGGTGGGCAGCGTGCCCGACGCGATTCTGTATGACCCGTTTTCGAAGCGCGTGTTCACGTTTAACGCAAAGAGCCATGACACGACGGCCGTGGATGCGTCCAAAGGCGAGGTGGTAGGCAAGATCGAGTTGGGCGGGAAGCCGGAATTTGCCGCGACCGACGAAAAGGGCACGGTGTTCGTGAATATTGAAGACACGTCGGAGCTGGTGGCGTTCGATCCGCAGAAGCTGACGGTGAAGTCGCGATGGAAGCTGGCGGACTGCGAAGAGCCGACCGGCCTCGCGATCGACCGGAAGAACCGGCGTCTGTTTGCCGGCTGCGGAAATAAGAAGATGGCAGTGGTGGATGCGGACAGCGGGAAAGTGGTGGCGAGTCCAGCTATCGGAGAGGGATGCGATGCGACCGGGTTCGACGCCGATCGGGGCCTGGCATTTGCTTCGGCGGGAGACGGCACGATCACGGTGATTCGCGAAGATGGCGGCGGCAAGTTCAGCGTGGTGCAGACGGTGACGACGCAGAAGTCTGCGCGCACCATGACGCTCGATACGAAGACGCATCAGCTTTTCACCGTAGCGGCGAACGTGACAGGCACTCGGCAGGACAGAAAAATCGAGCCGGATTCGTTCGTCGTGCTGGTGGTGGAGGGAGCGCACTAGCAGTTGCTGTTATTAGACGAGCTAAACGACAGCGATCTGCTGGCGCAGGTCGGCAGCGAAAAGGTTCTTGGGGATCATGGCATGGACCCCGCGCACGATGTCCACCACCTGCGTCACCCGGAAACTGACGGCGATGCTGCACAAAGCATAGGCGTCGAGCTTGGTGAGATCGGCGCGCGCGGCCAGGAAGTTGATGGCGTTGCGCGCCGCGAGAGTCATGGCCACGTTGAGATCCTTGTCCAGGCCCAGCGTGATCCAGTGGGTCCCAGTCTCCGCCACCGGCCAGGCAAAATTCTTTTGCTTGTGCAGGACCACCTGGATGCGCAATTCCTGCATGCGCGTTTCCAGTGCGGTAAGGCAGATTTCGCCATCGCCCTGCACGGCATGAGAATCGCCGGTGTAGATCAGCGCCCCCGGTTTCCACACCGGGATGAACATGGTCGAGCCTTCGGCCATTTCGCTCAGGTCGACATTGCCGCCATGAGGGCCTGGAGGAACGGAACTGGTCACTCCCGGACTCAGCGGAGGATAAAAGCCATCGGGGGGAGCCAGACCCAGCGTCCCCTGGAAGGGCTTGAGGGGCACATGAATGTCCCGGTTAAACTCCGCCGTCATGTTGGGAAGGTCGAGCTTCAGATATTTCACCTGTCCTTCGGAGAAATCCTGGGCGAGCAAACCGGTTCCGAGCGACCCCGGATTATTGAATACAGCTCCCCAGTCGAACGGACGAATGCGCTTGTAGCGGACCTCCAGCACGTCGCCCGGTTCGGCATTATTTACGTATATGGGACCGATGATCGAGTGCGGTCCTCGTCCCGGATTGCTGAGGCGAAGCTTGGCTAGAGTCTCTACGGGAACACCCGGCTGCATCTGGTTTAAGAAGTGCGACCATGTGTTGGGATAGCTGATGGTATCGCCGGAATCGACTTTGAGGATGGGCTGAAGCGTGGTGTCGTACACTCCCAGATGCACGGTTTGATCATTGCTCTCGACCACGTGGACGCGACCTTGCTCGTCTTTCTGCGCCGCCGCCGCATGGCCGGACGCAGCCCCGCCTTCTAGCGCATCCGCTGCGCGTGCAAGTTTGCTGAACCATGGTCCGATGCCTGCCAACGCACCCATGAAGCTGCTGGCGCGCAGCAGCCGGCGGCGGGAAAAGCTGCGGGCCGTCAGGTAGCCATCGAGTTGCTCCTGGTTCATCTCGTCCATGTGCAGCAGTCGGTCAGCGGCCCGCTTGCTCAAGGCCGCGTCCTTGATATCTTCGCGAAGCACGCCGACGCCCTGCTCCTCGCCGCATCCGAAAAGGTTTCCGCAGTGGTGATGCTGGGGTTGAAACTGGCTTTCCTGGTCCTGCTCGTGATTGAGATCGCGTGGCATGGTTTCCTCCGCAGTCGATCCGCCGAAAAAATCGTTTGGGACAAACGATACAGGGTAAGCGAGCGCATTATATCGCACGATAAGCTGAGCCCGGTCGCGGTGCCTCCCGCGTGAGCAGTGTCTGAGCTACCTCTACCGTCCTTCTCGGCGCTCTGCGGCTGTTCTCAGCGGTCTTCGCCTTTTAAGGTTTTGGCGAGACTTCGGCAAAGAAGTCTTGAATCGCGGCGGTCGCTGAGAACAGCCGCAGAGCGCGCGGAGATAGCAAACCGCTTCCGAAGAAATCGATTCTACCGAAATTGACACGCTACCCCCGCACAGACGGCCTAGACTGCACATAAACACATTCGTACAATCAAATTAAGCTGGGCTCGAGCCTGCAAATTGGGAGAATTTTGTGACGGAGAACGTAGCTGCGTTGGCGCCGGGCATACAAGATAAATCACACGACGTGCTGCGTTCGGAAACACGGCCGCTCGACGTGCTTTTCAAGCCGGTTAGCGTCGCCGTCATTGGCGCCACAGAACGCGAGGGGAGCGTCGGCCGCGCCGTCGTTTCCAATCTTCGTATTTCCGCATTTCAAGGCAGGGTTTATCCGGTCAACCCGCAACAACCCAACATTCTCGGCTTGGCGGCGTACCCCTCCATCCGCCAGATCCCAGAGGCAGTCGATCTGGCCGTCATCGCCACACCGGCAGCCACCGTTCCCGCGATTGTCGGCGAGTGTGTGACTGCGGGCGTGAAGTCAGCCATTGTCATCTCCGCGGGATTTCGCGAGGACGGAGCTGAAGGGCAGGAACTGGAAAGGCAAATCGCGCACGAGCTAAAACGCGGGCAAATGCGACTGCTCGGCCCCAACTGCCTCGGGGTTATGAACCCACGCTTTGGCCTGAATGCGACTTTTGCCCAAACCATCGCGCGTCCGGGCAACGTCGCGTTTCTGAGTCAGAGTGGTGCGTTGCAGACCGCCATTCTCGATTGGAGCCTGCGCGAACAGGTGGGCTTCAGCGCATTCGTTTCCACGGGTTCGATGCTCGATATCGGCTGGGGCGGCCTGATTGATTACTTCGGCGATGATCCTTTCACCCAGAGCATCCT
>Ga0187818_10000464_pt1 | contig 14681 bp, 17 predicted proteins | sample NC_wetland_sal_i_14_FD_130581 | JGI IMG/M metagenome (GOLD analysis project Ga0187818, IMG submission 130581) | Wetland sediment microbial communities from Neuse River Estuary, North Carolina, USA - SO4_3 | ecosystem: Environmental > Aquatic > Freshwater > Wetlands > Sediment | place: USA... | reverse complement strand
GTGCGTCCGATTGCCAATCGTGTCGCCCCGTTTGAACTGCCCACCGACAGTTATTTCGCGAATATCCGCGATCTCTTCGAGAAACTAGAAGGCGTGGACGAAATCATGGAGGATCCGCACACCACGTCCGTACGGCTGGTCACCAATCCAGAGAAGATGGTGCTTCGCGAGACGCAGCGTGCGTTTGTGTATTTTTCGCTGCATGGATTAACGGTGGACACGGTCATCGTCAACCGCGTGCTGCCGCCAGAGATCCGGGATGCATGGTTCAACGAGTGGCACAGCTCCCAGAACAATGTATCGCGCGAGCTGGAGGAGTATTTTGCGCCCGTGCCAGTGAGGCGTGTGCCCCTGTTCGCGCACGAGGTGTTGGGCAAACAGCGGCTGCAGGATCTCGCCAATGTGCTGTATGCTGAGGGGGAAGACCCGTCCGCCGTGACCCAGACGGAGAAACCTTATGCGTTTGGGAAACGGGACGGCATGTACGAAGTGCGGCTGCGTTTACCGTTCGCGACGAAGGGCGATATAGAGCTGTTCAAAAAGGGCGACGAACTCGTGGTCGAGGTCGGCGCGCTACGGCGCCATATCGGTCTGCCTCGCTCGATGGCCACGCTGGTACCCGCTCGAGCGCGGCTCGAAAATCGGATTCTCACGGTCGAAATGAAGGAGGCACAATGAGCGAACAAGAAGCAACCCAGCAGAACGCGACCCAGCCTGTTATTCAAGAGCGCTGCCTGTGCCGCGAAATTGTGAGCCAGTTCCGGGAGGCCTTCGGTGTGTCTCCCGAGGTGCGGGAACACTTCACAAATTCCCGGATCGAGTTCCTGAAGGGGATTCGGGCCGTCATCGACAGCCGCATCGAGCACCTGTCCCATGCCAGTCAGCGCGGCACCAAGATCGCGGTCGAGTAGTTCGAGCGATAATCTGGGGATGGTCTGCCCGGCCCCAAGGGCGGTAGCTTTAGCCTGGATGGGCGGATAACAAGACCGAAAATCAAAGACTTGGAAGACAAGAGATTCGACAAGCTCTTTGTTACACATGCGCCTTAGCGGCTCTTTTCAACTTCCGAAAGGAGCTTCTTGGTCTTTTCGTCAGGGACGAAATCATCGTCATTACGGATAAATATCGCAATCGCTTCAAATTTTGTGGAGTTGGAAATTTTGGAAGTGGTACCAAAAGTCTCGTCAGAACAGTTGATCGGGGGATCCACATCAAAGGGAGTGAGCATGGGATCGTGGGGTCCTGGCTACCGGGCTCACCGATGCTTGCGGCGCGAGTGCCAAAACTCAAACGTTCAGAACCGGGATCGGCACGGCGCAAATGATTGCGTAGCCGTGGGTCCGCAGGTGACTGCCATACGGGTTGCACCCGGTAACAAGCAAATCTGCCTTCGTCTGCTTCGCAGCTTCGCTCAGCACCTTTGACACGTCACCACTACCGATGAATACCTCCGCCTTGATGCCCATGTCTTGCTGGAGTTTTGCGATACGCTGGGAAGCGTCCTCGATGAACGCCTTTTTCCACTCTTGATTGACGTAGCTGCCACCGGGCCCCCAAAGCTCCACGCTGGCAGTGACGTGAGCGAGCGTGAGGCGGGCACCGAATTCGGCGGCCAATGGGGCGGCCCACGACACAGCATCGTTACTACGGGAGCCCAAATCCACCGCGCATAGGACGTTGCGGACTGCAAACTTCTGGACTGGCGATCCGCCCACGTGCGCGCCGGTCCATACCGGGCACTCGGTCCTGGATAATACTTTTGCTGTCACCGAGCCCAGAAGAAACTGCTCAAAGGTGGAACCATATGACGGCATCATGATCAGGTCGGCTTTTTCTTCCTCAGCCATCTGCACAATTGCCCAAGCCGGGTCGCCTTTGACCAACATGCGCCGAATGGTGAGGCCGTCAAGCTCCGGCCCGAGAGACCGGTCCTGCTGCTTATGGGCCTCTCTAATGATCTCCGTGAGCAAGTCCCAGCCAGCCATCTCGCCGCTGTCCTCAGGCACACCGGCGGCATGGCTCAGCGCTGTCACGACGTGGAGCATCACGATCTCAGAATGGAAATGGCGCGCCAATGTCGCAGCCTGGTGAATGACACCTAGCGAAGCAATCGGGAAATCAACCGGCAAAAGAATTTTCTTAATATTCAGCATCGCGCAAAAGCCCTTGAGTCAAAATGTCCCTCGGCATCCTCCTTAGTCGGAATTTCCAATTTGGCTTTCTGCCTTGCGCTGCTCGCATGCTTCCCTGCCTGTTCACAACCAATCTACCACTAGAGCAGAAAACAGCGAGATCACGACAGAGTTTTCCCACAAGGTAATCGGTCCGTGTAGTGACAGGCTAACTCCTGATCAGTGGGCGGTCTTGGCGTTAATCGGGTGTGTGGATTACCTATCCCAACGGCCAGTGTTATGCATAACACAGCTGTACGCCACGACAGCTGCCCGAACGAGCGATTCCGGCTAAATTGGCGCTATAAGCATGATGAATAGCGAAAGTGCATTCTTGGGCGCTTCCAGTTACAGCGAACACTCCTCTCAGGAGAAAGAGATGCTAAAGGATGAGATACCGAAACTGACAAAAATAGCGGCCCACACTTTCTTGGCGATGGCGCTGACCCTCTCGGCCGTGAAGCTGCCGGCACAAGAGGGCCGCAAACTGATTTCAAATCCCGTACCCGCTTATCCCCAAGTGGCGAGGAACTTCCACATTACAGGCGTCGTAAAGGTGCAAGTTGTGATCGCCCCCGACGGACACATCAAATCGACTCAAGTCATTGGCGGCCATCCGTTGCTCGTGGATGCAGTCAAAGAAACGCTTAAGGACTGGAAGTATGCACCGGCCAGCGGTGAATCCACGGCCGTCCTGGAATTCAACTTCCATCCATAAGCTAGGCGAGCATGTACCGCCTTGGTTTTAAGGAACCCATTTTGACGTTTCGTTTCTAGACCCACTCGAATTCTTCTCGGGAGCCCAGAGGAGGAGTGTTCGAGGTGGGCTGTAACTTGTCAAAACTATGGCGAGGAAAAACTAAATCTACAGGCCGAACATGGAGTTGACTCCGGCGCGCGGGGCCTCGACTGAAGGCTCTCGGCGTTCAAGCGGAGGAAGAGACGCCTGCTGGGGGGCTGGCGGCGGAGTCACAGGCGGTTGCACGGTAGGCTGATCCGCGGCGGGCGTCGGAGCCGCAGCACTGGGAGTTGCAACGCTCGGGGTAGCAACGGTTGGTTGCGCAGCAAGCTGCTGGAGATAGGCGAGATCCCGAGGCTCTTCCGTGCCCGGCTGAACAGCGGGAAATGACAAATTCATTTGATGCTCCATTGCACTGGCGATGCGGTGCAATTGCCAGATGAGCTTTTCGAACTCTTTCGAACGGCCAAGGTTCAAGTTGCGGTCCCACAAAAAGCGGACGGACAACACCATGAGAATAGGCAGGCCGATGGCCAGTGTGGCGAGTACGATGTTGAAGAGTAGCGAGTCGAGGGGTGTGAGGGATTGGGTCATGGTACCTCCAAATACAGGATCCTGCAGGCAGGATAACGCAGCGCGGCAGCGGTGACAAACGAATCGATCTCTGGGCAAGCGGTGAAACGTTCGCGGTTGTTCTCCGACTGGCGTGATCTTGCCGGTAAGCACGGGTCAGAAATCACGGCGAAATAGTGGCAAGTCCCGGTAAGTCGAGCAAGCGGAGAAGTTCGTCTCGCTACCCACTTCGGCGGTGACCGCATTCTATAAAGGGGAGAATCAAGAGAAAAACTTCCCCGGCGACTGTTCCCTCTGCACTTCCGCCGAATACAGGTCGAGCAAGCGAAAGCGAGTTGCCTCCAAACGGTGCCCCACTATTTCAACCGACCGCTTGAGGAGTTCGTAACCAAGGTGGGAGTCCTTTTCGCATTTCGCGCGCAGACACTTGCCATTCACAGCAATGGCGCGGACGGGTTCGATCGCACGTGCGCCGAAACGCCAGCGATATGGAGGTACCAGCCAAGACCATCCCAAGACCTCACCCGCCTCCACCGTTTCCACGGTGAGGAGCGGACGTTGGGAGGCAAGAATTTCCAGAGAGACCTTGCCTTCGCGGATCAGATAAAACTGGTTGGCTTCGCCTCCCTCCCGAAAGAGATGGTGACCCTTGTCGAACAGCACATTCGAGGCGCAACTGGTCAGCAAGTCAACGTACTCGGGTTCGAGGCCCTTGCAGAAAGGATGTTCGGAGATGACCCGTTCCAGGTTTTCCACGGCGGCCTCTCCCTGATAGAGGTCCACGCTGGGTGCCAGCGAAGCCCGTGCGGCGATAAGCCTGCTCTGACGGTACGCAAAGCACGCTGTGCGGATTGCCATAAACGCTCACACGTTGCGGACATCGCTGCTGTGTCCCGCGTCACAGCTCCTTGGGATAGGCCTTCCAAAGGAAATAGACGGTCATTCCCAGGCCGACAGCAATGAACGCGCTCAGCTTACAATCAGGTCTCTGCTGATCTGAAAACTCGCAAGTGTTCTTCGTGGCGCAGCGCTCGCAAAACTCCTTCCGTGAGCGCCTGCAGTTCATCTTCGCCCGCGTACACCACAACGGGAGCGATCCAACCTACGTGCTCGCTCACCGCCGAGACCAGCCGCTGTGAATGTGCCATGCCGCCGGTGAGGAGTAAGGCATCCACGCCTCCGTTCAGGACAGTCGCCATCGCCCCGATCTCTTTTGCGATCTGATAGACCATCGCTTCATAGACGATCCCGGCTTTTGCCTCACCGGACGTAATTCGGCGCTCCACTTCCTCCAGGTCTTTGGTGCCCAGATATGAGTACAGCCCGCCATCACGGAACAAGAGCTCTTCTACTTGCTTCCGGGTGTACTTGCCACTGAAGCAGAGATCGACCAACTGCATCGCTGGTACGCCGCCCGCACGCTCCGTGGAGAACGCTCCCTCCTCACGCGAATTTGTCACGTCTATCATGCAGCCGCGATTGTGCGCCGAAACCGAAATCCCGCTGCCCAAGTGGGCCACAAGCAACCGCAGTGATTCGTATGCTTTACCGCGTTCGCGCGCATAACGCTTCGCCACTGCCTTGGAATTCAGAGCATGCGACAAACATTGCCGCTCTAGCAGCGCCGACCCCGACAGGCGTGCGCAGGCCGGCCACTCGTCCACGCTGACTGGGTCGACCACATAGGCCTGTACGCCAGCCTTTTGTGCGATCTCATGTGCCAGGAACGCACCGAGGTTGGATGCATGTTCACCGCGCCTGGCCAAACGCAACTCGTCCAGCATCGCCTCGTTCACAAGGTATGTGCCGCTGGCTAACGGAGGCAGAAGGCCGCCACGTCCAACTACTGCGTGCAACTCATGGACGTCGTGCCCTGACTCGGCGAGTGCAGATTCGATTTGCACACAACGAAACTGCTGTTGATCAACAATTGGGCGTCGACGGAACTGTGCCATCTCCGCCTCAGAGTGCCGGATGTTCTTTGTGAACTTAGGACGCTCGTCCACGTACAGTCCTAACTTCGTGGACGTGGACCCGGGGCTAATGGCGAGAATCCTAAATGTGTCGGGTGGCAAAGATAACCCCCAAGGCAATCGAGTTCAGCTTGTCGTCGACACTCTCCACGCGGGAAGGAATCAGGATTGGTACCCTCGCGCCTGCAACCACGTGAGCGCACTGCGATCCGCCCAGGTACTTCGCGGACTTGCCCAGGAGGTTGCCCGCCTCGATATTGGGAACCACCATGCAGTCCGCGTGACCAGCCACCGGGTGTGCAATACCCTTGGCCTGAGCCGCCGACACCAACAATGCGCAGTCGAGCGCAAGTGGGCCGAAAACCTCGGCATCACCAAACTGACCGGCGTCGCCCATCTCGGTGAGTGCCTTGGCATCTACGGTCGAGGGTACTGACGCACTGACGACTTCTGTGGCGCTCATTATGGCAATCTTCGGACGCCCCAGTCCCAGGGAATGCATGACCTCGATTGCGTTTTGCACGATTTGCTTCTTCTGTTCCAGACTTGGTGAGACATTTAGCCCTCCATCGGTGATCCCCACCAACCTGAGATTGCCCGCCAGTCTGTCCTCATAAAAGAAAACGTCGCTCAAGAGCCGTCCGGAGCGCAGCTCCGCCTTATTGTCGAGCACCGCCCGCAAAAGCTGATCGGTGCGCAGGTGGCCTTTCAACAAAAGGTCCACTAGGTTGTCACGCGCCATATGGGCACCGACTAGTGCCGCGTCATCCGCGTCCACAAACTCCGCCTTGGCTCTCAGGGCGCAAAGCTCCAGCGCATCAACCATCATGCGGGTTTTGCGCTCATCGCCGATCAGCACCGGAATGGCGATACCAAGCTGCAGCGCCGCATCGGCGGCGGTCAGGGCAACCTCGTCCTCAGCCGCAACTACACCAACGCGCTGTGGACCTAACGCATGGGCGCGAAGGCGTAGTTCGCTGAAAGTATTCAGTTCTCGGCTGTCGTGTGATGCAGCGCACATGATCGTGAATAGCATGCTTACTCGCGTCAGCAGCACGTTACAGTGAGGCAGATCACAAGCACCTTCGTTCGTATGGCGTCCTCGGGGCCTGGCATCGACCTATCGAATCCACCACATTTACGAGGAGTTAGGCTACCGAACGATTGTCGGGTGCTTGTGAGTGGTTGTTATTGTTAGCGCTTTTTCTTGACGCGATAACCATCTAAGCTAACCAGGCCACTCAGTTTTAGATGGCCTTTGAAAACACCCGAATAGGTTGCTGATTTCATGCTTGTTGGTTGACTTATTGATTTGGTTAAGCCGGTCGAGGAGCAGGTTTAACGTGTCACAGAAGGTGGATCTCTACAACAATGCCTACGGGAATTATGAGTCGGATGCTTACAGACTGGTGCGCATCGAGACGTATGGCGAAGACTTTGGCCAAACGAGCTGGGTCGCAACCGAGGAGTCTACAAAAATTCCCCAACTGCTTGACCTGAAACGTGATTCTTCCGTGCTGGAGGTTGGCTGCGGTTCGGGGGGATACGCGTTGCACCTTGCGGAAAAGGTGGGCTGCCGCATCGTAGGGCTGGACATTAATGAGTTCGGAGTTCGCAATGCGAACCAACTTGCAGAGGCCAGAGGCCTTGCTTCACAGGCGCGTTTCGAGCAGTGTGACGCTTCTAAGAATTTGCCATTCGACGAAGCGAGATTTGATGCCGTGTTCTCAAATGACGTCTTGTGCCATGTTCCAGGGAGAGCCGAGGTGTTGGTGGAGATGTTTCGGGTACTGAAGCCGGGCGGGCGAATGTTGTTCAGTGACGCTCTGGTGGTTGGCGGAATGATTTCCCAGGAAGAAATCGCCACGCGGAGCTCGATCGGCTTTTACGTCTACAGTCCGCCCGGGGAGAATGAACGACTGATGGAGAGAGCGGGGTTTTGCCGAATCCGTGCAACAGACACAACGGAGAACGCGGCCCAGATCGCGAAGCAGTGGCGCGATGCGCGCGAGAAAAGGAAAGAGGAACTGGTTGCGGCGGAAGGCAGCGCTAACTTTGAGGGACTACAACGGTTTCTGTCCTGCGTACATGTCTTGACGAGCGAAAAGAGACTGTTGAGATATCTATATTTTGCGAGTAAGCAAGGGTGAAGTTTACCTAACTCTTCAGCCGAGCTTTTGGATGGAACATAGGAAACTGCGCCAGCACTGGCGCTCCGGTATCCAGGAAATTTGATAGGTGCAGGCCTGGGCTACTTCGGCCCACGCCTTCCAATCCCAGAGCGAGAACACTTTGGTTTCGTAACGCACGCTCTCGCCGCTGTCACAGCACGGTGGCATTGGCGTCGATTGTGCAATTGCCATTTTGGTCTCTGTGCTCATTGCCCTACCACGTCCAGCGTCCGGCTCAAACTGCCGTGACATGCCTCAGAGGAGCAACTCGGCTGCCAAAGATGCGCTCTGACCGAGACCGCGGCAACTGATTGAAGACAGAAGAGATTTGCTTTGTGAGACTGCGATCCCTCGAGAGACTGTCCGGATTTGGACACTTTTTCGATACAGTCGGACACTCTAGGCCTTGGACTGGCGGCCAACCCGTTCAGCTTGACGCACCCTTGCCGCCGACCTAACATGCACGGAAATGACAGATCTCAACGTACTTCGTTCGCCTTTGAGCTTTCTGCAGAGCAGGCTTCAAGCTATACCGCACCGCGATGTGCTCGAGGCCGAGGAAGGTTGGTGGAAGAGCGAAGGCGTCGCCATTTCGGACGCAATCGACCGTGCCGGAACGCCATGGTTGCGGATGTTCGATCGCCTGGGAAAACGTGTCGATGAAATCCTGTACCCCCGCGAATATCAAACGATTTTGAAGAGGGGTTACCGGTCCGGAGTAGTTTGGCGCGCTTTGGAAGAAAAATCACTGATCCCTACGTATCTGCTGATCTACGACATTTCGTTCCACGATCCCGGGATTTGCTGCCCTTACACGGTGTCACTCGGCACGGCGGTTCCTCTCGCGAAATATGGCAGCGCCGAACTGCAGGCTCGCTTTCTGCCTCAACTTTCCCGGAAGGACGATTCCGTGTGGCAAGGTGCCACCTGGATGACGGAGATTAAAGGCGGCTCGGATCTGGGAGCCGCTGTCGAGACGATTGCCAGGCCCGCGGGCGATTGCTGGCTGCTGACAGGCGAGAAGTATTTTACGAGCAATGCCGGCGCAGAGTTAGCCGTTGCAGCTGCGCGCCCGGAAGGAGCTGCGGCAGGTGTGCGCGGGGTGGCCTTATTCCTGGTGCCGCGAACCCGCAAGAATGGTGAGCTCAACTATTTTATCCGGCGGCTGAAGGACAAGATTGCAACCCGCTCTGTTCCTACCGGAGAAATAGAGCTGAAAGACAGCGAAGGCTACCTACTGGGCTCGGCTGACTCTGGAATTTACCTGATTCTCGAAGTGTTGAACGTCTCGCGCGTGGCAAATAGCGTGGTGAGTGTCGCGTTGGCACAGCGCGCGATGGCCGATGCACTTTCCTATGCCGAGCAGCGCGCCGCGTTCGGCAAGCGGATTCTCGATCATCCGTTGCTTCGTCATCAATTTGAAAATCGGCTGAATGCGCTTCGATCGGCGTTTGCGCTGGCGTGGGATTCGGTTCAGCTCCTGAACGACGTGTGGATGGAGCGGCCGCCGTACTCCGATCGCTATCATTTGTTTCGGCTGGTGGCACATCTTGCAAAATACTGGACAGCCGAGTTTGCGATTGATACGGCAAAGTGGGCCATGGAGGTGCACGGCGGGCTGGGCGTCCTGGCCGAGTATGGCGTGGAACGCTGGCTTCGGGAAGCGATGATTCTGGCGATTTGGGAGGGAACGTCGCATCGCCAGATACTGGACGGACTGGAAGTGATGGAACGGAAGCGAGCACACAAGATGCTTTTCCAGCGACTGGCAGAAATCGTACCCTCTAAAGAACTTCAGGACATGGAATCGGAAGTCGAGCGGCTTTTGAAACTTCCATCGGAAGAAAAGGAAGCTCTCGCCGAACCGCTCTTCAGAAGGCTTGCCGCTTTTACGGCCGAAACGCTGATTCGTAAATCGAAATAGGACCATAGGACTTTTCAGTGGACTTGCTATGAGTGCGGCGCTTTTGTGGCAGATTCGTTGTGGCGAGGTTACGGAAAGAGTATGATGCGCAGGCCATAGTCCCAAGTCGGAAATTCCCGACCAGGGATCCAGGAACCATTCGTCAATTCAGGAGCGTCTATGCACAGGTCTTTTCTGCTGTGGGCCCTTGCCTGTTTGTTCTTCGCACTTCCACTCCATGCTCAGGGAACCACTGCAGGAACTGTCCACACTTATTACGTGGCTGCCGACGAAGTGGACTGGAACTACACTCCACTCGGCATCGATAAAATGATGGGCATGGAGTTTACTGGATACCCCAAGGTCTTCACGGAGCGCGGCCCCCATCGCATCGGAAGCACCTACCGCAAAGCCCTTTACCGCGAATACACCGATGAGACTTTTACAAAGCTGAAACCACGGCCACCGGAATGGGAGCACCTCGGGATGCTCGGGCCAGTGCTGCGCGCGGAGGTGGGCGATACCATCCGTGTCGTATTCAAGAACAATGCCACTCATCCCTTCACCATGCATCCTCATGGGGTTTTCTACGCGAAGGATTCCGAGGGTGCCGGGTACGACGATGGGACTTCCGGGACCGACAGAACGGGTGTCCCGCCGGGGAAGACGCACGTCTACACCTGGGAGGTTCCCGAGCGCGCAGGCCCCGGTCCGAGCGACCCGAGCTCGATTGTGTGGCTCTATCATTCGCACGCAGATGAACCGAAGGACGTGGAGAGCGGCCTCGTGGGTGTAATCATCATCAGTAGAAAAGGCATGGCGGGACCGGGCGGGCGGCCCAAGGACGTTGACCGCGAATTCGTCAACCTGTTCATGATCGTGGATGAGAATACCAGTTGGTATTTGCAGCACAACATCGATGCATATACGAGCGACCCGAAGGGGGTCGAGAGGCTTGAAAACTTTCCGTCGGATCACTTGGGCAACTTCAACCTTTTCGGTTCAGGTTTTGCGTTTGCGAACTTCAGGTCCTCGATCAATGGATTCATGTACGCGAACATGCCAATGATGACCATGAAGAAGGGTGAGCGCGTCCGGTGGTACGTGGTCACAATTGGGGAAGGATTGAACCTGCATACGCCGCACTGGCATGGCAACGTGGTGCTGCAGGGTGGCAAACGAACCGACGTGATTTTCATCGGACCAGCGCAAATGGAGACCGTGGACATGATTCCGGATGATCCGGGAATCTGGATGTATCACTGTCACTTTGATGATCATATGCAGGCCGGGATGATGGCTCGTTACGAGGTCGAGCCGTGATTGGGCTAAGTTGGTCGGCACCAGCATGAGGTCCATGGACTGTTCGCTGTGTAAGTTGCCGATGAAGGGCCCCCAGCAATTCTGGAAGGGTCTTCGCTCACGTCTTTTCCGCGACAGCACCGCGGGGCGTCAAAATGGCGAGGACAATTGCCACAATGACTAGCGCAGGGATGTCTCCGATAAGGTGACCGTGCTCTGCAGGAGCATTGATTGCTTGCAAGGTCATAATCCCCGCATGGACAAGGCTCGACCAAACGGTGAACCAGATCAGACTTCGGTGCTGCAAAGGATTTCGAGAAGCAATGAGGAGGAACACTCCGAGAGTGGCATAGACACCCAGAATCATCTGCTCATACTCGGGCTGATTGGGCTGCCAACGCCAACCGGATGGCCACCAGGCCATCATAAGTGGGTAAACAGCGAAAATAAAAATCAGGCCAACGAGAATCAAGGCTACACGCAGATAGCGCAGCCGGGTCGCATTACTCACTTGGTACCTCCGCGATTTGTTTTTGATGGCGTCCAGGACTTGGGCGAGATGCTAGCCCCAGCTCTAATGGATGTCAACTCGTCGCGCTAGCGGTACTGCAGATGTACGGTAAATGCGTTCATCTGGCATTCGACTAGCGATCCAACGCTATATCGCACCGTGAATGGAATCGTCAGAAATTCTGGAAATGATCAAGGTATAATTCACACGATAATTCACATCTCATCCCTCTGCGTGCAATACATCTACAATGGAGGGCACCGTTCTGATGAAACTATTCATTGCACTCTGTTTGTGCGGCCTGTCGGTCACGCTGTCTGCCTTTCCTACGCTGCAGACATTCACCAGCGAGGATGGCGTCTTCCAGTTCAAGTATTCTCCCTTGCTTGTTCGTTGCACACCGCAGCGGATTGAAGAAGGCTTCCCCGGTTCGTGGGTTCCTTCGGACTCATGCTCAAGCCAGGATGGGATTTGCGACGATGCTGCAAGCACGGCTACTACGATCGTGTGTTTTGCGTACCCGAAAGACGAGTTCAAAGACAAGCCCGCGTTTTCTGGCGCCGCATTTTTCGTGGCGGAGGTTCGGGCAGCAACAACTCCCAGCACGTGCCTGGAAGGGTCGCCGAACTGGCTGATTGAGAGTAGTCAAAGCACGAAGATCAATTCCATTAGCGTCAAGTTGTTTCGTACCAGCGATGCATGGACAAGTGGCGGTCAATCAGGCGAGATATACAGAGTATTTCACGGCAAGAAGTGCTACGAATTTGGCGTGCAACAAGCGAGCACGAGCCTGGGAGCTTACGATCCGAAGATTATCAAGCAATTCACGAAGCGAGACGCAGAAAAGGTAGGCGCTCGACTGGAACAAGCCGTGGACTCCTTCACGTTTCTCAAGTAGCCCCTGCCAGTACGAACCTCGGCGGTAAATGCGATCGGCGGTCCATGAAGCAGGTTTGTATATTCTTGTACACGCATATTCCTTGACACGACTATACCTGTTGGGGCATATTCATTCCCCATGATCGAGACACTGAAAGCGCTGGCAGAGCCGAACCGGTTTCAAATTGTGGAACTGTTGCTTGACGGACCACGGCCGGTCGGGGACCTGGTCGATCAGCTGGGCCTGCGGCAACCGCAAGTCTCCAAACATCTGCGAGTGCTGAGTAATGCCGGACTGGTCGGCGTTCGGGTGGACGCACAGCGGCGAATTTATGCGTTGCGGCCCGAGGCGCTGAAGGAGCTTGAATTATGGGTGGAGAAGTACCGGCGCGTGTGGGAGGAAAACTTCCAGCGGCTGGACGGCTTGCTGGAAGAGATGAAGGGGAAGGAGAAAAAACGTGGACGCAAGAAGCGATAAAGGAGCACCGACGAAGAACACTCGGACTTTGAAACTGACGACGCGGGGCGATCGGGAGATCGTGATGACGCGCGAGTTCGATGCTCCGCGCAGACTCGTCTTTGATGCTTTGACCAAGCCCGAACTCGTCAAGCAGTGGTTACTGGGGCCGCCGGGCTGGTCTATGCCGGTGTGCGAGATCGATTTGAGGGTGGGCGGCACGTATCGCTACGTGTGGCGTCACACCGACGGAAAAGAAATGGGGATGGGCGGCGTGTACCGCGAGATCGTGCCGCAAGAGCGGGTGGTCTGTAGCGAATTGTTCGACCAACCGTGGTATCCAGGCGAGGCGCTGGTCACGACGACCCTGGCCGAGCAGGGGGGCAGGACCACGCTGACGTGCACGATCCTCTACATATCGCAAGAGGCCCGCGACGGCGTGCTGAAGTCCGGCATGGAGCGCGGGGTTGCAGCGAGCTACGACCGGCTTGCGGAGTTGTTGGCACCGCTGGGAGCTGCTGGGATGGAAAAAGGAGCGAGCCCGTCGTGAGCGAAACGCATTTCAGGCGACAGATTGGTCGAAGGATTCCCGCGTCGCGTAATCGGGCATCTCGCTACCAGTACCTATAACTTTCGGAGTTACGCGTGCGTCTCTCAACTCAGGAACGTTCGCACGACAACTCTGCCGCAGCCCGCAGGCATCCAACTGTGCGCGTCCATTGCAAAGCGCAAGGAGCGTACTTATGCCTATCCGAGTCGGCGCGTCCGTGGTGGTTCTGGTTTTGGCATTGGGCGGTCTGGGTTGGCCCCGATCGGCTTTCGGGCAGGATAAAAGCGGCCCGGGAAGGGCCTTCCAAAGCCAGGTGGATCTGGTCTCCGTCTACTTCACAGTGCGCGACGACAAGAAACGCCTGGTCAGCGATCTGGCGCAGGACAGTTTCAGCGTCTCTGAAGACGGTCAGCCGCAGGCCATCAAGTTCTTTGCCCACCACAGTGACGTGGTCCTCAACGTGGGTGTACTCCTGGACACGGGCACGAACATGTCCTGGATTCTCGGCGAAGAGGCGCAGGCCTCGGCGCTGTTCCTGAAGCACGTAGTGCGGCACACGGACCTGGGCTTCATTGTGAGCTACGCCTCGCGGGTGGAAACTGTGCAGTTGCCGACGTCGGACATTGTGCTCCTGAAGGAGGCAACCGAGACCATTGGGAGCGGACAAGCGGCGATTGGATTGCCAGGCGAAGGCTCGGGTTCGGAGCCGAGTCTCTCGATCCCCGGAGGAGGGACAGTAGGCATCAACGGGCGACGCATTGACCAGAACCGCGAAGCCCACCTCTACGATGCGATTCGTGTCTCCACACACCGCTACCTTGCGGGCGAGGTGGGACGCAAGGCCGTGGTTATCGTGGCCCTCTCCGGCGATGCCCACAGCGAATCTACAATGGCAGAGGCTCTGGAAGCCCTACTCGAAAACGACGTGATCGCGTATGTCCTGCAGATTTACGATGCCTCAAAGCGGGACCATTGCGACGTGCTCCACATCTACGATAAGGACAGCCACGGAGAGTCCCTGCTCAAGAAGCTGGCCGAGGCTACCGGCGGGCGGATGCTGGAAGTCCGGGGTATTGATAAGCTCGAAGCCGCGCTTGACGAGATCTCCGACGAGCTGCACCACCAGTACAGCCTGGGCTACTACCCCGAAAACAAGAACTGGGACGGCAAGTTTCGGAAGATCGAGATTTCCGCCGGGGAGAAAACCTATAAGGTCTATGCTCGTAAAGGCTACTACGCCAACCCGCCCTCAGGGGACGTGGCGGCGACGCACTAACCAATCCGCGGCGGCGCATAATGGGATATTTCGTTCTAGGACCCACTTCTCCGATAAGGGCTGCGAGCTCAACGGGTCGTTGCAACACCCTCTAATCAGTTGATGTGACAATACTTCCCCTAGAGAACTGATCTGTCGGGCCGTACTCAATCAGAACCTAGCCAGGGTAGTGTTCC
>Ga0187818_10000463_pt1 | contig 14681 bp, 9 predicted proteins | sample NC_wetland_sal_i_14_FD_130581 | JGI IMG/M metagenome (GOLD analysis project Ga0187818, IMG submission 130581) | Wetland sediment microbial communities from Neuse River Estuary, North Carolina, USA - SO4_3 | ecosystem: Environmental > Aquatic > Freshwater > Wetlands > Sediment | place: USA: North... | reverse complement strand
TCGCTTGGATGCGCCGGTACTTGGGAGAAGACGAGCACGCACCGATCCACCATCCCGCCATTGTTTCCGGTCTGGAGACACGCATGATGGGTGTGCGGCTCCCTCAGCGGAAGGGCGGGACGGCAGCCACAATCATCCCGTCGGTGGGCTGCCCCATGGGGTGCAACTTCTGTACCACGTCCGCTTTTTTTGGAGGCAAAGGAAAGTTTGTCAACTTTTACGAGACCGGCGATGAACTGTACGACGTGATGTGCCGGATCGAATCCGAACTCAAAGTAAATTCCTTCTTTGTGATGGACGAGAACTTCCTGCTGAACCGCAAGCGCGCCATGCGCTTGCTGGAGCGCATGAAGCAGGCGGGCAAGAGCTGGGAGCTTTCGGTCTTTTCATCCGCCAATGCGATTAGGAAATACACCATGCCGGAACTGGTCGAACTCGGCGTTTCCTGGGTATGGATGGGTTTGGAATCTCCGAAGTCCGGCTATAGCAAGCTCCAGGGTACGGACATTGGGCAACTCACGCGGGAGCTTCGCGAACACGGAATACGAGTGCAGGGCTCGACGATCATCGGACTCGAGCACCACACGCCGGAAAACATCGGTGAGGAAATCGAATCGGCGGTGGGCTACCAGACCGACTTCCATCAGTTCATGCTCTACACTCCGGTTCCCGGCACGCCGCTTTACCAGGAAATGGCCGATCAGGGCCGCCTGCTCGCGGACGTTGACCTCGCCGATACCCATGGGCAGTTCAAATTCAACTTCCGGCACTGCGCAATCTCCCGCGACGATTCAAAGAGGTTCCTGGATTGGGCATTTCGGCGCGATTTCGAGCAGAACGGGCCGAGTCTTTATCGGATGTGCCAGACCATGCTCCAGGGCTGGCAACGCTACAAGGATTACCCCGATCCACGCGTCCGCGAGCGGTTTGCGCGTCAGGTGAAGAAACTCAACCGCGCTTATAATGCGGCGCTTTGGGTGATGGAGCGAGAATTCAAGAAAGTCAATCGAAGCGTGAGCGAGCAGATTCACAAGCTGCGCCGCGAAGTCGAGAAGGAATTCCCGGTCTTCGCCCGCCTCACTGCCGCATCGCTGGGCCCATTCTTGTTGTGGTCCGCGCGCCGGGAGGAGAAGCGGCTGGCGTCTGGACGTACGTACGAACCCCCCACATTTGTCGAGCGCCGGAATTGGATTTCGGCATCGTAGCCCCTGCTTCGTGGCCGTCTTTAACTAGCCGATCCCTTGGGAACCGTTCGTGCTCCGGAATCCGTGGTATTGCGCTCGGCGACATCGGCATGGGGCTGCTTTCTTGCCGGGGTCTGGACGCTGTGCTAGATTGAAAAATAGCGCAAAATCAACAGTTTGCTGCCATGCGCGACACACCACAACACGGCCTCCCGCGGCAAAAAATGCACCGCGTGGAAGTGTATTGGACCAACGTCACCTATCGGACAGTGGCCCTCTACGCCCTGATGGCCATCGCAGTCACCGTGGCCGCCGTTTACATCTTGGACCCCGCGTGGGTTAATAGCGCAGTGGATCGGCTCGACCGCGCCGTCACCGGAGGCGGAGCCGCCGCCGGGCCCGCGACTCCCGGTCAAGTGAAATTCATGGATCTCGATGGGTCCGTGCAAGTGAAGAAAGTGAATTCCGTCACCTGGCAATCCGCAAGCCTCAGCATTACGTTGGATAAAGGCGACCTGATTCAGACCGGCCCCGACGGTCTCGCGAAACTGCAATTTCCCGATGGAACCACTTACACTGTGAAAGCCGATACACTCGTCACCGTCGAGGAAAATTCCATCAGCCGCGACCACGCGACAAATGTGATCGTGAGAATCAGTTCGGGCGCTGTGGATTTGACAACGCCGACCTGGGATTCGCCGGAATCGAAAGCCCAGGTGAAAGTCGCGGATGCGACGGCATCCATGAATCAAAACTCGCGCGCGGCGGTGCGCAGCGAGCGCGGCGGGACGCAGGGCGAGATTACGGTCGTACAAGGCGGCGCGCAGGTCCAACAAGGCGATCAGGTCGTGCCGCTGGAAAGGTGGCAGCGCGCTTCCGTAACTTCGGGCGGTACAATTACGAAGACGAATGTCCTCGGGCCGCCGGACCTGGTCGCCCCTCTGAACTTGCAGCCGATCATCGAGCCGGACCCGAAGGCGGCGGCGATTCATTTTGAATGGAAGCGATCCGAGGCGGCCGTCCAATACATCCTCCACATCAGTTCGACTTCCTCGTTCAACAAGCCCACGGCGGAGCGGCGCGTCGCGGGAACGAGCGAGGATGTGACCGGGCTTGAAGCGGGCGAATATTTTTGGAATGTGACGGCGGTCGGCGCAAACAATCTGGAAAGCGAGCCGAGCGACGCTTACAAATTCACTCTGGTGGCGCAAGGCAAGGGCCAGGAGATGCTTCTGACCGTGGACCAGACGGTGCTGCATGGAAACGTCGTCGAAGTCATCGGGCGGACGGAACCGAGCGCGGCGCTGATCATTAACGACCAGCACGTGGCGGACATCTCCCAGGACGGACGCTTCCGGTTTTTCACGGAGCCCATGACAAAGGGCAGCCAGACGATCGTGATTACGGGTCAGAACCGCAGAGGCGGCACGGCAACTCTGCGTGTCCCAATCTTTATTCCGTAGCAAGCAGTGGCGCGGCGGGCGCAAAGAGGGCGGCGTGGATGCCCTCTACTGAGGGAAGCATGTCGAAGAACGGGTATAACTTCCGGTCGGTGTTCAGTCTATTTTCTTCCGACCTGGCCATTGACCTTGGCACGGCGAACACCCTGGTCTATGCCAAGGGCAAGGGCATCGTCGTCAACGAACCGAGCATCGTCGCGATCAACAAGAACACGAGCGAAGTCGTCGCGGTGGGGCGCGAAGCGAAAGAAATGCTCGGGCGGACGCCGGGCAATGTCGTCGCCATCAAGCCGATGAAGGATGGCGTCATCGCCGACTTCAAAGTGACCGAGAAGATGCTCACTTACTTCATCCAGAAGGCGCACAACCGGCGCGTTCTGGTGCACCCGCGGATCGTGATCGGCGTGCCGAGCGAAATTACGCCGGTGGAAAAGCGGGCCGTGCAGGACTCCGCCTACCGCGCGCACGCGAGCGAGGTTTATCTCGTCGAGCAGGCCATGGCCGCGGCGATCGGCGCGGGACTACCCATTGAAGAGCCGTCCGGAAACATGGTCGTGGACATCGGCGGCGGCACCACGGACATTGCGGTCATCTCGATGAGCGGCATCGTCTATTCGCGCTCCGTGCGCGTGGCGGGCAACGAGATGGATGAATCGGTGATGCATTACCTCAAACGCAAGTACAACTTGCTCGTCGGCGAGCGCACGGCCGAGCAAATCAAAATCGAAATCGGCTCGGCGTACCCGCTGGAAAAACCGATGACGATGGAGGTGAAGGGCCGCAATTTGATCGAGGGCGTGCCGCGCACCGTCACGATAGACGACAGCGAAATCCGCGAAGCGCTTGCCGAACCGATCGCCACGATTCTCAACGCAATCCGCGTCGCGCTCGAACGCACGCCGCCGGAACTTTCCGCCGATATCAGCGACCGCGGCATCGTGCTCACGGGCGGCGGCGCGCTCATCAAGAACCTCGATAAGCGCATCCGCGAAGAGACCGGCCTGCCGGTCTCCGTCGCGGACGACCCGCTAGCATCGGTGGTGCTCGGCACGGGCAAAATGCTCACGGACTTCCGCCTGCTGCGGCTCGTTTCCATTGACTAAGGCCCCGGTCACCCAGGAAGGATGCTGATGCTCGCCGTTCCCATGCGTCACCGGTCGCTTACCTTGCTCGGCGTCGTGTTGCTGGCGCAAGTGCTCGCGCTGGCGGTACAGATCCGCACAAGGAGCCAGGGCCGGCTCATCCGCGTGTGGGCCGTGGAAACAATCACGCCATTGGAGCGCGCCGGAAGCTGGACGATCTTGAAGGTCCGCGGCGTGTGGAACGGGTACTTCGGGCTCATCCATGTCCGGCGGGACAACGCGCAGTTGCAGGCGGAAAACGATCGCTTGCGGCTGCGCAATATCGAACTCGAAAGCCAGGCCGCGGAATCGGCGCGGCTGGCGGCGCTCGTCGGATTCCGGGACGCCCACGCCGACGTGCCAATGCTCGCGGCGCGGGTGATCGCGGCGAGCGCGGACAGCTCCAGCCACGCCATCTTCATCAACCGGGGCGAGCGCGACGGCATCCGCCGCAACATGGCCGTGATTACTCCCGACGGAGTTGTGGGCAAGGTGTTCGAGGTGTACCGGAACACGGCGCAGGTGCTGCTGCTCACTGACAAAGAGAGCGGAGTCGGCGCGCTGCTGGCCGGGACGCGGACGCAAGGGCCCGTGGGCGGCGTGGGCGAGCCGTTGCTGGTGATGAAATACGTCAGCAACGATGAGAACGTGAGCGCCGGCCAACAAGTGTTGACCTCCGGGCAAGACCAGATCTTCCCGAAGGACTTGCCGGTCGGGACGGTCGCGGAAGTGAGGCCCGGCGCGCCCTTCAAGCAGATCTTAGTCAAACCCGCGGCGCATCTCGACCGGCTCGAGGAAGTGATCGTCTTGCTGACGCGCCAGGAATTGGTAAAGTCTCCGAACGCGGGGACGGAATCAGCTCCCGGCGGATCCAGCACGCCGGCAAAGCGGAACCAATGAAATGCGCGAAGAATTCGCCGCGCGCGGGCGCGCGGTAAATCATGTGAAATCGCGCGACTAGCCAAACGATGGCCGCCTACACTCCAACCGAAACGCACATCGAGGTTCACAAGTTCCGCGTCCTTGCCGTCATTGGCGTGACGCTCGCGGCGCTGCTGATTCAAAGTTTTCTGCCCGTACACTTCCCGCGGGCGCGGATGCTGGACCTGCCGCTGCTAGTCACGCTTTACTTCGGGTTCAGCCGACGGAACCCATCCACGGGACTGCTGCTGGGAATGGTCATCGGGCTGGCGCAAGATTGCCTGGGCCGGTCGGCAATTGGGCTCTACGGCATCGCGAAGACGCTGACCGGATTCCTCGCGTCGTCGTTCGGCTCGCGGATTGATGTGGAGCATCCTCTGAGCCGGTTCGGGTTGACCGTGGCGTTCTATATTTTTCATCAAGCCGCCTATACACTGACGCAGCGGGTGCTGCTCGCGCAGCACGAGGCGCTTTTCACCACGCATCTCCTGCTGCAGGCGGGATTGAATGCGCTCGTTGCGATTGTGCTCTTCCCGCTGCTCGATAAGCTGCGATTGCCGAGCTGAAAAAACCAGTGACTAGTGGAAGACCTCCTTGCCGAAGCCAGCGGTTCAGAGTTGAAGGTTGAAAGTTGAACGGCCATCCGAGGTACTCTTTGCCTCCCACATATATTTTTCTGCAAGAGTGTGATTCTAAAGCCTGCCTGCCGGCAGGCAGGGACTTACACAGGGGCGCGGTTGGAAGTTGGAGGTTCGAGGCTAGAATTTGGAAGAACCAAGACCCCCCTACCCCCATCTTTTTGTAAGAGTGGTGCAACAAAGGACTTACGGGAAAAAGGGCCGGTAAGAGTAGTGCAACAAAGGACTTACGGGATTCTTGGGTATTTTGCCGATAAGTGATTCCATCGAAAGGATTTAGCGGAGAAGGGCCGTGAATGCGTCCCGGTACAAGGCATCGGGATGCAAAGGACGCAGGTGCAAAAGGGTTAGAGGTTGAACCTTGTGGGCAGTTCATACAACATGTTACCATAAGAGTTAACTAAGGTCAAGAGAATTATTTAGGAATTATGGCGGACGCATTCAAGTGCCAATTCGAATTGGCATTCGAATACATGGATCTGTTCGGACGGGATCTTAAGAAGAACTGCTCCACCCTTTGCTTGCTGGAAAAGTTAGGCCATCCGGAAAGGCTTAAAGGCTTGTGCCACCCGCTTGTACATTCGTCTTACGGATCGAACGGCCTCCATACAGCTACCTGTATGCAGTGTCCATTATGAACGCTCGAATGGCTCGGCCTGATCCGGATAATGCCGCTGCTTGGTCGTCGAATTTGGTCCGGGCGTCTCCTAGACTTAGTTTGGGATTATCTTTCTTTCTGTGGTCAGTCTCGTCCCAGCATCCAGAGGAAAACCATCCGACGAGATAGAGGCCGTGCTCGCAGTGATTCTCAGTGAGATACTTTCCTACGAGCTGATGCTGCATCGCGTCATCCAATTCCGGGTTCCATGAGCCCTTAACTTCGATGATGGCGGTAATTTGGTCAGCCTCGCTTTCAGTCGATCCCCTGACGACTGCGGTGACATGGATGTCCGTGCGTTCGCCGCGGTGGATACGCACTTCACGGTTGATGACGATCCCCCGATTCCGTAACTCTTCATCTAGGCCTGCCTTAATGTAGTCTGACAGAGCATTTTCGTCCTTTGGACGGACTTTCTTGTTGGGTAGTTCGTTCCATAAGAATTGTGCAGTTGGCGTTTCGCCATGGACTTTCTTCTGGATGCGCTTGAGCGAATCGATGATCACGTCAAGCAGCTGTTCACCAGTTTGTACGACTCTTGAATCAGCATTCCGCGCAAGTGCTAGGATGGTTTCCGGTTGAGGCGGCGACCATGTTTGGCGGCGGGCGATCTCCTGTGCTTCGTTTAGATGAAGTCGAAGCCATTTCAAGCCGGGAAGTTGCCTTATGATTTCTGTGAATGCGCGAACGGATTCTGTCGTGCCTCTGCCCTTCAGAATTGTCAACACACCATCTCGGAGCATTCCGGCGCTTTCGGCTGGGCTGACGAAGTGAGCCTTCTCATTTGTTTCGTCTTGGTATGGGTATTGTTGGGCCATCCAAATGAATAGCGCTGCGAGTTGGTCGTCCGACAGGCTCCCTGGGAACTGAACGTTTTGTCCCGGGAAATATGAGAGGGATTCTACAACTTCCCTTCCGAATGCCGTATCGCTTTGCATTAGGGGCCAGATGATGGGCCAGCTCGTGGTGCAGCAGCGCGCGAGAAGAGCGCGAGCGGCCATGATGGCTCGTTTTCTCGTGGACTCTACAGAGATTGCTGGAGAGGTCAGCATAGATTCGGCGAAAGCTCGGGATTCTTGGTGTTGTTTGGATAGGAGGACGTCGAGAAGGCTCCCAAGGGCGCCAGGGTCAATGGTCGGGTCCTGGGCTTTGTCGAGAATCGCCTGCGCCAGTGTCGTATCCCAAACCGCTAGGATTCTGCTCGTAACACTTACGTATTTATGTTCGGCAGCTTCCTGATCCATGATGATGCGCAGCGCTTGAATGATTTCTGCAGGGGCGTTCGTATAGGCAAGACCGACAATCCTCTCGAGATCATTTTTATTGTTTTGGGCGTCCGCGATTGGGGTGCCAAGGACGACCGGAGCCCACAGTGCCCAGCGTGCGTGATCAAGGTTCTCGAGGAGGGCGGGACGCTCGGCCGCCAGGAGGGTGAGCGCTTTATAGCACGCAATATCTCTGCTGGTGTATCGGTTTTTCCCCAGCCAGTCTGCTGTTCTTGGGTCACATTGGGTAACAAACAATTCAGCCGCTGAAATGATTCTCAGTCTTGTAGCGGAATCGGCTGCTTTCCAACCTGGGAGTTCTCTAACGTCCGGTTCAAGCTCCATTTTGTAATGCGTGCTGGTAGTCTCAAGCGTTAGTTCCATGCAGAGGCACCACCACGTATCTACTGCCCCGTTTTCAATTTTCTCTAGTGATCGGAGCACTCTTTCCTGAGGCGGCGGGGTCAGAGTTCTATTTCTCCACTTGGCTTGTTCTTGTTCCCATTTTTTAGCCTCCTGCAGGCCTTGCTTCATGTTGAGTGCAGCCAACGAGTCGATCTCAACCGGCTTAATCAGCCAATTCATCACCTCGGCCAGTATCGGTTCGGATTGCGACACCCTAAGCACGGCGTCAGTTTGCGTTCTCTGACCAAGATCGTAAAGTCGCTCGATGATTTCAGCGAGAATTCGCTTTCTATCTTTATCCGTCGTCATTCTCATCGAGTCGAGCAGCCAGTGGAAGTCGGCTGGAAGAACAAAAGGCGGATTACAGAATATCGCGTAGAAGCGTCCGTGCTGAGTGTTCTGCAAAAATGGTAATAGAGAGTTTAGTAGAATATGTCTCTTCTCACTTTTTTCGAGGATCTCTGAACGAAATCTTTTTGTCTCTTGTTCTCTGTTAGAAAAGGATTGAGAAAAAATCTGGTGGTAGCTCCGCAGTCTTGGGAAAATGGCTCTGGCGAGGCCATCGGAAATGCCTTCCAGATAGAGATTGTCCCAGGCCTTTAGAATAATCGCGTCGCCCAGGCTACTGAAGTCGTCGAAGATCGACACGCCAGTGTTGTGCTCCATCCATGCTAGGCCCGGGAGCAAATCTGGAGGTCGAATTTCGTTTGCCAGTTTGGAGTTAACGAAGCTGCGATAGGCGCCAAATAGCGATTGGGATTTTAGGGGAGTCAAGCACCTGAACAGCTCCTCGGGGTGCAAGTCATCCGGCCATACTGCCAAAAGTGCGCAGCCTTTTAGCTCATCTTGGAGGTCTTCGGGTTGGTCCTCAGTAGCTAAGGCCTTTATTCTGAGGCGTGAGTCGCGGTGCCCCATTCGAGCCACAGCATAGGCCGCATTTATCCTTATCGCGAGCTTCTGCGTGCTGTCGAGAGCTACCGAAGCCAGATCATTTGCCAAGGGCGTAAGCCGACAGGCATCCGCAATGTCGATGGCAAGATGTCGAACAAGTTCCTTCCTCCCGGGCTGGCAGATGTACGGCTGTAGTTGTGCAGCGAGGTTCGGATGGGCCAGGTTTTGGAGGGGGTACTGAATCGAAAACGTGATTGGAGCCAGCTTTTCCTGTTCGGTTGCACCCAGCAGCGCGGCCGTTAGAGTTTGTCGACTTTGGGGCGACAGCGTAGAGACGTTGCTCCGGAGGAGCGTTTCGGGATCGCAGAGCACGAGTTCATGGAAAACTTCCGGAATCATGCTTGAAATCCAGGCGGACACCTCGCCGAGTTGCGGGACCACCTTTGCTTCCGAATCTATGCGGTGGAGGATTAAGGAATTGATTTGGGGCTGAGCGACGTTATGCTGGAAAACGTATCTGGCTGCGAGGAACTCGGCGTACGTTTGGTGCGCCCAGCCGAGCCGGTTAGGGCCGCGCGCGTTGAAAAGGCCCGTCTTCAATGTTTCCCTGACAGCTGCTTCGTCGACATCTACCTTGGTTTGACTCGCGACCTCACTCCCCCCGGAGAGCGCGCGTAGGGTCACGTCTTCCGGGGCGACCTCACCCTGTTCGGCGCCGGTCCATATGGCGTTGCGATTTGCGAAGACTGTTGCAGCCGCGATTCGCATTGCCACCAGCAGCCTTTGGTCGGGAGACACTCGGCCCGGACTGATGGTTTCGCGTCGAGCAGGATCTGTTTCGTCGCAAAGGATTCGACACCCGTCGAGGTAAAGCTGAGTTTGATCTTGAGGAAGGTGCTTTGTCTTCAGGTACACGTTTATCAGAAACTTCAAAGTCACGGGCTTTATCGCAAACGGAACGCCTCTTACGGTGTCCACTTCCCTGAAAAAAGCTGGAGCCTCAATTCCGTGGCACAGCAAGCTTGACTCGACATCCACTTTTCTCAGTGGGGCAAGCTCATAGACTTTGACGTTTTGTTCGCCCCAACATTTGGTTAAGGTTTCCCGAAGGCTGTCCGGCCATTCTGCGGTCCGGCAGGCAAGACGGACCCGGAGTCGTTCAATTGGGAGCTTTGCCAGTTGCTGGCCGAGGATGATGGATATGGTGCTGAGCCTAAGTAGCCCTTCGTCTAAGCTGTCGAGAAACATATGAAGCGTGTTACTGCCCTGTAGCCAAGCCTGTATGTCCCGGTTTTCAAAGACCTCTCTTATGAATCTGTCCTCCGAACCGTAGGATCTCAGGTTAAATGGAAGGAATGTGTGTGTAGGGCTTGGATGTAATTTTTGTTCCGATTGAGCTATCGACTCGATGCTGTAGGTTTTTCCGATGCCGGGTTCTCCAAGCAGGATTGCGCATGGCTGGTCAGCAAAGGAAGTCGGGCCGACAAGGTCGGGGTTCAGGACTGGTCCGGCTGGGCCGACGGGATCCGCAAGATAGCCGTCGGCAGATAGGTTGGTCGACCCTCCGAGTGGACACCAGAATCTTGTCCAATTGTATTGAGTCTCTGCCATGAGTTCCTTACGTCTTCGTGGTTTTACGGCTGACCGCGCAGGCGTTTAATCGACCGTTAGAGTTTGAATATACTTGGTTCTTTACCCATCTCGCAACAGGGCAATCGCTAGCGATGAGGCGGACCACAGCTGTGTGAGTGTCCTTTGCTTGCCGCGTGTGGGGACGGTCTTCGTTTGTGCTGGATGTCCTGGAAGAGGGAGAGGGTGGCGAGGGGCGTGCCGCTGTGCCGGGGGGCGGAAAGGCGCTCAAGGCAACTTCCCGCGCGTTGGAGGCAGTGTAAACCCCCAGCCCCACGAAGCGGGCTGGGCTACAGGAATGCGGACGCAGCAAGCAGCGCCCCTGCGAGGAAACGGACGGGGGCGGCGGAGTACAATGGCGCGATGGGAAGGCTGAGCGGAGTTCGATTAGGTACTTCGGCGTTCGCGGCGGCAGGGGAACGCGAAAAGGCCGCGCGGCACGAGTGATTCGATGATGAAATCGAATTCAAAGGAAGGCATTCCTGCAAAGACCGCATCGGTCTTTCGGGTTGTCCCCTATAGACATTTGGCCGCTGCCTTGCTGGCCGGGCTTGCACTGCGAATGTTTTTTATCGCGCATTTCTCATCCTATGCAGGTGACTCAAAGTTCTATGTGGAACTCGCGCGCAACTGGCTGGACCATGGCGTTTATGGCCGCTTCTTCCAGGGACGATTGATCCCCGTCGACATGCGGATGCCGGGGTACCCCGCATTTCTTGCCGCCGTTTACGCAGTCTTCGGGCGGGCAGACAAAGCAATCCTGCTTGTTCAGGCTGTCGTTGACTTGGCGACCTGCATCCTTGTGGCCCTGATCGCAGCCCGCCTTGCCCCTGCCCACAAGAGAACCCTTGTGGCAACGGCCGCCCTATGGATGGCCGCGCTTTGTCCGTTCACTGCCAATTACACGGCGGTCGTGCTCACGGAGGTTGTCGCCACATTCCTGACAACCCTGGGACTTTTCGTTTTTGTCTGCGTTCTTGGCCATCCTTCGATGGATCTCCCTCTCCGCTCATTTGACAGGAAGTCTCTGCTTTCGGTCGCCGGATGGTTTCTGCTCGCGGGAGCGGTCGTCGGCGTGGGAACCCTCGTACGTCCGGAGATGCCCCTTCTGATCGTTGCAGCGGTTCTTGTTCTTTGTGTCCGCTGGCGCCGCCCGGCAGATTGGCGGAAGGTCGCTCTGGCAACTTCGTGGATGGCTGTCGGCCTTCTCCTGCCATTGATGCCCTGGGCGGTGCGAAACGCGCGGACCTTGGGGCGAAGTGAATTCCTCGCTCCACGCTACGCAGAAACACAAGGGGACTTCATTCCTCGCGGCTTCTACGAATGGACTGGAACGTGGATGGTGCAATTTGAGGACGCCTATCTTGTGCCGTGGAAGTTGGGGAAGGCGCCCATCCCAATCGAAACCCTTCCTGGTTCGGCTTTCGATTCCGCGGCAGAACGCATTCGCGTCGAAGCGCTGTTGAGCCGCTACAACAGCGACCTGAAAATGACACCAATGCTCGATCAAGAATTTGGTCTTCTAGCACGCGAACGAACATCGCGGCGACCGATGCGCACCTATTTCCTCATACCCGTGGCTCGAGCCGCGATGATCTGGTTTACGCCCCGGATTGAATTGCTACCCTATTCCGGGAAAGTCTGGCCACTGAATAAGAAATGGCGCGCTAATCCAGCGGATTTCGGCGTAACGCTGGGGTTCGGATTCTTGAACTGCGTTTATGTGGGTCTGGCCTTCCTAGGCGCATGGCGTTGCCGCAGCCATCCAGCGTTAGCATTGCTGATTACATTCATAGCCGTCCGCACGGCTCTTTTGACACAGTTGCAGACTGTCGAGCCGCGCTATGTGGTCGTTTGCATTCCCGCGGTCTTGGCGCTTGGCGCTCAGGGACTGATTAGAGGGTGGCGCAGCCTTTCCGCATCTTTTGTTCTTTTCGCCTCGCGCGCGCGGGTGATGCCGGCGAGGGTTGTGACCGGGGAGTAATCCGCCACGGCGGACGCGGACAAGATGGGCGCCGCGAAAGAATTCTCGCAGTCCGCTAGGAGCACCAGCCGCCCGGACAAGGCGGAAGGCGTCAGTTACGCACGCAGGCTCTGCAGGATTCCCAAGTAGTGAACGAGATCATCGCGGGAAAGAACTCCGATGATTTTGCCGCCGTCCACAACCGGGAGCTGATTCAAGTTGTCGCGTCCCATGTTTTCGATGGTGGTCCAAACTTCCGCGTTCGCCGGCGCCGAGGTGAGGTTGTCCCGCGGGATCATTGCTTGCGCCGCATTGGTTGTGGGCCAAGACGACCGGGGCACTTTCTTGATTTCCGAGAGGGTCAGCAGTCCAACGGTCTCATCTCCCCGATTCACCACAAAGCAGCGATGCCCGCCCGTCAAGACGTGCTTTTCCACGAGTTCCTGCAAGGTCAGGTCAGCAGGGATTTGCGTGCAATCCCGGCTCATCATCTCCGAGACTTTATGTCCCGCGAGCAAGTCCTTCACCATTTGCTGGCGACCCTGGGTTGCGGCGGCGCTTTCGAGGAACCAGCCGATGAATGCGGTCCACAAACCGTTGAGCAAATTCCCGCCCAGGACTTGCCAAACGCCAAGAAAAATCAGGAAGAAGCCGAAAAAGCGCCCCGTGACGGCCGCAATTACAGTCGCGCGATGAAAGTTCCGGCTGACTCCCCAAACAATCGCGCGAAAGACGCGGCCTCCGTCGAGGGGAAAACCAGGAATGAGGTTGAAAGCGCCCAACACTAGGTTCAACAACGCCATGTACTTCACGAGGGCCAGCATGGGGGGAACGCCGGCGAAAATCGGCCGCAGTTCCCAAAAAATCGCCGCCAGCGCGAAACTTACGGCAGGCCCGGCAGCCGCGATCCAGAATTCCGTCGCCGCGGTGGCGGGTTCCGAGGCGATCTGCGAGACTCCGCCGAAGATGAACAGCGTGATGCGCGGCACGCGGATGCCGAAGCGCATCGCGACCACGGAATGTCCCAGTTCGTGCAGCAACACGCTTACGAAGAGCATGATCGCGGTCAAGGCTCCCACCGACCAATACTCTGCTGGGCTTCCGTTCTTGAATTCAGCCGGATAGTAGCTGACAGCCATAATCCAAGTGAGCAAGCCAAAAATGAGGAACCAGGAATAGTCGAGGTCTACAACGATGCCGAAGATTCGACCTAACGGGATTGTGTGCCGGAACACGTCTCACCTCCATTTAGTGTCACGAAAGGGCGGATGGAGCAGAGAATCCGATCCAATAGTTCGCTTGACCATGTGGCACCGGCAAAGTATAGCATCCGGGCGCGGCCTGAAATGGATAGCCGCGGCACCGGCGCGGGTGACATCGTTTGCGGATGGCATTTCTGCAGAGCCATGCCATTTCAACCGCGCGGCAAGCTATCCAGTCGCCAAGTAAATACTTGTTGTATTCAAGGCGTCCCCGCGCCTATGGTACATGGCAGGAGGGCCGGTCATGACTGCTCACCGCGGGATTGCTACGTTGTCCAGCGCAATAATGATTTGCTTCTTCGTGCTCAGTACGATGGAGCCTGAATTCCTCCTGATCCACTTCTACCAGTCGCTCATCTATCTGCTGATTATCCTCATGCTGTTTTACTTTCAAGATCGCTGGGCCTATATGATCGGGATGGTGGCTCCGTCGGTCTGGCTGCTGCTGGCTTATGGCGTGGGGCTGGTGGGAGGGGCCATGCGGCAGGTCTCGCGGCTGATGCGCGCGCAGACCCCCACGAGCGACGTCAGCGTGGTGGTCGCCATTATGATCGTCCTGTCTTTAGCTCTAATCGCGCTTTGCGCCTACCGCTGGAAGCGCCAGTACGCCGGGACGGGCAAGGGCCTGCGCACATTTCTGGTGAGCTTTGTGGTTGTCGCCGCCTACAACGCCATTCTCATCGTCTGGTTCTACAATATGGTTCCCGCTTCGTAGGCGCGCGGGGGTTGACCCGGATTGATGCCTTTGTTGAAGAATGGGAAACGGGAAATGGAATGAAAATTGGGAAAGGGAAAAGACAAAGCCCGCATCTATGAGGCAGGCGCCCACTAAATATTTCATAAACCCAAAAGATGGCCCACCGGCCCGCGTCAAGAGAGACGTGAGGGGTTCATCCGCGTCTATAAAAGCGGCGCGCCCGAGCAGCGCAACACCCGGACAAAACTCGGGTTGAAAGATTCAGGGCGCCCCCAAGCGCCCTGTGCGGCCGCACCCGCGCATCCGGCGATGAGCCGAAGGGAGGATTGCGCCGTGAATACATTCCCGCGATTCGCTCGGGGCGTCGCCATGGCAGCGACGCTGGCCGTGGCTGTGGGCCTGGCGGTGAATGCGGAGTGGCACACACTCAGGATCACGGACTTATTCTGGAAGGGAATCATACCGCTGGTACCGTTGCTTCTGCTGCTCGCGCCTCATGTCTGGAGAATTATCTGTCCGGTGGCCGCTCTCAACCTGACGGGGGCGAAGCTGGGCCAGGACAAACAGGGAAAGGGGGGATCAAAGCT
>Ga0187818_10000462_pt1 | contig 14706 bp, 10 predicted proteins | sample NC_wetland_sal_i_14_FD_130581 | JGI IMG/M metagenome (GOLD analysis project Ga0187818, IMG submission 130581) | Wetland sediment microbial communities from Neuse River Estuary, North Carolina, USA - SO4_3 | ecosystem: Environmental > Aquatic > Freshwater > Wetlands > Sediment | place: USA... | reverse complement strand
TTCGCCCATTGCGCAAGATTCCCCACTGCTGCCTCCCGTAGGAGTCTGGACCGTGTCTCAGTTCCAGTGTGGCCGGCCATCCTCTCAGACCGGCTACCGATCATCGCCTTGGTGAGCCGTTACCTCGCCAACAAGCTAATCGGGCGCGGGCCCCACCTCGGACGCCCTTGCGGGCTTTGATTTCCGAAACCACGGTCCCAGAAATGTTATGCGGTATTAGCCCCGCTTTCGCGGGGTTATTCCCCATCCAAGGGCAGGTTGCCCACGTGTTACGCACCCGTGCGCCGTGCGCCCATTCCCTGTATTGCTACAGGAAACTGCGCACTCGACTTGCATGTGTTAAGCACGCCGCCAGCGTTCGCTCTGAGCCAGGATCAAACTCTCGTTTGAAACCTGAGTTTTGAAAATCAAAATCCCGGCGTGAGCCGGGATCCAGACCTCAAAACGAACTGTTTAAGTCGCTCGATTCACTCAATTTCTGCACCCGCCGAAGCGTGTGCAGAGTAAATCAAACGGGTTCTGGCATGTCTTATTCGGTTGTCAAAGAGCGGTACCCCCTGTCACGCAGGAAGGTGATACGGCAATCAACAGGATACAGGCATGCGGGCAGAGAGTCAAGCGGGACCTGGCAACCTTGAGGGCGCGCCGGGGTTCCTACTTTGTGGAATAATATAAGAAGGGGAAAAGGCAAGTGAGTATGGAACGGAAATCGAAGACCGGCGCGGAACACGGAATGCGCGTTGGACACGTGGCAGGCGCCATGGCGTGCGCGGCGATGAGCCTGATTCTTATGCACAGCGCGGCGGCACAGCAGACAGGGCCGATCAAGCCGCCGCCCATGCCGCCGCCGGCCCCCGCGGCGAAGGCTCCGGCGAATGGGACGGGGACAAACGGAACGTCTTCCAACGGGACGGCGAGCAATCCGGGAGGGACGACCGGCGCTGGCAACGGGGCGGCGAGTTCAGTGACGCTGCCACCACCGCCGATGCCGGTGGAGGAATTGATCAAGAAGTTTGCCGCGCGTGAAGACGCGCTGAAAGAGGCGCGAGGGAACTACACCTACACGCAGAAGATTCTCGTGAAGGATTACGGACCGGGCGGCGAAGAGGGCGGCCAATTTCAACAAACCAGCGACATTATTTTCACGCCGGAAGGGAAACGATACGAGAAGGTGACCAACGCTCCACAGCCCAATCTTCAGTTTTTGATAATGACATCGGAAGATTTCAAGGACATTGAGGATATTCAACCGTTTGTGCTCACGACTGAGGAACTACCGAAATACAACATAAAGTACGTAAAGCACGAACCTGTGGACGAACTGACCTGCTATGTGTTTGATGTTTCGCCGAAGCAGGTGGAAAAGAATAAGGCCTATTTCGATGGCCGGATCTGGGTGGAGGACCAAGGATTCAATATCGTCAAGTCTTACGGAAGAGCGATACACGGCATCAAGGTCAAGAAAGGCGATGAGGGGCAGCTATTCCCGCGGTTTGAAACTCTTCGAGAAAATATCGCGGGTGATTTTTGGTTTCCGACCTATACGCACGCAGACGATATTCTGCACTTTCGCGAGGGCGACGTCCGAATTGTCCAGACGATCCGGTACACGAACTACAAGTACTTCGGTTCGACAATCAAGATCGGCACGAAGAAACCCGTGGATCACGAAGAATTGCGCGAGCCGCCGCAGCCCTGAAAAATGGCGCGGAAATCTCCCAGCAACTCCTTTCCCAGGATGCGCCGAATTTTAGCCGCGATCCTCGTCCCGCTTTTTTCGGGACTAATATTTCTCCCCGCCATCGCGCAAAAACAAGACCAGAGCCAGGGCCAGGAACCCATCCGCGTGGGCGTCCCGATTGTGCTTTTGGAGGTGACGGTGAAAGACAGGTCCGGGCAGGTGATGGAAGGGTTGAAGAAGGAAGATTTCACCGTGAAGGAAGACGGCGTGGAGCAGAAGGTGGAAATCTTCGGCCGCGACCAATTGCCTCTGGCCGTCGCGCTGGTGGTGGACACGAGCGCATCCATCCGGCCTTTTTTCCAGGAATTGCATACCGCGGCAGTGACGGCGCTAGGCGCGCTCAAGCCCGAGGATTCCGTCGCTCTGTTTACGTTTTCGAGCCAGGTGGAGCAGCGCACGGCGCTGACGAAGGACAAGGCGAGCGTCGCGGCCCAGCTCGAGAAACTGACCGCCGGGGGAAGCACGAATATCAACGGAGCGATGGCCGAGTCCGCGACAGAATTGGTGCGGGAGGCCCCGGACGGGAGGCGGGTGATCATACTCGTGAGCGACGACGTGCCGACCGACAACGGAGGGATGGGCGTTCAAGAGGTGACGGATCGTGTCCTGGCCAGCGGGGCGGCGGTGTACAACCTGAAAGTGCCGGGAGACAACCCGATCTCGGATCGAGTGATCGCCAAGACCATCCGGGGATTGATCAGCGTGCCCAAGCTCGTGGAACAAACGGGCGGCGAAATTTTCGAGTTGCAGAAGGAAGAGTCACTGGACAAGGCGTTTGGCGACCTGATTCAGCGGATCAAAACCCGGTACACGCTCGGATATTACGCAACGCGCACCAATACGAACCAGTTGTATCACAAGCTCGATATAGGTCTGGCGCCGTCGTTCGGCAGGCGGGGGCAGAATTACGTAATCCTCTCGCGGAGCGGATATTACGGGGCGCCTTCAGCGCAGTAGCGGAGCTGCTACGCATTCGCGGCAGCCAGCGCGCGGAGGGATTCCGTATAAGGCGCGCGGGCGACGCCGCGCTCGGTGACAATGGCGGCGATGAGGCCCGCGGGGGTCACGTCGAAGGCGGGATGCGCGGCTTCGACGTCCGGCGCGATGCGTTTTCCCGCGAAGTGCGTTACTTCCGCGGAAGACCGCTCTTCGATGGGGATGGCGTCGCCGGAAGCGATGCTCAGGTCGAGCGTGGAAATCGGCGCGGCAATGTAAAACGGGACGCCGTGTTCGCGGGCGAGGACGGCCATCTGGTAAGTGCCGATTTTATTGGCGGTGTCGCCGTTGGCGGCGATGCGGTCGGCGCCGGTGACGATGGCTCCGACGCCGCCCTGCTTCAGAAAATGCCCCACCATGTTGTCCGTAATCAAAGTGAGAGGAATACCGGCTTCGTGCAACTCCCAGGCGGTGAGGCGCGCGCCCTGCAGGTACGGCCGCGTTTCGGGGACGAGGACGCGGAGCTTGTGGCCCTGTTCGATGGCGACCCGGATAACTCCGAGCGCGGTGCCGATGCCCGCGGTGGCGAGCGCGCCGGCGTTGCAGTGCGTCATCACAATTCCCTCGCGCGGCATGAGCTCGGCGCCGAAGCGGCCGATGGCTTGGTCCACAGCGCGCTTTTCCTCATGGATGAGCTTCGCTTCGGCGATCATCGCTTTCTTGACGGCATCGAGCGCCGCGTTCGAGGAAACAACTTCCGTGAACCTGCGCTTCATTCTTTCAATGGCCCAGAAGAGGTCAACGGCAGTAGGGCGCGTGCGGGCGAGGGTGTCGCAAATACCGGGGAATTCCGCCCGGAGATCCTCAACTGACTTTCCCGACGAATGAAGCACGCCGAGAGCAACGCCCATTGCGGCGGCGACTCCAATGGCGGGCGCGCCGCGGATGACCATGTCCCGGATGGCGCCGGCAACGTCGCGGTAATCCGTGTAGGTATGATGGACGACTTCGGCGGGGAGGCGGCGCTGGTCGAGGATGACGACGCCCGTGGAAGTCCATTCGATGGGTTGAGCGGCGCGCATCATTTTTTTCGTTCGATTCTCCACAACGCAGAAACTCCGTTCAACGGATATGTGTCAGGTCCGTCAGGCCCTTCGTCTGAATCAGCAGGCCCACAAACAAGGTGGAATTGTAGGCTACGTGCATCAGAAAGCTCGCAAGCACGCTTCGCGTTCGCGCCCGGACCCAGGTGAGGGCAACGCCGACGCCCATCAAGAGAACGACGAGCGCCCACGCGCCCCAGAGCTGCAGCGCGTGAAACAGCCCGAACAGAATGCCCGTGAACAAGACCCCCGTGACGATGCCGAATCGCCGCGCGACAACGGGATAGAGGAAGCCGCGGAACATCATCTCTTCGACCAGGGGCGCCATAAGAATTCCGTAAAGAATCAGCGAGATCAGAGCGATGCGCGTCTGAAAGGCTTCGTCAAAGGGCGTGGGCGTGTGTTTGCCAATGAAGAGCGAGGTAGCCGTCACAGCCATCGAAAGGCCGAATCCCGCAAGCAAACAAAGAAAGACCTGGCCGGCTGTCGTGCCGGAAGCGCCAAGAGGGCGAAAGCCGATCGTGCGCCAGAACCCTTCGGGAGGTTGCTGCGGGGACAGCGCGCGGCGGACCCGGATCAGGATCCAAAAATAGAAAATTGTGCCGGCGGAGATCAAAACCTGTGAAATGACGGCGATGGCGGGAAAAAGAACTGAGTCGTTTTTCAGCGCGTCAAAACTCTTGTGAAGCGCGAGAGCTGTCACGAAAAAAGGCGCGGTGCCAAGAACGACGGTCATTCCGGCATACACGAGGATGAAGACCGCGAGGTCGGCGCCCTTCCAGGGAACGCGCAGGTCAGGCGGCAGCGCGGCATACGGATCCGGAGGTGGCGGCAGAGGCTCGGAGGAAAGACCTATATTGGCATCCGGCTGAGTTTCGGGATTGTGGTCAAAAGGATCCATGAGAGCTGGGCGATTCAGCGCAGCCTGTTCTCAATTTGCTTTCCGGCCGCCAAGCGAAAGCGGACAGGCAGTTTGAGATGTTCCGGGCGCAGTGTCAAATCACGCATTCTTTCCGTTGAGAAGCAAGACGCGGGCGAGGGCCTGGCCGGTGTAAGACTTTTTGTTGCGGGCGACCTGCTCGGGAGTGCCCTGCGCGACGATGCGTCCGCCGCCGTCGCCGCCTTCCGGGCCGAGGTCGATGATCCAATCGGCCTGTTTGATGACGTCGAGATGGTGCTCGATGATGAGCCCCGTGTTGCCGAGCGAGGCGAGGCGGTTGAGCACGTCGAGGAGCTTGCGGACGTCGTCGAAATGCAGGCCCGTGGTGGGCTCGTCGAGTATGTAGAGCGTGCGGCCGGTCTGACGCTTGGCGAGCTCGCGCGAGAGTTTGATGCGCTGAGCTTCGCCGCCGGAGAGAGTGGTTGAGGACTGGCCGAGCTGGACATAACCGAGCCCGACGGCGGAAAGGGTTTCGAGCTTCTGGCGGATTTGCGGGATGTTCTCAAGCAGCTTGAGCGCGTCGTCAATCGGCATTTCGAGGATGTCCGAGATGGAATGGCCTTTGTAGCGGACCGCGAGTGTTTCCGCGTTGTAGCGGCGGCCTCGGCAGACATCGCAGGTGACATAAACATCCGGCAGGAAATTCATTTCGATGCGGCGGAGGCCGTCGCCCTGGCAGGCTTCGCAGCGGCCGCCCTTCACGTTGAAGCTGAAGCGGCCGGGGCGGTAGCCGCGCTCGCGCGATTCGGGAAGCATGGCGAAGAGGTCGCGAATGGGAGAGAAGACGCCGGTGTAAGTGGCGGGATTCGAGCGCGGCGTCCGGCCGATGGGCGCCTGGTCAATTTCGATGACCTTGTCGAGGTGCTCGATGCCGAGGATGGCGCGGTGCGCGCCGGGACGCTCCATGGAGCGATAGAGTTTTTGGGCGAGGGCGCGGTAGAGAATGTCATTGACGAGCGTGGATTTGCCGGAGCCGGAAACGCCGGTGATGACGGTAATGAGGCCGAGCGGGATGGTGACGTCAATTCCCTTGAGGTTATTGGCCTGCGCGCGGAGGATTTGAATGGTCTTTCCGTTTGGCGCGCGGCGCGTGTCCGGCACCTGGATCCGAAGCGCGCCAGCGAGATAACGGCCCGTGAGCGAATCGGCGCTGGCGGCGATTTGCGGCGGCGCGCCCGTGGCGACGAGGTATCCGCCGGCATTGCCCGCGCCGGGGCCGAGATCCACGACGTAATCGGCGCGGCGGATGGTTTCCTCATCGTGTTCGACGACGAGGACGGTGTTGCCGAGGTCGCGGAGCTGTTCGAGCGCGGAGATGAGGCGGCCGTTATCGCGGGCGTGGAGGCCGATGCTGGGCTCGTCGAGGACGTAGAGGACTCCGCGGAGGCGCGAGCCGATTTGCGTAGCGAGGCGGATGCGCTGGGCCTCGCCGCCGGAAAGGGTGGTGGCGGAGCGGTCCAGACTGAGATAGCCGAGGCCAACGGCGAGGAGGAAGTCGAGGCGCTCGGCGATTTCGGAGAGCACGCGCCCGGCGATTTCGCGCTGGCGGGGAGTGAGTTCCTTGAGGATGGCGTCCACGGCGGGGCGGGCGCCGCTGATGCTGAGCGCGGCGAATTCGGCGACGCTGCGGCCCGCGATTTTTACGGCGAGGCTTTCGGGCCGCAGGCGGCGTTCGCCGCAGACAGCGCAGGAGACAGGCGACATGTATTGCGCCATCCATTCGCGATAGGTGTCGGAATTGGATTGCTCGAAATTTGATTCGAGGAGTTGCAGGACGCCCTGGAATTGCAGGCCGTGAATTCTCACCTTTCGATGCGCGTATTTTCCCGGCTTACCCTTTGCGCCGTTGTCCCTCGGCGGATAACCGTAGAGAACAAGGTTTTGCGCGCGCGGTGGGAGCGAATCGAACGGCGTACTGAGGTCGAAGCCGTGCGCGTAAGCGGCGAGCTCGAGCGTGCGCTTGATGAAGGCCGAGCCTGAACCCGGGCCAAGGCCGCCTTCAAACAATGGACGCGACCAATCCACAATCACTTTCGCGGGATCAATTTCATATTTTGAGCCGAGGCCGTTGCAGGCGGGGCAGGCCCCGTAAGGCGAATTGAAGCTGAACGAGCGCGGCTCGAGCTGCGGGACGGAGATGCCGCAGTCATGGCACGCGAGCTTTTCGGAAAACGTGCGCTCGGCGCCGCCGACGACGGAGATGGTGACGAGCCCCTGCGCGAGCTTGAGCGCCGTGTTGACGGATTTCTCCAGGCGGCTCGCGATGCCGGGCTTGACGTGAAGGCGGTCCACGACGATTTCGATCGTGTGGTTCTTGCGGCGGTCCAGACGGATGGGCTCGTCGAGGGGGCGGAGTTCGCCATCAATGCGGGCCTTCAAGTAACCATCGCGCGCGAATTTTTCGAGCTCCTTGCGGTATTCACCCTTGCGTCCCCGGACGACGGGCGCGAGAACCAAGAGGCGGTCATCGGTCTTGCAGAAATCGCCGACGAGCGTGGACTGGACGATCTGCTCAGTGGACTGGCGGCGGATGGGCTTGCCGCAACTGGGGCAGTGCGGCGTGCCAATGGAACTGTAGAGCACGCGAAGGTAGTCGTAGATTTCCGTGATGGTCCCGACGGTCGAACGCGGCGAGCGGGAAGTGGTCTTCTGTTCGATGGCGATCGAGGGGGAAAGACCCTCGATGGAGTCCACATCAGGGCGCTCCATTTGATCGAGGAATTGGCGGGCGTAGGCGGAAAGCGATTCGACGTAGCGGCGCTGGCCCTCGGCGTAAATGGTGTCGAACGCGAGCGAAGATTTGCCGGAGCCGGAGAGCCCCGTGATTACGGAGAAGGTGTTCCGCGGGATTTCGAGGCTGATATTCTTTAGGTTGTGCTGGCGCGCGCCTCGGATGACGATGCTCTTCAGGCCCATATAGCTCGGGAACCCCCCTCCCTGCGCGGGCCGCCGCCCTGTGGGCAGAATACGGCCAGCCTAATCCTTCAGGATAAGCAATCGCCGCGAGTTCGGTCAAGACAGGGTTTTTGAGGGCGTGAAGAAACGCTGCGTGGTTCCGGCATCTCGCGAAGCGGTTGAGCGTATTATTGTTAAGAGCGAATCGAGCCGCAACCAGATGAAATATTTGAATGGAACGGGTTTACACCCGAAGTTGACCCTATGAAACAAAGCCCCGTCACGTTGATTTCGATACCGGTTATCTTGGGGGTCCTTGGATACCTGGTGTGGGGTGGCCGGAATGAGCCGTGGCCTGCGATGCGGGTGGCCGGGCTGTGTATGCTTGCCTCGGGGGCGCTCCTGTGGTCGCTGGCGCGGATTCAGTTGGGCCAGTCGTTTTCAATCGGCGCAAAGGCCACGGCGCTCGTCACGCACGGCCTGTATGCGCGTATTCGCAACCCAGTCTACGTTTTTGGCAGCCTTGCCATTGCAGGTCTGTGCTTGTTCTTTCAACGCCCCATTTTCCTGATGGTGTTTCTGGTTATCGGGCCCTTGCAGGTCGTGCGCGCCCGCAAGGAGGCGGAGGTCTTGGAAGCGGCGTTTGGAGATACTTACCGCGAGTACAAGCGGAAGACCTGGTTTTGAGGGATCCTGACTGTCCCGAGCACCGGATCCGGCGGCCGACCGGCCCCGTCCAAAGCAAAATTTTTATGGCGCGGGAGGTTTTTACCCGGCGAGAACGGCGGGTGCCCTTTTATTTTCAGTGAGTTACGTTTGGCTTGCGGCGTGCCCTTTGGAAGGCCCGATGGGGAAAGGCGAGCCGAGGATCCCTTTAGGGGATTGAGGGCTGGGCCGGCACGCCTTTCCTCCTCCACTTCCGCCGCCTACCTTCCACCACACCCAAACGACCGTACCCAACTAACGGCGGAAGTACGTCTGGCTGGGATTTCTGCCAAGCGATAACTAAGGCTGCGGGCCCGGGGAGTAAGGAATCAGGCGGGGTGGAACTGCGTCAGGCTCGATGACCCACAGGGTTCTTCCCTTAAAATAATCGAGCAGCGGCCGATGGTCCACGCCCGGAATCTCCCGCGCCCAGACTATTTTTGAGGAATCAATATCCGCCGCGTTGTAGACCCACTCCGTGTGGATGTAATGATGGGTCTGGGAGTAACGGACGAGAACGAGGTGCTTGCCTGGCGTCGCTTCCAGTTGGTCCACGATTCGCGCGCGGTCCCAATTAGCCAGCCCCAAGCTCAATCCATAAGACGCGCGAGGATTCTCAACCACCTGATAGAGATAATATGGGACCGTGGCTGCGGTGAGCAGCACCACAGCGCGCGTCAACCCGATCCCAACGGGGAGTCCGCGATGCCTCCAGCGGCGCAGGTGTCTAAGCATTTGCATAAGAATAGCGAAAAACGCCGCCATCGCGGGCGCCGCATAGTGCGGATTGAACCAGGTCACGGCGAGTAACCCAAGGCAGCTCACCGCGAAAAACAGGACAAGCAGCCGGATTCGCCGGTCGCGGAGAGCCCACGGCAGCGTTAGAAACGGCACGGTTAACGCCGCTCCCAAGAAAAACTCCTGGAATAAGGTAACCTTGCGCCATGAGATTTGGCGAAAGCTGTCCCACGTGCGGAGATATTGATTGCGCGACCAGTGGTTGTAGAAAACATCGAACTGGTGATTGAGATATTGCATCGGCGGTTTTTGTTGGCCCCAGACATAATTCGAAACAGTCAGATGTAAGCGATCATCAAGGGTGTGCGGAAAGAGAAAAGGATTCAGCGTCACTCGCCAGTTGTAATAAAGAATGAAGGCCAGAGTGAAAAGCAGGACTGAACCCAGTGGAACGACCACTTTCGGCAGCGTCACACGCCAGGACGGACTGCGATGGCCAAATATCCAGGCGCTAAGCACGAGAATGATGGGCACAAACAGAACGAGGCCCTCCAGCGGACGGGTGTTAGCCAGAATGCCTGCACCGAGACCCAACAAGACAGCGTCCCTTGGCCGTTGCCAATGCATGACGCGGGGGAGAGCGCCCAAGACGAGCGCCCCGCCGATAGCTGGAAGCTCTCCACCCCAGTAGCTATTCATCCAGTAGCTGAAGATTCCGAAACGAAGCAGCGGAAGAATTGCCCCGAGAAAGGCCCACTTGGGGGGGGAGCCAGCCTTGCAGCATCCATAAGAGCGCTCCGAACATGACACCCATGCTCAGGAGGACGCCTATCCAGGGGTGTCCGAGCAATTCACCCAGCGCCAGAACGGCCCCTTGCCCCGGCGGATACATCGAGGCATAGGTCGGGTGTTGAAGGACGTGGATCGTATCGAAGAAGATCCACATAGGGTGAGGTGGATTTGCGAGGCGGCCATGCAGGAACGTGTCCGCAGCGAGCAGATAACTGAATTCGTCGTGGATGCCCGGCGGGCGCACGGGGCAAATCCATAAGAGGCTGACCCTTATGAGAATTACGGTCAGAGAAACTGCCAATATGGCGAGTCCGCGCCGCGCCGCAAAGCGCGTGCCCCACTCTTCGATGGCGCGGAACTGACGGTCCCCGATCAAGGGCCAGCGCCATGCGATGACCAGGAAGAACGTGAGGATCAGCCAGTCTCCAAAATCCCGGTACACAGTCTGCCAGGAAGCAAGCATTGTCAGGAGGGAAGCATTGTCGGGTGCAAGGATTTTCCGCCGGATTCAATTTGGCGCGCCGCGTATTTGTCTGTCCACCGGAAAGTGCCCGGCATGTCTCAAATCACAAATACCCCGGGAAACTCTAACGGCGCATGCGCGCGACTGGACGCGGCAGCGCTCGGTCGGAAACCATCCATTTCCGCTACCGCTCCGGGCGAAAAATAGTCTTCGGCCGATCTACGCTCGTCCCAACAGGCAGAAATTCGGCCCGGCGGATATCAGGGGTAGAATCAGAATGAAGATGGATGGGGCGTGGTCCAATTGGCAGGACACTGCACTGTTAATGCAGACGGTGGAGGTTCGAATCCTCCCGCCCCAGCCAGATTCCTCGGAATTCCGGAGTTTCTCAGCCCTGCGCGGTGAGGTGCCCGGCTTCAAGCCACCCCCGCCAGCCGCCATCCATCGAGCTGACTTTGGTGTAGCCCATCTTCTGGAGAGTATCCGCGGCAAGCGCGGAGCGGAATCCCCCGCCGCAGTAGAGCACGATCTCGGCGGACTTGTCCGGGAAGCGCAGTTCGATATCGCGCTCGATGATGCCTTTGCCGAGATGGACGGCCCCGGGCAGATGGCCGCGCGCCCATTCGCTTTCCTCGCGAACGTCCACGAGCGCGAACTTTTCTCCGGCGTCCATTCGCTTCTTGACCTCCGCCACGTCGGTCTCGCGAATGCGGGAACGGGCTTCATTCACCAGCCTCAGAAACCCTTCGGAATGTTTCATGTCAATGCCTCAACAGGAAGCCTCAAGGTAAGCGGGGCTTTGCCAGAGCCTAGCACAGTGGGGCGTCCGCCCGCTAATTCTGGAGGTCCTTCATGTCCCGCCAATTCGGCCCGGCTTTCAAGTCCACCTTGAGCGGAACTCGCAACGGATGCGCCTGCTCCATGCATTCGCGCACGAGCGCGCCCAGCCGCGCAAGTTCCTCCGGCGGCACCTCGAATAACAGCTCGTCGTGCACCTGAAGGATCATCCGCCCGCGGAAACCTTCCGCCTGAAGCCGGCGCGAAACCTCTATCATCGCGAGCTTGATCAGGTCGGCGGCAGTGCCTTGGATGGGCGTATTCATCGCGGTTCGTTCGGCAAAATTTCGCAAACCCATCTGCGGCGAATTGATTTCCGGAATGGGCCGCACACGTCCGAACATGGTCCGAGTGAAGCCGCTCTTCCGCACCTCTTCCAGCGTGCGGTCGAGGAATTCCTTCACTCCGCTGTACCGCGCGAAGTATGCAGCGATGAATTGCGCGGCTTCTTTCGTGTCAATTCCCAATTGCTGCGCCAGTCCGAACGGCGATAGCCCGTAGATGATTCCGAAATTGATGACCTTGGCGGCGCGCCGGTGCTCGGCGGTTTGCGCCATCGAGCCGACGCCGAAGACCTCCTGCGCCGTCCGCGCGTGGATGTCTTCGCCCTTGCGGAATGACTCGACGAGCACCGGGTCGTCGGAGAGATGCGCCAGAATGCGCAGTTCGATCTGAGAGTAATCGGCGGATAGAAGCGTCATCCCCGCTTCCGCGGCAAATGCCGCGCGGATGCGCCGGCCCGCTTCCGAACGCACCGGGATGTTTTGCAGGTTCGGCTCCGAGGAGCTCAGCCGTCCGGTCGCCGTGCCGGTCTGGCTGAAGCGCGTGTGCAGGCGGCCGGTCTCCAAATTGATCAGCCGGGGCAGCGAATCCACGTAGGTAGACTTCAATTTGGAAACTTCGCGATATTCGAGGACTTTTCTCGGCAACTCGTGCATCGGCGCCAGCGACTCCAGCACCTCGGCGGCGGTCGAACGCGCCTTGCCGCGCCGCGCCGGCGGCTGCAGGTTCATCTTGTCGAAAAGGATTTCGGCGAGCTGTTGCGGCGAATTGATGTTGAATTCCGCGCCCGCCAAATCCCAGATGTGCTTTTCGAGCGCCCGTATCTCCGTTTCCAGCGCGGCGGACATCGTCGCGAGCGCCCCCGGGTCCACCCGCACGCCGGCGCGCTCCATTTCCGCGAGCACGGGCGCCAGCGGAAGGTCAATCGTTTCGTAGACCTGCGCCAATCCTTGCGCATCCACCTGACGCCGGAGTTCCGGCGCGAGTTGCTGGAGCGCGTCAGCGCGCTCGCCGGGCTGGTTTCCAGGATGGATGTTGAGGTAGCGCAGCGCAGCGTCTTCAAAATCGTGATTCGCCGTCGTCGGGCGCAGAAGGTACGAGTAAAGAATCGTTGCATGGCGAATTCCGCCCGTATTCCCGAGAAGGAGCGAGATCAGCTTCGGATCATGCACAATTTTGGCCCGCTTGGCATCGCCGAGCCATGGCTGAAGCGCGGCAACGAGTCCCGCGCGCTCGCTTTCTTTTTCCGGCAAGCTCATTGCCCGGGCCATGCCTGCCTTGGGAGAGAACTCGACGGCCGCGACGCGGCTGCCGAAACCCACCTCTTCGTGCTGCTCATCCGGCGCAATCATCAGGAAAAGAGCGATCTCCTGTTCTCGCGGCAACTCATCCAGAAACTTCCGGACATCCTCAGCCGACTTCAGTTCATCGTAGTCCCGGTCGCCGGTTATAGGCGCGGCGCTGGGCCCGAGGTCTTTCAGCAGCGAAGTGAACCCCAGTTCGCTGTACAGCGCGCGCAACGCCTCGGCGTCCGGCACGCGGTAGGCGAGTGCGTCGAGATCCAGTCTTAAGGGCGCGTCCGTGGCAATCGCCGCGAGCTGCTTGGACATCAGCACCTGCTTGCGCTGCGTTTGCAGGGCCTCGCGATACCGCTTGCCTTCAACCTTATCCGCGTTATCGAGCGCCTTCTCGACCGAGCCGAATCGCTGGATCAGTTCGCGCGCGCCCTTTTCGCCGATTCCTTTCGCGCCGGGGATGTTGTCAATCGAATCGCCCATCAGCGCCATCACGTCAATCACCTTGTTCGGCGGCACTCCCAGCAGCTCCTGCACCTTCGCTTCGTCCACCAGCAGATCCTGCTTGGTGGGAATCAGCACGCGCACCGGCCCGCCGACAAGTTGAAGCATGTCTTTGTCGCTCGTCACGATATAGATGTCGAGTTTGCGCTTGGAGGCCTGCGCCGCCAGTGTTCCGATGATGTCGTCGGCCTCGTAGCCCGGCTCGGCGAGAACCGGCAGGCGAAGCGCTTCGCACAGCTTGCGCACGTAAGGCAATTGCACGGCCAGGTCCTCGGGCATGGGCGGCCGCTGGGCTTTGTATTCGGCGAAAAGCTTGTCGCGGAAGGTCGGCTCCGCCAGATCGAAGGCCACGCCGATGTAATCCGGCTGATAATCACGCTCCAGCCGCCGGACCATCTGCGTGAAAAGATAGGTGACTTTCGTCGGCAGGCCGGAAGGGCTGCGCAGCCGCTCCATCGGTGCGAAAAACGCGCGAAAAATGAAGCCCATCGCGTCAATCAGAAAGAGTTTCTTGGCGGGCTTTGGCGCGGCCATCGGCGCAGTATAACCTGCCGAGGCGGGCCTTGCGCAGTCGCCGCCCACGGATCGAGAAGAGCCGCCACAGCGGCGCCCGACACCGAATTGGGCCAGGTGCGCCGCCGCGGCTCCGCGCTACCCGGCCGGATCACTGGATTCTTACGGTCGCTGTAAGGTGAATGTCCGTTGAAGACGAGCCCACGAGGATGCGGTAGTCGCCAGGATCAAATTTCCAGGCGTGGGAGGCGACGTCGTAATACGAAAAAGAAGAGCAGTCCAAATTGACTTGAACGCCTTTACTCACTCCGGGCGGCAAAGTAATGCGCGCAAAACCCTTCAATTCCTTTAATGGGCGCGGGACCTTTGGATTCACTTCCTGCACGTAGACTTCGGCGACCTCCGCGCCTGACCGGCTACCAGCGTTTCGAATGGAGAAATGGACACTGACATTTGTGCCCTGTTTTTCCACGCGCATTCCCGAATAAGTGAAATTGGTGTAAGAGAGTCCGTATCCGAACGGGAAAAGAGGTTTGACGTCGGAGCGATCAAACTGCCGATATCCGACGAAGATTCCTTCCTTGTAGAAAACCTTGCCGTCACTTCCGGGATAATTCGCGTCGGCGGACGAATCCCCCCAGCGCCGTTCAAACGAAGCGGGCAACTTGCCGGAAGGATTTGTGACGCCGAAAATAATATCAGCGACCGCCTGGCCGCTTTCCTGGCCGGTATACCACGCCTCGAGCACCGCGCCGGCATTTTCCACCCATCCCGTCATGTCCACCGCGCCGCCGGAATTAATCACCACAATGGTTCGTTTATTGGCGCGCGCAACGGCTTGAATCAATTCCTTTTGTCCGGGCGGCAAGTCAAATATGCGGTCGAACCCCTCGGATTCGGTATCTGGATTAAAACCAACGCAGACCACAGCGGCGTCGTCTTTTGCCGCCAGAGCGCTTTCG
>Ga0187818_10000461_pt1 | contig 14707 bp, 10 predicted proteins | sample NC_wetland_sal_i_14_FD_130581 | JGI IMG/M metagenome (GOLD analysis project Ga0187818, IMG submission 130581) | Wetland sediment microbial communities from Neuse River Estuary, North Carolina, USA - SO4_3 | ecosystem: Environmental > Aquatic > Freshwater > Wetlands > Sediment | place: USA... | reverse complement strand
GGCGCATAAGCAAGGCAGACTCAATGAAGCGATCAGTGATTTTTCCCGGTCCGTGGGACTTCAGCCGACCGGCGAAGGCTATCTTGATCTGGGGAAAAGCCTGCAGCAGACCGGCCACGGTCCCGAGGCACTCGAGGCATATCGGCAAGCCTTGAAGCTTTCTCCTGACCTTGCCGAGGCTCAGCAAGCCGCGGACGCGCTGAGCGCCCATCAGCCCTGAGGCTCCCGAATACACGCCCCCAAGCGTTGACCAACCCCGCCTTACGGCGTGGGCTGCGTGCGACGATTTGCCAGCGCCTGGATTCGGCGAAACTCCTGCGTTTCACGGGCAGCCTGCTCTGTTTTGCCTTGCTTTCGGTGGATAGCAGCCAAGGCAAGATAGGCCTGTGCGGCAAGAGGAGTCTCCTTCTCCAACTGGGTAACGCGCGCCAGTGCGTCCTCAGCCGCATTCGGATCACTGACCGTCTCAGCCCTGCCCAGGGAATACAAAGTCTCCGGCATGTCGGGGCGCAATAAATCGGAGCGTCGTAGTTCCTCAGCAGCTTCTGTCATCTTTCCCTGCTGCAACAATGCGTCTCCCAGGCGATAAGCGGCCTCCGCATTTCCTGGCTGCAATTTTGTTTCTCCGCGAAATTGCTCTTCTGCTTTCTGCCATTCGGAACCAGCTGCATAGACTTGCCCGAGCTCGAGTCGCAGACCCGGCAGATCGGGGCGTAGAGCCAGAGCCTGTTCGTATTCCTTTTTGGCTTCGGGGAACATTTTCAGCGCGTAATAGTTCTGACCCAGGGCCTGATGTCCTCGCGCGGTATCTGGAAAAGCCGAAAGCAGTTTGTCCAGGGACTGCGAGGAAAGCGCAGTGCCGGCGCGGCTCAGGTAGTAAAGAAGGTCTGGATCGCCCGGACTCTTCGCGAGTGCAGCTTGCAAATTGGCCACCGCCTCCGCGGGTTGGTCCGTTTGTAGTTGCGCAATCCCCAAAGCGCCATATTCATGAACTATCTCGAGATGAGGAATAGCTTCGGCGGCATATCCTTCTGCGAGAAGGGCGAAGCCAAGCAACTGATGAACGGGCAGAGAATCCGGGCTCAATTCCGCAGCGCGCTTCAAAGGAGCAATTGCCGCGGCGTAGTCATGCTTCTTCATGTACGCGTCACCCAAGCGCAGGAAGATGATGCCGGATGATGGAGCCAACTCGGCGGCTTTGCGAAACGCGGCAATGGCCTGGTCCAGATCACGTCGATTTTCGGCATCCACGCCGGACTGCAGCAGCGAAAGCGCTTCGGGAGGCATGGTGGGCTCCGCCGACTGCGCCTGCATCAGTAAGCACACCCATAGCAACGCGTGAATCATGGCTGCACCGATTCCTCGATCACTATGAATTGATCCGCCTTGACGGCCTGCAAGACCTGATGAATGCCAGACGGCCACTTAATCTCTATGTCGGCGGTCTCCGCGGAACCAAGACCAAAGTGCAAACGCTTGTCATTCGAAGAAAGATAGCTTCCTGTGGCTGTGGCGAAGCGCACTTGTCCGTTCACCTGAACGCGGGCGCCGTAGCCATCGCGATTGCTCCGCTTTCCTCGTAGCGTAATTGTCAGCCAGTGCAATTTCCCCCCGCGGTTCAAATACAACTGCGGATGCTCGCCGAGGGAGGTAGTGACCACGTCCACCCAGCCATCGTTGTTCAAATCCCCGAACGCCGCTCCCCGTCCGGCTACGGGCATGTCCGAACCGGGGTCCGCCCTTTCGAAATGTCCTTTGTGATTCAAGGCGAGCAAGGGAGGCTCTCGATAGTGCAGCGAGCTGTCGTAAATCTCCACGTTGTCGAAGACATGGCCTTGAATAATAAAAACATCCTTCCAACCGTCATTGTCAAAATCTTCCAACCCTACCCCCCACCCCGACGATTTCCCGGAAAGCGCGCCCAACCCCGCTTCCAATTCCCGTGGACTGAACGATCCTTGGCCATCGTTATGAAAAATAACATAGGGCTGGTGCGGAAGCTGGGTGATTACAAGGTCGGGAAGGCCGTCGTTATCGTAATCCTGAAAAACGACTCCCATGCCCGAGAGCATTTTGCCCTCGTCGGTAAGCGCCGCCCCCGAATCCAAGCCGCATTCGGTAAAAGTGCCGTTTCCGTTGTTGTGAAAAAGAAACTGATCCGTGACGTCGTTGGAGACAAAAATATCCGTGTAGCCATCGCCATCATAGTCGGCAAAAGCCACTCCCAGGCCATGGCCTTTTTTTGCGGCAATGCCTGAACTTACGCTCACATCCTCAAACGTGCCATCTCCCCGGTTGTGGTACAGGATGTTCGTGACGGGAGGAAATACCCCCGGTGGGCAGTACGTGGGTTTCTCGGCACCACACGTTTTGCTTGTCTCCACTCTCCAATCCAGGTACCGGGTAACAAATAGATCCAGTTTGCCGTCGTTATCGTAATCGAAAAATCCTGCGGAGACGGACCAACCCCCCGCCGCAACACCTGCCTTCGCCGTGACATCCGTGAAAGTGCCGTCTCCATTGTTGTGATACAGAATGTTTTTTCCAAAGTTCGTCACGTAGATGTCGGGAAACCCGTCATTGTCGTAATCCCCGATTGCGACGCCCATCCCGTAATTCGTGTCCCCAGCGCTTGCCAGGCCGGCTTGCTCGGTAACATCAGTGAAAGTGCCGTCCTTATTCTGACGATACAGACGGTTCCAGTATGCAGGGTCGTGACGATCGAAGCTGAAGGGGCTTCGCATAGGGTCTCGCACGAGGCCCCCATTCACTAAGAAGATGTCCAACAATCCATCGTTGTTGTAATCCAGTAACCCCACACCACCGGGCATCGTTTCAATGAGATATTTGCGGGAGGTTGGGGAGTTGCGAAGGACAAAGTCCACGCCCTTCAAGGGGCTCACTTGGAACACCGGCTCGGATTTGGACTTTACTTCTTGTGCGAGCAAGCCGACCGCGCAGAGCAGAGACAGCAAACCTGCTTTGGCCTTTCGCACTCCGGGCAATCCGAAATCCTTTCCCCCGCGCCGCCAACAATGCACTGCGCATGGTCCTTTCCAGCGTCGAGCCATTTTGCCCGCCCGCTAAGTCTCTCAGTTCGAGTTGCGAATTTCCATGTCGCTGCCGTGAATTTCGTCGGGGATTTCCAGACTGAGTAGGTGTCGGGTCGTGTCGATCGAAACTGTTGGCGTACTTGGTGAGCCCTTGAAGCTGACACCAGCAGCCGCCGAGTCCCATCCGTACACCTCAACGTGAATTTGATTCCACCATGGCTGAAAAGTGCCCTGGTGCTCTCCGATATGGACAGTAACTCCCTTCGGTGTTACTTCGCACGAAAATTCAACGCGCAGAAACTCCCCACGCCTGTAAGACATGGTTTTGCCATCATCCGTGTAGAGCGACCCCCGGCAGTCCTTCCCGGGATAGACGCGCAGAGTTAGTGCCCCTTGGGGTGTTTCCTCGGTACTCTGTACCAAGGGTTGCAGCGGCACGATTGCTCCTTCCCGGACATAGACGGGAAGCACATCAAGTCTCGGCTGAATGAGGAGGCTCCCCGGGGGTGGATCTTTTTCCGTGGCTGCAGGCTGAACTTTGTCGCCAGTCCAGTAGTCGTACCAAACACCTGGCGGCAATTTCAGTTGGTAGTTGTCCACCTGCTCTGGAAAGGGTGGAGGGGCCACAAGCAAATCGCGCCCAAATAGGAATTCGTTGCCGGCATCAAGATCTAACGGGTGCGAGTCCGCGGTGGCATTGGGAAATTCCAGAAAGAGAGGGCGGGCAACGGGCAAACCCGTGCGAGAAAGTTCTTCAACAGCCGTGTAAATATATGGCAAGAGCCGATAGCGCTCCTCGATATAGCGTCTGCGAATGTCTTCCTGTTGGGTCCCGTGAACCCAGACTTCCTTGTCACCGGAACCCTTGTTGGTGTGGTTGCGGTCGATCGGCTGGAACGTAGCGAGTTCCGTCCAGCGGGTAAGTAATTCCGGCCCAGGTGTTCCGATAAAGCCACCGACATCGGCGCCGCAAAACCCAAACCCACTCAGCCCGAGATTCAAGAGCATGGGGGTGGTCAAGCGGAGATGATTCCACGAACTGGTGTTGTCACCGGTCCACGTGGCGGCGTAACGCTGCCCGCCCGCGTAAGTGGCGCGGGTCAAAACAAACGGCCGCAAATTGGGGTTCAGTTTGAGCAACCCCTCGTAAGTGGCGCGGGAGTTCTCCATGCCGTAGACATTATGGATTTCCAAATGACCGGCGGTTCGTGGCCGGAATCCAGGCTCATCGATGCGGTGCTGCACATTGTCCGGCATCGTAAAATTCTGACTGTGAAAAATGGAGGGCTCGTTCATGTCGTTCCAAAAGCCAGCGACACCCTCAGACAGAAAATCCTTGTACAACGTTCCCCACCAGTCCCTTGTCTTTTGCTCCGTGAAGTCGGGAAACACGGAAGGTCCTGGCCATACCGTCCCGACGTAGGTTGAACCGTCCGCGTTTTTCACGAAATGGCCGCCGGCTACTCCCGAATCGTAAGGAGCGTAACCCGCGTCCGGAACTCGGGCTATATGCAAATCCGTGATAACGACGACATGGAAGTCTTCGTGTTTCAGATCCGTCAGCAATTGCTGAAAATGCGGAAATCGGTCCGTATCCACCGTGAACGGACGGTTCGCCTTTTGGAAATCAATGTCGAGATAGAGCACGTCCGTAGGAATCTTGTCTGAACGCAGCCGAGCGGCAATTTCGCGTACCCGCGATTCCGTCCCGTAGCTGAAACGAGATTGCTGAAAACCAAGTGACCACAAGGGAGGAAGCGGCGGCAAACCTGTGAGCCAGGCATATGTGCGAACAACTTGCTTGGGGTCTGGACCGTAGAAAACATAGTAGTCAATCGGGCCACCTTCGGCTCCAAACGAATAGATATTGCGTTCGATCTCGCCGAAGTCAAAGCTTGTCGACCACGTATTGTCCAGAAAGATCCCGGTGGACCTGCCGCACCGCATGGTCATGAAAAACGGAATGCTTTTGTAAATTGGATCCGTGGACTCCTGGAAGAGGAACGCATCCGTATTCCAAAGCCGGAACGACTGCCCACGTCGGTCCAGACTTCCCATCTTGTCACCCAGGCCAAAGTAGTGTTCGTCCGCCGGCATTTCCTTGTACACTCGAAACGTAGTTCCGTGCATTTCCGCGGGCCAACCGGCCGCGTCTTCTTGCAGCACATTTCCCTCTAAATCTGTGATGGAAAGCCGCAGTGTCGCGCGCTCAACCCGGACACGCAGGACCTTGGTGTGAAAGCCTACGGAATCGACAGCAGTTTCCGGAGTTACCTCGACGGATTGGTGTCGGATCTGCGCTGGTACGGCCCATGAACTGTCTTCTGGCAGTTCTCCCTCAAGAACCTCCCGTACGCGCAAAACGTCGTCGCGCAACGCAACGACTTGCAAGAGCATCTTTCCGTGTTGCACCTCGACGCCGTTTGGCAGCGCCTTGCTCCTATCCAAACCTTCCTGCGCGGGCAATCTCGCCTCAATTTGGAAATTCTCCGCGCCCGATGTCAGGTTTCTTTGGGCTGCTGGAAATGTCAAACTTAGGGCAAGAACAACGAGACCTCCTCGATAGAGCCGCATCTTTGTTAGAGTCTGGATTTTCATCTTTGTGTCCTGGTGTATCGCCACGGCTCGAACTGTTTCCCTTGTCCCATTCACTCGGTCAGGCCACAGCAAGACACTTCCTTCTTCCTCAAAGGGTCGGGGCGTGTGCACAACGTTCTGGACTGGCTAAAGGTTGGCGGTCTCCCGGATCATGCGGAACTCGTTCTGGAGACACTCTGGACGGATGGCCTGGCAGGCTGCGAATTGTTCCTCGACTCGGAATCTGTCCTCGTCGCCTGCCAGGCACTGCCCCCCGGGGTATGAGGGGGAATAACCGCCCCGCACCTGCCGCTACCAGTAAAACTTGCCGGCGAATTGTAAACTACGCGCCGGGTAGGCGGAGGTTATTGTCCCGAAATTAGCGTCGCCCAGATTGGTGTCTGGTTCGAAGAAGTTCGGATGGTTGAAGGCATTGAACAACTCGAAGCGGAACTGGAATCGCTTGGTCTCCGTAAAGTTCCACCATTTCTGCAATCCCATATCCCAATTCACGAAACCAGGCGCACGGAGATTCGACATAAACCTCGAAGCATCTCCAAACGTGAATGGGGTAGGTTGTGAAAATGCTGCCGCATTAATCCAGTCGTTGATCGATTGATTTTGTGGCACCGGACTCACTCCCGGCACTAGATTGGGACGCTGGTTGAAACCAAAACCGCCAGTGTTGTTCGAAGCGGGGTTGATGGAAAGAGGTAACCCTGTATGCGCGGTGACAATGCCGCTCCACTGCCAGCCCCCCAAAACGGCATTCATGGGCCGGTTCCAATCCGCCCCCAATTGCTTGCCCTTGCCAAAAGGCAATTCGTAGGTGTAATTGACGACGAGGCTGTGGGTGAGGTCACTCGCGTCGACGGACCGCTCAGCGGCCAAGTCGTACGAATTACGGACCGAACTTCCACTGCCTGGGAATGCCCAGCCGGAGGCACCTTGCACATCGTCCATAAATTTCGAGTAAGTGTAAGAAAAGTTGAGCTGCAGACCGGAGTGCCAACGATGCGTATACGTCGCCTGCAGGGCGTTGTAGGTCGATGAACCGACAGCAGGTGGTGCCTCGGTGACGCTGCAGTATTCGGGAAATGGCCGCAGCAGCTGCCCTTCCACAATTGTCGGCTGGTCCAGCCCACAGCCGCTTGACTTTATGTGCCCGTAGAAAGGGTTGGGCACCATCTGGTTGAGCTGATTCCCCAACGCCAGATCTGCGGTCGGAAGCTCATTCCACTCCAGGTATTGCGAAAGAACGTGTACGCCATGATTCCCGACGTAAGACACGTCGATCAGGTCGTTGGGGGTGAAGCTGTATTGCACTCCACCCATCCATTGCTGCACGTAAGGGGAGTGCCGGACATTGTCAACGACGGGATTAAGTCCGTAGCCGACGTCCGTCAGCGCTCCCAATGAATTCCCGGTAACCGGTACTTGACCATTGGGAAATGCACTGGGCAATCCCAAGGTTGTATTTCCGCTGAGAGTCGAAGAGGGGTTGAGACCGCCATTGAGAGTGGTGACCCAAGGTGTGGCTTGCGAATAACCAATGTTAGGTCCCTGGTTATAGATGTTGGGCACAAAAAAGATGCCATAGCCGCCGCGAAAGACGAGTTTGTCGCGCAGTTGATAGGCAAGGCCAATGCGCGGAGCAAAGTTGGTATAGGAGGTATCGTAGAGCCCTCTGCTGTTGCTTGAGTTGAAGATGAGTGCACCGGGAACGTTAAAACCGACGGCGGCGCTAATGGGGTTCACCGCGGTGAAGTCAAAATACTGTTGCGCGTTGAACCTCTCCGTTGGCGCGGTTTGGATTTCGTAACGAAGGCCCAAGTTAAGTGTGAGCTTGCGCGTAGCCTTCCAGTTATCCTGCAAATACCAACCGAGGAGGCTTTTGTCCGTGGCCGGGAACTGATTGAAACCGGTTTGGTCAGTTCCACTCCCCACACCGAGCAGGAAGGAGGCGAACCCATTGCCCGTCCCGGCTGTTTCGAGTTGTGGATTTGGCCCCGCGGTGGACGTGGTCTGGAATTGAAGAACCGTATTGGCATAGTGCCCCCCATCGAGGCGGGCCCACACGTCCATAAAGCCAAAGGCAAAAGTGTGCTTCCCCTTCATCTTCGTGAAATCAACGGAGCTGGTCCAAAGTGTTTGCGGCACCTGGTAATTGTCCAAGCCGGCTTGGGCCCCAAGCGGGGAGTAACTTTGTGGTTGAATCTCAGGGAACGACGGGGCAATCGAATTGATGAAAGATGGCAGCCCGACGGTCGAGGACTGAAATCCAAAGCTTTGTGTAACGGACTGCTCCACGTGACGGTTCACCCCGAAGTTCAGGCTCATGTCGAACGTTGGGCTGAAAATGTGGTTGTAGCCCAGGTTGATGCTATATCGATTGTTGGGAGCGACCACCCCCGGACCTCCCTCATCCGAAGTTCCGTAGTAGGTTGGGTAGTTTATTTTCGACTCATATTTCTGCGACCAGCGCGCGTTGAAGCGGTCATTGTCGGAGAAATTGTGGTCGATGCGGACTGAGTACTCATTGGAATGTGCGGCTGCGGCGGCGGCCTCTGTAAAGTTGTTGATGAGGTTGTTGTTCGTGGGACTGGGCCAATACTTACCTGTTGCGACGCCTTCGGCAATCTTGTCCAGCAGATTTGGTGGAATAATGTTGCCAGGGAATGGATCTCGGATGTACCCGGTCTGCGTAGCCGTCAAGCCCGTGACCGGATCAACCTGCCCTGCCGTGATCTGCCGCGTGCTGAATGGATTGTAAATTGCCCCGCTCAGGATCGCTCTTCCCAGAGCGTCCGTCTGTCCCGTCGGCCCCCCCAGCAGTGCTGAGAAATCTCCGGCCCTTTCCGCCTCGGTAGGCATTGTGCCCACATAAGTCGCGGGTGTCGCCTGCCGCAGGCCTTCGTAGTAGGCAAAGAAAAAGGTTTTGTCCTGCGGATTGGGCCGCCGACCGTGCCACCAAACTGATTGCGGTGGAACGAGGGTTGCGCTCCGTTGTTGAAGAAGTATCTCGCGTCCACGTTACTGTTGCGGTAGAACTCGTAAGCATCTCCGTGGAATCCATTGGAACCCGACTTGGTTACAACGTTGATTACATTGCCGCTGCTCCACCCATACTGCGATGTAAAAGCGTTAGTCTGAATCTTGAACTCCTGCACGTCGTCCACGGCCGGCACATAGATCACGCCTCCCCAATCGGTGCGTGTGTCCCACGTCCCATCCAGCAGGTATTCCGCCGTGTCAAAAAAAGTGCCACCAAAATTGAGGAAGGAAACATCCTGATCCGCGCTTCCGGAGATACCCGGGGCTCCCACAACCTGCTCTTCAGCAGCGTTGCTGACGGAGGAGTTCAGCTCTGCCAAGCTGATTACGTTCCGCAAGTTCAAAGGTAGCTCAGCCACCTGTCTGGCGGACACATCCGATGAAATATTGGCGTTGTCCGCATTCATCAGAGGTACTTGTGAAATAACTTCGATATTCTCGGTGAGCGCACCGACAACCAGGCTGACATTCTGTTCGGCTGTTTGCCCGGCCCCCAAAGAGATGCCCTCTTGCTTGTAATGTTTGAATCCCGCAGCCTCCACTTCCAGTCTGTAGACCGCCGGCGGCAGCAGCGTAAAAGTGTACAGGCCGTTTGCCTCGGTCGAAGTCGTTCGGATAATCGCGTGCTCCGGGCTTGTAAGCGTTACCTTTGCGCTGCTGACAGCTAGCCCAGTGGGATCGAAGATACTGCCGCTGAGTGTCGCGGTGATTGCCTGGGACTGGCCGTAAAGTTGTGTGCCACTCAACAGAAGAAGCGTGAGTGCGCATAGCATGAAGCCTAGCTTCCAAAAACGTTTTTTGCCTGACATGCCTGACATAAAGGACCTACCTCCTGATCTTGGCGAAGGCCAAGATTCCACCTCGAAATGCTTGAACCCCTACCAAATCCCACTTCCCCTCGCGATCCATCCAAGCGTCCTGAGGTTTGCGAGAGAGAGCTGAATCGAAAAAACTAACTACAGCTATAGGAAACTCGCATCGACACTCGCAAGGCTTTGCCCGTTAAAGACGCAGGATAAGAAAGAAAAGAGTGGAATCTGCACACTATAGTGATTACTTCCAATAACTTGCGGCGGGCTAGCGCTACCGAAAAGAGCTCTTGAATTTCGCCTTTTACGTTGCACGCAACCCCGGACCCTTGTACTATTTGTTTAATCAAGCTTTCTTATCGACTAAATCAATCGTACCCGTGCTCTGTTTCGCGGTGCAGCGACGCTCGTCACTCGGGTAAAGCGGTGGGGTAACATTGCTCCCAGAGCAGGCAACGGAGAACTGGACACCTTCTAGCGAAGTTGAAAAAGGTGCCGTTCAACAGCAACTCGAAAAGCTGCTTGCTACTCCTCTCTTCAACTCCAGCAAAAGGTATCCCAGTTTCTTGAGGTATGTTCTCGCGCGTGTCTTGGCCGGTCAGACCGATCAGCTCAAGGAGCGTATCCTAGGAGTGGAAATTTTCGGCAGGCCAGCCGACTATGACACAAACACGGACCCGATTGTTCGGGTTACCGCCGCAGAAATTCGCAAACGCATCGAACACTACTATCAGGACCCCAGGCACAGCCAGGAGATTCGGTTGTTCTTGCCTTCGGGCTCTTATGCTCCACAGTTTGCTTGGCCCGGCCATCCTCTGGGTCTGCCGCCGGCGTCGCTGGAGTTGCCCGGCCACGTCTCGGAAACGGCGGTGGTTCAGCTCCCGACGGTTCCCGATTCCCTGCCCGGGAAGCGAATCTCCCGGCAGTGGTGGAAGTCCGCGTTTGCACTTGCCCTGCTGGCCCTCATGATCGCTTCGACGGCGATATGGTATGCCTCTCGGCCCCCTGTTCTGAAACAGTTTTGGGAACCATTCATCAAATCACCCGAACCAGTGCTTTTCTGCATCGCCGACCAGAATCAGTATTCCACCATTCGCCTCCGTGACGCCGCCGATCCTCAGCGCGAGATCACGCTATCCGATACCATGGTCACCATCATCATTGACGATGTGGGCCCTCTCGTAAACTTGGCCGGGATGCTTCGCACCTATGGAAAAACCTATCGTGTGCTTGGCGAGTCCACCACTAGCCTGACCGATCTCCGGCGGGGCCCTTCGGTCTTCATCGGCGCCTACGACAATAGTTGGACGCTGCGCTTGACCTCTCCTTTGCGCTTCCACTTTGCGAACGACCCTGAAATGAAGCAATTTTGGATCGAAGACCGCGCCAATCCCGGAAAGCGCGAATGGGTGCTCGATCGTACGCAACAGCTTCAAACCGGAGAGTACAAAGACTACGCGATCGTGGCTCGGCTCATCGATCCTAACACCGATCAATACGTTGTCGTGGCCGCAGGCATCGGCAGAGGCGGCACTGTGGCCGCCGGGGAGTTTCTGGTGGACCCACATCATATGGATGAATTGCTAAGGCAGGTGCCCAGGGATTGGAAGCAGAAGAACCTCGAGATTGTTCTCGAAACCCAGGTGATTCAAAGCCGCTCCGGACCACCGCGCATCAGCGCAGTTCACGTCTGGTAGCCTCTCAATTTTGCTTAGCGCAAACCAACTCCACCTGCCCGTAGGTGAACGCTAAGGTACTCGTAATCTTCCCAAAATTCCGGTTAGACAGGTCGTTATTGTGGTCCTGGGTAAAGTCGCGAGTTCTCACTTCCAGGTAGGTCTAGCCTTAGTGACGATGGCACGCAATGCCAGCATGGTCAGAAGAAGAATCAATGATGCCAAAAGAATAGACCGTCTCCACATGCAAATCCCTCAGTACTGCGTCTCTTGCGGTTGAGTCTCAACCATTTCTGAGGTGCCCTCCAGGGACGAGAGGTCGTTCATCTCTTTGGTGACATTGAGTGTTTTCCCCGCGAGAGCAAGCAACGAGCGTGCTTTCGCCAGGTCGCGCGGCACACCGGTGCCAGACATATATATCTGTGCGAGGTTGAACTGGGCATACGCGTTTCCTCTATCCGCTGCCCATCCCCACACTTTGATTGCCTCCGGCACGTCTCTGGCGATGCCTTTTCCAGCGAACAAAATCGCCGCCAACCGCATTGCCGAAGCCACGTCCCCCGCTTCGAATGCTTGCCGGTACCATTTGGCGGATTCCTTGTAATCTTTCTCGACCCCCACACCTATTTCGTAGATCTCACCTAATGTCGTCTGGGCCTTGACCAGGCCCTGTTCAGCGGCAAGCCGGTAATGGCGCACTGCTTCTCGGGGGTCCTTTTCCACTCCTCGGCCACGCTCGTACAGAATGCCCAAACCAAATTGTGCCTCCGGGACGCCGGCGTTCGCCGCTTTCTCAAACCATTTCTTCGCTTCTCCCGCATCCGCTGCAACGCCGCGGCCCTGGTCGTAAAAAACTCCGAGATTTGTTTCAGCTTCGGGATTGCCTTTCTTGGCTGCTTTGCGGGTCAATCTATACGCCTCATGCAGGTCTTGGGGCACGCCTTGGCCTACCGCATACATCATGCCAAGGCCCGCCTCAGCTTTTGCGCAGTCCGCATCCGCCGCTTTTCGAATCCAGCGAACGGCCTCTTCCTCATTCTTCTGGACTCCTTCACCTCGAAGATACAAACGGCCGAGATTGAACTGAGCTTCCGGAGTCCCATACAAGGCCGCTCGCCTATACCACCGGGCGGCTTCAACAGGGTTTTTAATTCCTTCTGGCCCTGTCTCATACAAATAACCGAGGTTGTTCTCCGCCGCCGGGTCACCTCGGTCTGCGGCCATGCGGTACCATCTCATCGCCTCATATGCGCTCTTCTCGACACCCCGTCCAAACTCATAAACCACACCAAGCCGAAATTGTGCTGCTGTGTTTCCTTCATTCGCTTGTTTGGTAAGCCGTGGGAGGTCGATCTTCGTCGATTTTGGACTTGGCACAGCCATCGATGATTGCGCCGCTGTGGAACTTGCGACCAATAGGCTTGCGGCAGCAGCAAGAAATGCTAAAGCTTCCCGGCGCATGCTCATTCTCCCCTTGACCCTACGCTCGGGAACCGCTTGCACGGCGAATCCCCGGCTCAGATTCCACCACGCCAAGGACTCACCATGAAAACTAGCTCATGCAGGAGATGTGCCAATCAGTCGGAATGAAGATCCGAATCTATTTCGAATGCCTTCAGTCACTTAGGGAGAGAACAACAAGGTGAAGCATAAAGGAGTGGGACAACGCGTCGACGCAACAGACGAATCGTCGACTCTCGTCCATATCCTGACACTGGACCATTACCGCAGGACAAAATGTCAACCGCAGCGCAAAAACATGCTAAGTGGCAACTGGAACGTGTTTGCTCAGAGCCTCGTATCCAGTTGTCAAATTCTGCGCGATCGACTGACTCATCGCTTATGAGTTCGGCAACGACGAATTCGCAATCAGGTCACAGAAGTTCGGGCTCTTATAGCCGGGGATAAAACGTTCACAGACATCGGCTTTCACCGTGCCCCAGGTCGAACCGGGTTTGTGGGCGAAGCCTCCGAAGAACGCCTTGACGATACCTTCCTTGAAATCTACCCGCGGATAGGGGCGGTGGGGATCGAACTGAAATACAAGTCTATAATGCCCACGCTTTCATGGCGTTGCAGCCGCCCTTTTCTTCAATCGGTACAAACGGTGCAAAGCAGGGATCTCATGTCCCCAACCGTCACGGCCTCGCTATGTATGGAAGCTAACCGCGTCTGAACTGCGATCTTCTTAAGCCCATGCTCGGGCATCTTGTCGTAGTCTGGCGATGTCCTTCGTTGGCGCACTCCCGAAGAAGCGGCTGTATTCTCTACTGAACTGCGATGCGCTTAAGTAACCAACACGCTGACTTGCGGTACCCGCGTCCATCATCGTAGACAACATGAGACGCCTTGCCTCTTGCAGTCGCAGCGCTTTCTGATACTGAAGTGGGCTCATCGAAGTGACCGACTTAAAGTGCTCGTGGAAAGAGGAAGCACTCATGTGCACCAGCGCGGCCAACTCTTCGACCTTCATGGGTTGGGAGAAGTTGTCGCGTAGCCAAGAAATCGCCTTCGCAACTCGGTGCAGGCTGGACTCGGCAAAGCCCATTTGAGCTACGCGAACACCAATGGGGCTGCGGAGTAACCGAATCAAAATCTCATCCATTACAAGTGGGGCGAGTAGTTCAGAATCATCGGGCTGCGCTAGACATTCCATTAGTCTCGTCGCAGCGTTGACGATACTCACATCGACCGGAGTGACGTAAACGGCGCTCCTCTCTTGAACTGGAGGCAAACCGTGCGGATACACCTTTAAGATCAACTCGGCAATCCTGTGCGGGTCGAGGTCCAACCTTAAAGCGAGGTAAGGCTCGGAATAGCTGGCTTGCGTGACTTGGGCAGCAACGGGCAGAGCAACGGAAAACACGAGCATACGCGACGGATCGTACTCGTAGACCTCTTCTCCAACAATGACAGTCTTGGCTCCTTGTGCGATGAAACACAAGGACGGCAGCCGGAGGGCATGTGCACATTCGGTGTTGGTTCGTGAAGCGCGACTGACCTGTAAGCCAGGGATGCGCAGCTCAAAACTGCCGTCATGAGGGGCATAGGCGGAAATCAATCGTGCCAGCTTGCCCAAGTGTGCCTTGTTTGGGCCCGAAGTCTCGTCCACGAGCCGCAGAGACGTCGCTTTGCCGTTGGTCTTCACGCCTTCGAGAATACCTCTTTTGCGATCATGATGGCGGTCATTGCATTGGGCCAACCAGAGTAAAACGCCAGATGTGTGATGACCTCGATCAACTCGTCCTGCTCAAGCCCATTTTCTATAGCCTTCTTGAGGTGAAAACGCAACTGATCCGGACGATTCATAGCAATCAGTGCCGCCACAGTTGCGAGACTACGGTCGCGCTTTGATAGCTCTCGACGCTCCCAGACATCCCCAAAGAGTACGCGGTCAGTCAAATCGACCAGCTTGGGGGCGAAGTCGCCAATCATCTTCTCGGCTGCTGTACGCTCGCTACTCATGTTTGTTATTCCTCCCACGTACGATCACTCGGACAGCCTACTCCCCGAACCGCTCGAAGCGGTAAGCCAGTTC
>Ga0187818_10000459_pt1 | contig 14733 bp, 9 predicted proteins | sample NC_wetland_sal_i_14_FD_130581 | JGI IMG/M metagenome (GOLD analysis project Ga0187818, IMG submission 130581) | Wetland sediment microbial communities from Neuse River Estuary, North Carolina, USA - SO4_3 | ecosystem: Environmental > Aquatic > Freshwater > Wetlands > Sediment | place: USA: North... | reverse complement strand
GAGACCGTGGCCGTGACCAACGATCCCTGGAAGGGATGCGTGTCGGTGATCGTTCCGGTTTACAACGAGGCGGCGCACGTTGATGAACTGCTGCGGGCGATCCAGGCCTCTACGGTGAAGAAGGAAATCATCATCGTGGATGACGGCTCGACCGACGGGACGCGCGAGAAACTGCAGGCCCTCGCGCCGCTCGACGACGTCACCATCGTCTTCCATGAGAAGAATTGCGGGAAGGGAGCGGCCATTCGCACCGCCCTCACTTTTGCCCGAGGGGAATACGTGCTGATCCAGGATTCCGATCTGGAATACGATCCGCAGGATTATGCCGCGTTGCTGCGGCCGCTCGATGAAGGCAAGGCGAATGTGGTCTACGGCGTGCGCCCGGATCGTCCCGAGCGCGGGCTGCGCTTCTTTCTCGGCGCCAAGCTGCTCACGCACCTGACGAATCTCCTCTACGGCGCGGGAATTCACGACGAAGCTACCTGCTACAAAGTGATTCGACGCTCGCTGCTGGCGCGGATCGAGCTCGAATGCCACCGCTTTGAATTCTGCCCGGAAGTGACGGCCAAGCTGTGCCGCATAGGCGAGACCATCGCAGAGGTTCCCATCTCTTACAATCCACGATCCGCGGTGGAAGGAAAGAAAATCCGCCACTCCGACGGATGGCTGGCGATCTGGACGCTGATCCGCTACCGCTTCGTGCCGCGGCGACGCTGGATGCGGCCGGACCAGGGCATGGCAGCAGCACCATTCGCGGTGAGTTTTTCGCGGCTACCGGCGGAATCAGCTGCAGACCAGGAAGAGAAGTGAGGCTCGCACCATGACCTTCGAGAGCCCGCAGAGCCCAAGCTTCTCCGCGTTCTCTGCGGTTTTGGTTTGATCTATTCCTGCAATCGGGAGTGAAGGCGGAATCTCCTGTAAGATTCTGGGTTCGTCGGGTGCTGGCTGCCAAGGGAATGTTCAAGAAGATCCTCATCGCGAACCGGGGCGAGATTGCAGTGCGGGTGATCCGCGCCTGCCATGAGATGGGGATTGCCGCGGTTGCCGTTTACTCCGACGTGGATCGCGCGGCTCTGCACGTGCGAAAGGCTGATGAGGCTTACCCGATCGGCGCACCCGCGGCCTCCGAGTCTTATCTCAACATCGGGAAGATTCTTTACGTTGCTGAGTGCTCCGGCGCGGAGGCAATTCACCCCGGCTACGGCTTTCTTTCGGAGAATGCCAAGTTTGCCAAAGCCTGCGCCACGGCAGGCGTGAAGTTCATCGGGCCCACGGCGGAAGCGATGAACGCGATGGGATCGAAAACACAGGCGCGGCAGGCGATGGAGCGCGCCGGAGTTCCCATCGTTCCCGGCACCTCGCATGGCCTGGAATCGTTCGAACAGGCCGAGCAGGTGGCTGCGCGCATCGGCTACCCCATCATGCTGAAGGCGGCGGCCGGCGGCGGGGGCAAGGGCATGCGGCTGGTGCATGCGTCACAGGATCTGAAGTCCGCGCTGGAGGGAGCGAGGAGCGAGGCCGAGCGCTCGTTCGGCGACGGTGAAGTCTACATCGAGAAGGTGATCGTCAATCCCCGGCACATCGAAATGCAAATCCTGGCCGACGAGCACGGAAACACCGTGTATCTCGGCGAGCGCGAATGTTCGCTGCAGCGTCGGCATCAGAAGGTTGTCGAAGAAGCGCCATCGCCGATTGTGGATCCCGACATGCGCCGCAAAATGGGCGAAGTCGCCGTTCGCGTCGCCCAAGCCGCCGGATATACCAACGCCGGCACGGTCGAGTTCCTGGTGGACGAGAAGAAGAGTTTCTATTTCCTGGAGATGAACACGCGGTTGCAGGTGGAACATCCGGTCACCGAACTAATCACTGGGCTTGATCTGGTGCACCTGCAGATTCGCATCGCGGCTGGCGAGCGCCTTCCTTTCGCCCAGAATGACGTGACCATCCGCGGACACGCCATCGAGTGCCGCATCTACGCCGAGGATCCCGACAACAATTATTTTCCCAGCCCGGGCAAGATCACGCTGTTGCTCGCACCTTCCGGGCCGGGGATTCGGCGCGACAGCGGCATGTACGAGGGCTGGAGTGTACCCATGGATTACGATCCGCTCCTGGCCAAGCTGATCGGCTACGGCACCGACCGCGATCAGGCCATCGGCCGGTTGACGCGCGCGCTGAGCGAGTACTTCGTGGGCGGGATCAAGACCAACATTTCTCTGTTCCGCCGCATCCTGCGCCATCCGGATTTCCGCGCTGCGAAGCTGGACACCGGGTTCCTCGATCGCCTGCTAAAGGAGAAACCAGACGGCCGGCCGGATTCCCAGGGTGATCCGAAAGCGGCGGAAGTCGCCGTGATCGCTGCGGGCATGTTTGCCGCCTTAGGGTTGTCGGCGACGGGCGCAGGCGAACGTGCTCTGGTAAACGGCTCGCCGGGCGGCGACGCGAACGCGCCTTCCGGGTGGAAGAGCGCGGCTCACCGCGAGGCCCTGCGATGAAGTAGGCCACGAAGGCGGTCGTCTCCATTTCACTAGGATTCGACTCACTGGCAACTGAACCACTGGTTTTCATGACTTACGACGTCGCCATTGACGGAAACCACTACCGGCTCGAACTCAACCGCGCCGACGGCGTCTGGTCGTGCCGCCTCGACGGTCGTGAAGTTGAGGTGGACGCGGTCCTGGCGCGTCCTGATGTGCTCTCGCTCCGCATCGGCAACCAGGCCTACGAGGTGAAATGCGAACGCGTGGCCAGCGACCTGCATCTGTGGGTGGGCAGCGAGCGCTTTGCCGTGGAAGTTCGTGATCCACGCTCGTTGCGCGGACGCGCTCGCGCCGTGGACGATCATGGTCCCAGGAAACTGACGGCTCCCATGCCAGGCAGAGTGGTTCGCGTGCTAGCCAGCCAGGGAAGCGAGGTCGAGGCTGGTGCGGGCGTTCTGGTGGTGGAGGCGATGAAGATGCAGAACGAGATCAAGTCGCCAAAAAAGGGGACGATCCAGAAAATTCTGGTCAGCGAAGGCACGGCCGTGAACGCGGGAGATGTGCTGGCGATTGTGGAATAGGTTCTCACATGAAGGAGAGAGCCCGTAACCGCGCTGGAACCTGTGTCTCCCTACCGAACTCGCAGTCGACGCAACTTACCCAGGGGTTACGCCCCTTCGACAAACTCAGGGCAGGCTTTGGGCCAACGTATTACGCTCCTTCGGGGCTGGATTCCGCCGGCTGAAGCAGAACTACTTCTCCACCCCGTTGCTGTCGAGCACCTTCTTCGCGTAATAGTTTTCAACCTTGGCGGAATCGCGCAAAACCTCATAGTAGGCGGCCTTCAGCAATTGCTCCCGACGGGCGTGAAGCTGCGAACGGATCGCCTGTTGCACCCGCGGATCCGACAGGTCGCGCTGGCCGGCAGGCTCCTTCGACACCAGCTTCACGATGCGGAATCCTATAGGCTGCCCGTTTTGCCCTAGCACAGTGATGACCGGGCTGTACTGGCCCGGCTTGAGCTTCATCACTGCGTCGTGGGTAGCCTGACCGGTTCCTTTCAGCCCAGACTCGTAGGTAAAGCCCCAATCGCCTCCGTTGCCAGACGTGTCGGGGTCTTCCGAATATCGCATGGCGAGTGTAGCGAAGTCATCGCCACTGTCGAGACGGTTCGCGATCATCTGAATCTTCTTGCGCGCCTCAGCTTCGTTCTGCGCCTTGTCGTTCTGGTTCTGGGCCTGGGGATTGGGAGCGGGAGTAACTACGATCTGCGCCAGGTGGTACTGCTGCTCGATCAGGTTGAAATCGGCCTTGTGGGCAGCGAAATAGTCGGTGATGTCCTGGTCGGTCACATTGATCTTGGAGGAAACCTCCTTGTTCATCACCTTGTCCTCAGTAATCGATCGGCGAATGTCACGCTTGAAGTCGGCCAGCGTGATCTTCTTATCCTTGAGCCGCTGGTCGAATTCCTCCTGAGTAAATGGGGCTTTGTATTCGTTGAACTTGCGGTCCACCTCTTCGTCGGTAGCCAGAAGCCCAAGTTTTTCGGCACGACGCATCAGGATTTCGTCATCGATCATCTGGCGCAGAATGTTAAGGCGGAGCGCAGTAGCCTGCTCACCCGTCGGCGCTGGTTGTGCCGAGGCGACCTGGTTGTCGTAATACTTATCAACGTCGGAACGGAAAATCTTCCGGCCGTCCACCGTGGCCATTACATCGCCTCCTACCTGGGAGCCGCACGCACTTAGGATGGCCAGCAGCGCGGCGGCGGAAAACGCTGCGGCAGCCGGGATGAAGAACGAAATTTTTCTCAAGATTATGTCTCCCTTCGTGACCGACTTCGTCACAAAGAAACTGACCGGAACGGGCGGTCGTTCCGCCCTCCATTACTTGGAAGCTGGTGCCGCTGGCGCCGCAGCGGTGGGCGGATGCTCCGGTACAGGCTGCCCTGCATCTCTCAGAGCATTGTCCAGGGCAGCGCGGAGCTCACTGACCGGGACCGCTCCGTCAATCTTCTGACCATTGATGAAGAGAGTCGGCGTCGCGCTCACGTCGATGCCATCGGCTTCCTTCATGGACGCCCGAACCGCATCCTCATTTTGCGCCTTGATGCACGACTGCAGTCTCACCACATCCACGTTGTGCTTCTGCCCCTGCAGCATCGCGATCTTGTCAATGGCGTCCAGGCGTGCTCCTGGTGTTTTTTCGCCGTCGACCTCGTGCTTGTTGGCGTGGATATAGTCGGCGAAATCCCAGTAGGCATCGCCGTTCTGCGCGGCCAGGCAGTTTGCGTCCACGGCGGCGTGGATCGCCCAGGGATGAATCTCTGCCAGCGGATAGTCCTTGTAAACAAAAGTAACCCGGTCGCCGTATTCCTTGAGAAGCCCGGGAAACAGCGTGTGGTGCATGGCGGCGCAATACGGGCACTCGAAGTCGTCGAAATTCACCACCACGACCTTGGCAGACTTGGCACCGCGAAACGGCCGTCCGGTGACGTCGATTTTGCTCATCAATTCGGCAAACGGATCCTTGGTCAGGTCGAACTTCGTGACGCGCAGCAGAGTGTTGCGGTCCTTGGAGAGCAGAAACTTCAAGTCCTTCTTCTTGCTGTCACCGCCACTGTCGAAGGTGACCAAAACGGTGTCATAGCCGGGCCAGTCGGTGCTGGGCGTGATGGGCCCGATGGCGACTTTCACATCGGCCGGAACGTTGTAGTAGGACCGCACCTGGCGTTCGATTTTGCGGACCACTTCAGGAGGCGCAGATTGGGCAACGCAACCCAGACAAATCAGAAGCAGGATCGGCAACGAACGGCGAATTGTGATCACCAGAAGACGCCTCAGCATCCGAATCAATCAATCGATTATCTCACAGTGGAAGCGGGGCGAGCGGCTGCAATCGGGGCCCGGCGAGACTCGTTAACTGCGTTGCCGGAGCTGTTCAGCAGGCAATAAAGCATTCATGGACCCGGAGCGAAAGCCCTCCAGATCGAGGGTGATGAAACGGAAGCCGAGCGCCTTGAAGATGGCTGTGAACTTCGCGGCCATGGCGGGATTCAGGGCGTGGTCAAATTCCTCGCGGGCGATCTCGATTCGCACCAGCTCGCCATGATGGCGCACGCGGAACTGACGAAAACCGAGCGCGCGGAGGGCGTCTTCACCCCGTTCGACTGCGTCGAGCGCTTCGCGGGTAACCGGGCGGCCGTATTCGATTCGCGATGAGAGGCAAGCTGACGCAGGCTTATCCCAGATTCGCAGTCCGGCTGCGCGGGCCAAGTCGCGAATCTCCTGTTTGGTAAGTTCCGCTTGCAGCAGTGGGGCAGCGACGTGATGTTGCCGGGCCGCCTCCTGACCGGGGCGGAAGTCGCCCCGGTCATCCAGATTCACGCCGTAGGCAATCGTGTCGAAGCCGCGTGCGGCGCGCAGCTTCTCCAGCACCGCGAAAAGCTCGTCCTTGCAGTGAAAACAGCGTTGTCCGTCGTTACGCGCGTACTCGGGACGGTCCAGTTCGGAAGTCGAGATGACCTCAAGCGGGATCGCGTGCTCGCCGGCAAAAGCAATTGCATCCGCAAGGTGAGTACGGGCCAGACTGGGAGAATCGGCAATCACCGCCAGCATGTTTTCGCCCAGCACACGTTGAGCAGCCCAGGCCAGATACGCGGAATCAACTCCGCCGGAGTAGGCCACGAGCACGCGGCCCAGTTGCTGAAGGCCCTCGCTGAGCCGGGATTCCTTGGCGCCGATGCTGCTTTCCCCAGACTGCATGGCCACAATGATAGCAGTTCGCGGTCGAGGTGCGAGGACTTAGAGCCAATTTCACAGATGGGTTCTGGGTAGGGCACGGCTTCAGCCGTGCCGATCAGACCTGGAGCATTTGTGAAACCAGTTCAATGCTAGTAGAGCCGTTCTTGCCGTCTCAGGTTGCCGAAGTTCCCGATGTTTGCCAGCGTAAAGGTGAAGCGGAACAGATTTTCGTTGCGCACGTTGGCGATAGCGTAGCGGCGATATTCCAGGGTAACGCCGCAGCAGTCCCAATTGTAGGTGGTTTGTCCGCTGGCGAACTGCAGTTGCCGGATTTCCGAGTCAAAGCCAAAGCTGGTGGCGGCGCTGAATCCCCGCCGGGTCAGCGCGCCGTAACCGAGCGCCACACGAAACTGCTGGAACTTGCAGGTCACCTGGCTGGTCTCCGCGACCGGGCCGCATTTGCCTTCGCTCTGAGCGGGAGGCGTGGTTGTGGTTTGCGGAATCTGCAGGAAAGCGTCTCCGGCTCCCACCGTCAGCGGCCCGAGGTTGTAATTCAGCAGTAGCGTGCTGGCATTGATGCGTCCCAGCTGAAAATCGTAGTCGAGGTCCCACTCGGTGTCGGTTCGATTGCTGGTGGCAACCCGCAGGCGCGACACCAGAGGAGAAAGATGCCGCGGCACGGTAACGAAGGCAATTCCCGTCAGATCCTCCGTGGTGGTGAAAACGTTGCGCTGTCCGGGAAACAGGGCTCCACCAAACGTCGGGTCAAGGAAGTACTTCTGGGCGAGCTCCCAGGTGACGATTTCCCTCACGTCGGGTCCCTGAGCGCAGGGCTGATTCTCCAGGGTGTCGACGCGCTGCCAGGGCACGATCTGCTCCGGAGCGGCGGCGCCGACGGCGAGAGCCGTCATGGGTGTCGCGCACTCCGGCTCGTGCGGCGCGGTGCGTTTTGCGTAAAGGCGAGTGACGAATCCGTACTCAACCTCATGGGTGTTGCTTAGAATGTCGCGCTCGTCGAAGTGGAGAACATTGGCGAAGTCATTCACCCCCGTCACCAAACGATAGACGACCCGAGGCTCGATGACATGCTTCCACTTCCGTCCGAAGAAGTCTTTGTCGAAAATCTTCTCCAGCGTGGGAGGCCGCAGTTCCACCGAGGCTTCCAGAGCCTGGCGATTGGTGGGGTCGTGCACCGCGCTCTGATTCACGAATCGCTCGGTGTAGTAGGTCTCATGCAGAGTCAATGCCGGGCGCAGAGACCAACCCCAGAACTGTAAGGGCAGGGAAATCTCCGGGCTCAAGTCGAAGCGGCCCAACACCGTGCCCGTGCCAAAGCCGGGTTCGCCGCGGGTCAGACCCGCGAGGGATGCATCGAATGACCAGAAGAACGGCGAACGGCCCAGCTCACGTTCCACGCTGGAGGCGTCGAAGCTGGGAACGTGCAGAATCCGGATGGAATCGAAGCTTGGGGGATTGGAGAGCACGCCGTTGACGGTGGTTTGAAAAAAGTTCTGATAGCGGTCGACTGTGCTGCTCAGAAAAAAGCCATCCACCGGTCTTGACACGAAAAGCTGCGACTTTACTTCGGAGTTCACTGCCTGGGTGAAGACTTCGTTGAAGGCCAACCGGAACAGAAACGAACTCAGGTAGTCAATGTTGGCCACACTACGAAATCCGTAGAGGTTGCCTTCTGCAGTCAGGCGCGCCTCCTGGCCGCCCTCGCGCAGCAGCTCCCGGCACGGATTTTGTACTGAGCATCCCGGGGCCGTACTGGTCCAGATCGGGGTTCCGCGGTCGATTACACCGAAGTAGTTCAGATCTACGTATGAGGTGTCGGTGGGGCGGACGCGAAATTCTCCTTTTTGCGCCCAGCCACGCTTGGAAAAGTACTCAGCCCCTACGTTGGCGTCCATACTTCGATTCATCGCCCAATAAAACCCTTCGCCGAGCACAGTGCCCTTGACCGAAGACTGGCCGGCGGTCGGAATCAGGAATCCGGTCTGGCGCGTTTCCCGGTTTACCGGGTGAGTCGCATAGGGAAAGTAGAGAACCGGAAGCCCGAGCAGCAAGAACCGGCTGTGGTAGATGCTGGCATTGCCGCCCACGTCCACAACTACCTTGTGCGCCTCAAACATCCATCTGGGATGTGGAAGCTCGCAGGTGGTAATGGTGCCGTCGTAGAGGAGGTAATGATCGGGACTGGTTTTCTCCACCAGCTTGCCGGAGAAGGCAAAGGGCGCGCTAGAGGTCAGAACCACCTCCTTGCCCTGGAAGCGCAATCCGGTAGTGCCGGTCACGTCGTAGAAGCGTCCGGTCTCCGCTGTGAGATTGTAGGTTCCGCGACTGGCCTTGATGTGGTCGTCATTGGGTCCGCCGTCGAGCGTGAAGTGTCCTGAGCCGACGGCTTCGCCGCTATCCGAGTCGTAGGTCACATCATCGGCACGCAAGATGTAGTCGCGATAGTGGATCTCGGCGTCACCGTGCAATTTGTAGATGGCGCCTTCCTTTTCCTGTTGGATGGCGCAGATGATCGCCACGTCCTTGAGTTGCGTTGCTGCCCGATTGGCGCAAGGAGTGTTTGGAGGAGGCAAAGCCGTTTTTTCCTGCGGCGCTGTCTTTTGCGTGTCAGCTTGAGCCGTAACCTCCTGGGCGTGATCTGAGCTACCTGCAAGCAACTGGCTGGTTACTAGCGCAGAGGCGGGAAGCTGGTGACAAAGAAACAGCGCCGTGATAAGGAATCTAGTGCGCAGGGTCATTGGAAGAAAATCGACGGAAGAAGATCGCTCATCGCAGCGAACCTACCCTTTTCGGCTTGATTGTGGCGGCATCGTGAACTTAGCACGACGCTGGCCGCGAGGCAAAGTGGCGAAAAAGGCTAGGATTCCCGTTGGTGTACTTCCGGTTGTCCGCTTCGCATAGACTCACTCGATTTTCGCAAGATTTACATGAATTGTCCGCTTTGTGGCGAGATTTGCCGTTGCCATTCGGAGCCCCCTCCTTCCGCTTCACTGCGGTCGAGAGCTGACGCATCGGACAGTGCGCCTGCGTTCCCGTTGGTTTCGGACCAGCAAGTCGCGAGCAGCGCCGGACCGGCTCAAACTTTGACCGAGCCCGAACGCGCGATTTTGATTTCTACGGCGGAATCGGTTCCGGATACTTTGCCGGATCAAGCCGTTTCCAACGAGCCAGATCATTCTGCCTGGCGCGCCGAGATGTTCGCCCGGCTGAACCGTTATCGCGCGCGCCGCAAGATACGTCCGCCGCGTTATCCCTCGCTTCACCTGCAATTCGGTGCGGCGGAGACGTCTGACGCCACCGGCTCGTCCACCGCTTTGCTCCCCGCCTTCGACCCAGTCTCGGACCGGGCTCTGGCGCTCGACGGAATGAGGCAGAGGCCCTCCGCCGCGGACCCGGAGGTACCGTCGCTGCAGGAGCATTCCGCAGATGCCGCTCCCCAGCCCGACAGTCTCCCTACCGGACACTCCGGCGCAAAGATTCTGGAGTTTCCCAGACTCGGGTGGGCGCCGCCCGCTCCTCCGCCCGATCAACTCGCCGAGCCGGTTGTCGCCCGGCCGCGAATTCTGGAGGTGCCCGAGGTTGCGCCGGAACCGCCAGCCCTCGGCGGCATCACCATGGATGCACCGGAGCGCAAGGAATCGGGAAAACAGCCTGGTATCGATATTCCTCTGCAGAGCGCATCGCTCGGGCGACGCATTCTGGCCGGCGCGATCGACGGCCTGATCGTCATGATCGCCTGCGCTCTTTTCGGGGCTATCTTCTGGAAGGTGGCCGGGGTACGTCCGCCGCTGGTTCAAATGCTTTCGCTCGCAGCCGGGATCCCGTGCCTGTTCTGGGCGGGCTACCAGTATCTGCTGCTCGTCTACGCAGCCAGCACCCCGGGATTGCGCCTGGCCGGGCTCGAACCATGCCGCTTCGACGGGACAGAGACCAACCGCTCCCTGCGCCGCTGGCGCGTTCTGGCTTCCTACCTTTCAGGAGCCTCCCTCGGCATGGGCTTTGCCTGGGCTCTTCTCGACGAAGACGCCCTGTGCTGGCATGACCGGATCACGCACACCTACCTCGCACGGAGACACGGCGGCGGAATGCAAGCACCTCACGTTTAAAGGCTCAGTAACTGCACACAAGCAGCCAGCCCCTCCTCCCTGTGCTATCTTCAATAGGTTTACCTCATAAATCCTTGCCTGCATTCGTTTTGAAGAATGGCTACATCGGTTGAGAGTTCCAAACCGGCAGTAAAGGTCTTCGTCGCCACCACGGTGATGCTGACCTTCATCTCCTTCTGGCGGGCCTCCGCCATCGTTCTGGCCGACCTGGCCTCCTCTGCGTACTATGCCGGCGGCGACGCCGAAAAAGTCATCGGCAAGAGCGCTCCCTGGTTCATCCTCGCGGTCATGCTCTTCAGCTATGCCGTGCGGGCGCTCTACATCGAGTCAAGCAGCATGTTCGTGCGCGGCGGCGTCTACCGCGTGGTCAAGGAGGCCATGGGCGGGACCCTAGCCAAGTTTTCGGTCTCGGCCCTGCTGTTCGACTACGTCCTGACCGGCCCCATCAGCGCCGTGTCGGCCGGGCAGTACCTTGCGGGTTTCGTCAAGGACATCGGGATCTACATTCACCATCCGTTCAGCTTCAACGACGACTACTTCGCGGCGGGCCTGGCCGTTATCGTCGTGATCTATTTCTGGTGGAAGAATACACAGGGCATCCACGAATCCAGCAGCCGGGCTCTGCAGATCATGGTGATCACCACCGTCATGGTGGTGATCCTGATCGTATGGTGCACGATCACGATTCTGCGCACGCCGGTTCAATTGCCGCCCAGTCCATTGAGTTCCGCGGGCGCGATTCCGCTGAACAAGGACTCGCTGGGCTGGCTGGACGGAAGCTGGTTCGCTCATGTGACCTGGATTCTTCTCTTCGTGGGTTTCGGGCATTCCGTGCTGGCCATGAGCGGCGAAGAAACGCTGGCCCAGGTCAATCGCGAAATCGAGCATCCCAAGCTGAAGAATCTGGAAAAGACCGGGCTGGTGATCTTTATCTACAGCCTGCTGTTCACCTCGCTGGTTTCGTTCTTCGCAGCGATGATCATTCCCGACAACATCCGGCCTAATTTTTTCGCCAACCTGATTGGCGGCATTGCCATGTACTTGGCCGGGCCGACCAGCATGAAGCTGCTGTTTCACGGATTTGTGGTGCTGGTTGGCGTCCTGATCCTGGCCGGCGCGCAGAACACCTCCATCGTAGGCGCGAACGGCGTTTTGAACCGCGTGGCCGAGGACGGCGTGCTCACCAGCTGGTTCCAGAAGCCGCACAACCGTTTCGGCACCAGCTACCGCATCATCAATCTCATTGTTGGGATGCAGCTGCTCACGATTTTCCTCAGCCTGGGCAACGTCTACGTGCTGGCCGCGCTCTACGCTTTCGGCGTGATCTGGAGCTTCGCCATGAAGTCGCTGGCGGTGCTCGTTCTGCGCTTCACCGAGCCTGCGAATCGCGAATGGAAAGTCCCCGGGAACCTGCATATCGGCAAGACCGAGATTCCCGTCGGGCTGATTGCGATTTCGGCGGTGCTGTTCGTTACGGCGATCGTCAACCTGCTGACCAAGTATGAAGCCACCATCGCAGGGATCATTTTCAGCTGCGCATTCTTCACCATCTTCACGCTGTCCGAGCGCCATGTCGCCAAAGAGCGCCGGGGCAAACCTGAGCAACTCGACCAGTTCCGGGTCTATGGCAATCAGGAGTTGGGCAGCGGCGCCATGGGCGTGCGCCCCGGCAACGTCCTGGTAGCGGTGCGCGATCCCCGCAATCTGTACTACCTGCGCCACGTGCTGACTCACACCAACACGACCAAACAGGACGTTGTCGTGATGAGCGCGCGCCTCTACCACCGCGAGCACACCTTCAGCGGCAGCACCGTCTTCGACGCGACCCAGGTCTTTGATCACTACGAGCAGGAGCTCTTTACCGCGGCGGTCGCCGTGGCCGAAAAGGAAGGCAGGCCGATCTCGCTGCTGGTTGTGCCCGCAACCAATGTTTTTGAAGCGATCATGGTGACGGCGCAGCGACTGGATTCCAGCCGCGTGGTCTGCGGGCTTTCCAACAAGCTCACTTCCGACGAGCAGGCCAAACTCACCGGGGACGCTTGGGAACGCATGCCCGAGCCGCGTCCGCGCCTGGCTCTGGACGTCTGCGGTCCCGACGGATCCGTCCGCGAATACGCCCTCGGCCCGCACACGCCCCGTATGCGGCCGCAGGATGTCGAGCTCATGCACAAGCTCTGGCTCGACATCACGGCCGATCCAAAATACGCGGCCGCGCACCACTACCACATTGTCGCCCTGGCCCTGGAGGAATTGCAGCGCGAACTGAGCACCGAGCAGCGCGCAGCGCTGCTCGAAAAGCTGCAAGAAGAAATGAACGGTCCCAACCCGCAGTGAATGGGGGCTGACACGGATTCGCTAGTCAAGAGAGAAGGTCAGTAAAAAAGCCCCGGCCTCACGGCCAGGGCTTCGCTCAGGTTCTCAGAGCATTCGCTACTTGCTGGCGCCTGCGGAAGCATGCGACGCGCACTGCTTGCCGCAGCAATTCATGGCTGTCTTTTCACTTTTTTCGTGCGAGCAGCAGCCTTTCTCGTGGTCCTTGCCGCATTGGCCTGCGCAGCACCCGGCGGCAGTCTTGTCCTTGTCTTTGCCGCAGTCGGCGCAGCCTGCTGCTTTGTCTTTATCACTCTTCATGCAGGACTTGGCATCGGTGCCGCCGCAGCATGACTTGGCGTTCTTACCCGAGCAGCACGACATGGCTTTCTCGTCTTTTCCACCCATCTCGTGGTGACAGCACGATTGACCCTCCTTGGCGCCAGCCATCTTGTTACAGCACGGACACTTACCCTTCTCTGCCGGCGCGGTGCTCTGCTGTGGAGCGGCAGGCGTGGTCTGAGTTGCGGTTTGGGCCCAGGACGCGACGGTCAGGGCCATGATCAGCGCTAACACTTTGTGTTTCATGATTGAAATCTCCGTAGTTCGTGAATTCGCTCTGCGGGCTTGCGCCCAGTGGAACGCAGGCAAACGCAATGGCTCGCCTGGTCTGCTTGTGGAACGGGATTGCGCCTCTGGCGCGAGCGGAAACCTCAGATGCGAAGCACCATGCTTCGCACGGAGTAGGCTTGAAACGGATCACTTTCCAGAGTCTCGACTGCAATCTTGGCACGCAGCGGGCCGCTTTTGCCCGGAAGAGCGACCGGCAAACCCTCCGAGTGAGAACGAAGAATCCTGGTTACAGCAGGTAGGGATGCGGGATTGTCCGGTGCTGGTTGGGCGCAGCACGGATGCTCGCTGCACGGCATTTCATCCGGCGCCGGCATCACGAAGATTGAAGGTTGGAACCGAGAGTGAACTCCCGGGCAACAGGAATGATCATCCGCGGCGGGAGTGGACGAGGATGCCGTCTTCGGGGCCATCCGAGCGTCGAGCCAGGACCAAGCCCGGGCCATGGGAACGCTCCAGCCCAACAGCGAGGCCAGTACCGCGGCGGCGATGAGTCTCCTCGACATTCGGGCACGCCCAGGTTATAGACTGACACGGCAGGAATTGGTGATCCGTGATTGCAATCACAGCTCTGTGTGCGCCGCCCTAGGGCCTCAGCGTGTGCTCCAGCGATGCTCGTAACTCGCTGAAGCGAAACGGGCATCCGCTGGTGACGAGCTGGGCCGGTTCGACTCGCTGGCCGGCCAGCAAGACCGTTTTCCCCATTTCACCGAAGGCCAGCTTTACCACAAGCGAAGGCACGGGAAAGATCGCGGGACGCGACAGCACGCTGGCCAGGGTCCTGGTGAATTCCGCGTTGGTTACCGGTTTGGGCGCAACCATGTTCACCGGGCCGCGCACAAGATCCGTTTTCAGAATGTGACGAATCGCGCCGATCATATCCTCGACGTCAATCCAACTCATCCACTGCCGCCCGTTTCCGATGTTGCCACCCAGGCCCATTTTGAAGGGCGTGAGCATTTTCGCGAGCGCGCCTCCCTTGGGGCTGAGGACGATGCCGGTGCGAATCTGCACGGTGCGGATGCCCGCATCGGCGGCGGGTTTCGTGGCCGCCTCCCATTCCCGGCAGACTTCGGCAAGGAATCCGGTGCCGGGGGCACTCGTCTCGTTCAACACTTCGTCGCCGCGGTTGCCGTAATACCCGATGGCCGAACTGCAGACGAATACCTGCGGCTTGTTTTTCGCCTGCGCCAGTGCCTCGGCCAGGTTTCGGGTACCCACGACTCGGCTGTCGCGAATCCTCCGCTTTTTCGCGGTGCTCCAGCGTCCGATGATGCTTTCCCCGGCGAGATGAATGACCGCATCGAAACCGGAGACTGCCTCCGGAGCGATCGGCTTGGCGGGATCCCAGGGAATGATCTCCGTTGCGGTCGCCGGACTCGCGCTTGCACCCGCCGGCGGCAGCCGCGCGATGCCTGCGCCGCTCGTCTCGGGTGACGGCACCAG
>Ga0187818_10000458_pt1 | contig 14769 bp, 13 predicted proteins | sample NC_wetland_sal_i_14_FD_130581 | JGI IMG/M metagenome (GOLD analysis project Ga0187818, IMG submission 130581) | Wetland sediment microbial communities from Neuse River Estuary, North Carolina, USA - SO4_3 | ecosystem: Environmental > Aquatic > Freshwater > Wetlands > Sediment | place: USA... | reverse complement strand
GGCGGTGGTGTTTTCTTATGGCAGGCGCTCAGGAACAGAATGGCGCCCAAGGCGAAGATGAGCGTGATCCACTTCAATCTTTGCTGCTTCACTTTTCCTCCCTGCGAAAATTGGCGCGCTGCAATCCGCCTGCGCGCTTCGAATCGGAGTTTGCGGTAATGCAGTCCGCGCCCCTTTTGAGCCTGTTAAACCGAAAGACAACGCCAAAAAATACCCGTATACAAATAATTTACTACTTCCAGCTCCAATTTGGTTGCGTATTGCTTCCGGCCGTAGTTAATGGCCTCTGGTTGGTGCCATCGGCAAGCATAGTCCAGATTTGCTCACTCCCGGAACGGCTGGACTGAAACACGATGTGCCGGCCGTCCGGCGACCATGAGGGAAAGTCATTCCGTCCTCCATCGTGCGTCAATTGCACAAACTGTTTGCTGGCGATATCCATGATGTAGATATCTTCTCCACCGAGCACGCCCGGCCCGTAGCGGCGAATCCAGGAGAATAGCAGAAACTGCCCGTTGGGTGACCACGAGGGCGACACCGCATAGCCCTCATCGGTCATCCGCTGCACGTTCGTCCCATCGCTCTCCATGGTGTAAATCTGTGGCAAGTCCGTCCGGCCGCTCACCCAGGCAATTTGCGCTCCGGTCTTGGGATTCCAAACCGGCGAAACGTCGGGGAGCTTATAGTTGGTGAGCCGTTTCAGGCCGGCGCCCGATTGATCGACGACGTAAATATCGGGGTCGCCACTCCGCGACGACGAAAAGGCCAGTTTGGTTCCATCCGGCGACCAGGCAGGGGAAAGATTCGTTCCTCCAAAACGGGGGAATGAAACCAGCCGGTTGAGATCCATGGAGTACATCAGGATCTCCCAGCCGGATTTGGTGAGTGAGCTGAAGGCTAACCTCGAACCGTCGGGGGAGATTCGTGGCGACAAAGAGATCGAATTCAGGTGGGTGATCTGATGCTGATTTGCACCGTCGTAGTCCATGCCCCAGATTTCCTTGTGCCCGCTGCGGTTGCTCACGAAGAAGATCTGACTCTCTGCGATTCCGGCGATGCCGCCGCCCAGCCGGAAGATGATCTCGTCGGCAAACTTGTGCGCTGTCTTGCGGGCAGCGTCAGCGGTGGCTGCGTCGGTATATTGTTTTCCCAAAACCTGGGGCGAGGTTATGTTCTTGATGTCGTAGAGCCAGCCCTGTACGGTCAGGCTGTCGCCAGTAGCGCCGAGATTGCCGAACGCCAGCATTGCGGCATTCGGTGGAGGCACATTCCAAGCTTCAAACTTTACGTCGGCCGGCGTTCCGACCGGACCAATGGGATAGAAGCTCTTCGAAACCATATCGAAGATGCCGGCATTGTCGAGGTCATTCCACAGGGTGTCATTGAAAACTTTCAGCAGGTCCGCGTTTCGGGCATCTGCGTTGGAAGCCTTGAAGTCGGGGACGGCCAAACGAATCTTCTCCACGCCCAAGCCTGTGCCCGTCTTGATCCAGTCCTGAGCCGAGGCGGGAAGTAGGAATAGGAGAATGGCAGCGAACATCAGGCAGCAGCGGAGCCCAAGTAGTTTCCCCGGACGCACCAGAGAATCATGCTCGTCTGCCAATATCGTCTGACGATAGAAATCAAGAGTCAACGTGTTTCCGTCCCTTCTCATGATCGTACGATGAAAGCCATCAAATGTTCGTTGCTATCTTTTATAGTCAAACCAGAACTCGACCGAAACTTTGCTGCCCGCGTAATCCGACGGCAGTGGGCCAAAAGTGTCGATGCGCTGCAAGGCTCGCATGGCTGACTGATCGAGCGAAGGCACCCCGCTTGATTGTTCCACCTCTATGTTGGTCGGTTGCCCGGAGCGCGTAATATCAAACGTGAGATAGACTCGTCGCGCCTCGGTGATCCGCGGATCAACTTCGTACTTCAGCCAGTTTTCCGACACCTTCTGCTGCACCACCCGCACATACCAAGCGTAGCGGCTGCCGAAGTCGCCCCCGCCGCCAGTGAAGCCGAATCCCCCTTTTGCCCCGCCAGCGTTGAAAACGCCATAAGGCCCGCTGACCGGACCGCCTTCGCCGAAGGGCACCACGTTGTTGGCTTCTTCCGCGGCCTGTTCGGCCTTGCGCTGGGTGGCGCTGGTCTTCGGTTTTGGTTTCAGCTTGGTATTCTTATCCGGGATCGGAATCGCTTCCGGTTCCTTCTCTTCAGGTTTAGGGAGTGACTGGCTCAGTCCCTTGGACTCATTCGCCACAATATTCTGGCTCTGTGTCGGGTTGGCGGGAAGTGGAACCGTGCTTACCAGAGTCACTCCCATGGCATCTCCACCAGCACCCGTTCCCCAGGTGCTGCTACCGCGGCCCGGACCGAACATTGCATACAAAACAATGCCGCCCGCAACCGCGATGTGCAACGCCGCCGACCAGCCCAGATTGCGGGCCCAGCGGTCATGCTCGAAGAAAATTTCAGCGTTGGCTGCCATGAGTCACCAGCGGCTGGGTCACGATGCTCACGTTGGTGATGCCGGATTGTTTAACGGCATCCATGACGGTGGCGAAGGCGCCGAAGGGAACATCTTCGTCGGCGCGGACAAAGATCGACTGATGTTGCGGATCGCGAATCTTCCGCCGGAGTTGCGCCGCGATCTCGTTGATGTTGACCGGATCGTTGCCCAGGAAGACGCGCTGCTGCTTGTCAATGTTGATGACCAGGCGCTCTTCGGTAATCTCTTTGACCGTCCGCGGCCGGGGCACGTTGACTTCGATCCCCGATTGCAGCACCGGTGCGGTGACCATGAAAATGATCAGAAGCACGAGCACAACATCCACCAGCGGCGTGATGTTGATGTCGGCAAGAGAAGTCTGCGTACGCCCGTTTGCCGCCGTGAAGGCCATTACCGCCGCACCTCCGCAGGTTGCGGCTGAAGACGCTCGACCGCGTTCAGCATTTCCAGAGAGAAATCGTCTCCCCGCGCGGCAAATTCCCGGATGGAACTGCCGATCAGATTGTAGGCAATGACCGCGGGAATCGCCGCCGCCAGGCCGGCAGCCGTAGTGATGAGAGCCTCAGAAATGCCCGGCGCCACCGCGCGCAGGGTTGCGGCGCCTGCGGTTCCCAAACCGTGGAAAGCATCAATGATGCCCCACACCGTACCGAACAAACCTACAAAGGGCGTCACCGCACCGGTAATGGCGAGCCAAGGCAGATTCCGCTCGAAACGAGTCAATTCCTCTGAGTTGGCGATTTGCATGGCGCGCTGAATCGCGGTGACGCTTTTCACTATGCCCGTGGGATTGCCACCTTGCCTGCGGTATTCTTCAAAACCGCCCTCAAATACCGCGACTAACGGGCTGGGCTTGAACTGCTCGGCCACCGCGGCCACATCCTGCAGGCGTTGAGCCTTGCGAAATGCGCGGCTGAAACGGCCGCTCTGAATGCGCGCCCGCCGCAGCAAGCTCCACTTGGAAAGAATAATCGCCCAGGAAATAATGCTGAACATCAGCAGGATCAGGAGAACCACCTTGGCGACCGCACCGGTTTCCCCCACGAGGTCGACGATCTCGCCGCCCACCACCACTGCCAGAAGTGAAAAGAAATACATTTTCTAGGAGAGTCCTTGTTTTCGATTATAGACGAACGCAGCCTCCTTCTTGTGCGGTCGTATCCTGTGGATTAACAGGCTAACTGAGAACTGAGAACCGGCAACTGGGAACTGATTTTCGTGCTATGCTGCGCACAAGTTCTTGTCCCAGGACATCCGGTGCTCGCTGAACTGCGGCTCGAAAACTACGCCGTCATTGATAACGTGGCGGTGGAATTCGCCTCCGGCCTGAACCTCCTGACCGGCGAAACCGGCGCCGGGAAATCCATCGTGATTGATGCCCTCGCGCTCCTTCTGGGCGCAAAGGCTTCCACCGACATCATCCGCTCGGGAGCGGAACGCGCCGTGGTTTCCGCCGTCTTTGACGTTGACGCGGGGACCGAAAAGACGGTCGCCAGAATTCTCGAATCGAACGGAATCGACGCAGCGGACGAGTCCCTGATTCTGCGCCGCGAAGTTGCCACTGGCGGGAAGGGGCGGGTCTACATCAACAATCAACCGGCGACGGTAGGGGTTCTGCGGCAGCTCGCGCCGTATTTGGCCATCATTCACGCGCAGAATGAATCGCTGGTTTCTTTCGATGCGGCGGCGCGCCGGGATTTGCTGGATGCCTACGCTGGTACGCAGCGAGATGCGACTGGCGAAGCGTTTGCGCGCTGGAAGCACATTGCTGGCCGGATTGAAGAGCTGGAGCAGGGCGAGCAGGACCGGCTGCGCTCGCTGGACCTGTGGACTTTTCAGAAGCGCGAAATCGAAGCAGCCAAGCCGCACGCCGGGGAAGACGAGCGGCTCGAGAGCGAGAAGCGTGTATTGGCCAATGCCGAGAAGATCTACGGCGCGGCCATGAACGCCTTCGACCTGCTTTACGAGGGAAATGCCTCCACGTCCTCCTCATTGCGCTCGGCGCAGAAACACATTGAAGAATTATCCCGCTACGAACCGAAATTCCGGGAAGCGCTGGCAGCAATCGAGACCGCCCGCATCAGCGTCGAAGACGTCGGTGCAACTTTGCGTGATTATGCCGGCGGTATTCAGGCTTCTCCCGAGCATCTGGCCGAGGTGGAAGAACGTCTGGCTCTGCTCGACCGCTTGAAACGCAAGTATGGACCCACTCTCGAAGACGTGATTCGCTGCGGCGATGAAGTCAGCCGGAAGCTTTCCGAGATGGAAAACAAAGATGAAGTTCTCGGCCAACTCCGACGCGAACTGGCCCAGGCTGCGCAGGAGTACTTAGAGGCCGCGCGGAGTGTATCCAAGCGGCGCTACGAGGGTGCCCGCAAGCTGGAAAAAGTCGTAGAGGCAGAAATTAACGATCTGGCCATGAAGGCCGGCTTCCACATTGAAGTCAGGGGCAGTGATGAAGAAGGGAACTGGACCGCGTCAGGCTTCGATGAGGTGGTGTATCTGATTTCTACCAATCCTGGCGAGCCTATGTGCCCGTTGGAGCAGATCGCCTCGGGAGGCGAATTGTCGCGCGTGATGCTGGCGCTCAAGGCCAGTGTGGAAGCCAGCGCCGGAGCGAAGAAGGCCAATGTGGCGCGGACACCCGCGTCGTCCGCGCGGCGCACTCTGGCCTTTGACGAAATCGATACCGGAATCGGCGGTCGCGCCGCCGAAGCAGTTGGCAAGAAGCTCAAAGCTCTATCGAAAGGCAATCAGGTTCTCTGCGTCACCCACCTGCCGCAGATCGCGACCTTTGCGGACCATCACTATGTAATCGAGAAGCGCGTTTCCGGGGAACGGGCGAAAACCACGGTTCGGCTCATCACAGGCGAAGACCGTACCGAAGAAGTAGCCCGCATGTTGAGCGGCGCCAAGCTCACCGAAACCTCCCGCAAGCACGCCGAGCAGATGCTGAAGGCGAACGCGTGATCAGGTTGGGAGCCAAAGCGAGCTTTGCTCGCCTGCCCGGACGAGAGGCGTCTGGGCCTGCACCGGGCTTCTCCCATTCGCTGTTCGAATCTCCCTGCCCGCTGCTAATCCTCTGTGTTTCAGCGGCTTACGTTGACCAAATTGGTTCGTTCCTGTAGCCTAGTAGCTATAAATCCACAGTGGGGAAGTGTACCCTTACAGGAACTTTCTTGTGTCTAATCGGAACGGCAAAACGCTGCTTTTGTTGAAGCCCCGGGGATTCTGCGCGGGAGTGGTGCGGGCCATTGATATCGTCCGCATCGCCCTCGAAGCCTTTGGCCCGCCCATCTACGTGCGTAAGGAGATCGTCCACAACCGCTTCGTGGTGGAGGAGCTGCAGGGCAAAGGTGCCATTTTCGTCGATAGCGTCGACGAGGTTCCCAACGGCGAACGCGTCATCTACAGCGCCCACGGCGTATCGCCGGAGGTGAGGGAAGCCAGCAGGATGCGCAATCTTCGGGTCATTGACGCGACCTGTCCGCTGGTGACCAAGGTTCACGTCGAGGCGGTCAAGTTTGCCAAAGAGGGCTATTCCCTGATCCTGATTGGTCATCGCGACCACGATGAGGTGATCGGGACCTTGGGCGAGGCGCCCTTGGTGACCCAAGTCGTGAGTTCGCCCGAGCAGGCCGAGTCGCTCACCGTCCCGGACCCCGATCGCATCGCATACCTTACCCAAACCACCCTGAGCCTGGACGAGACCAGGGGTATTATCGCCGCCCTGCGCAAGAAGTTTCCTAACATCAAAGGGCCGGCCGCCCAGGATATTTGTTATGCCACCGAGAACCGTCAGGTGGCAGTGAAACAGGTGGCTTCCGACGCCGACCTGCTGCTGGTGGTTGGCTCCGATAACAGCTCCAATTCCAATCGTTTAGTCGAAGTGGCGCGTAATTTGGGCACAAGTTCGCATCTCATAGACAGCTTCCGGAACATCAAGGCGGAGTGGCTGGAGGGTGTGAAGACCATCGCCCTCACCGCCGGAGCCTCAGCGCCCGAGTGTCTGGTCGAAGAAGTGGTGAAATTCTTGGGCAGCAAAGGCTTCGACAACGTGAACGAGGTCGAAGTCATGCCCGAAAACGTGCGTTTTGGTTTGCCTCCAGAGATCGTGGAGGCCATCGCCAGTGCCCCTGCGGGTGCAGTAGCGGAGTAACGAAACTACATGGACGAGACCTCCCCTTCTATTCCTGTTTCCGCGCCGCAGCTGCGCTTTGGCAAGATCGATGACTTGGCCAGCCGGGTAGCGGCCGCGGTCGATGCCGCTCGCAGGCAGCTGTTTTCCCAGCAGTACGAGCCGGGCTACTGGTGCGGTGAGCTGGAGGCCGACACCACCCTCGAATCCGACTACATTCTGCTGCACACGCTACTGGGCACGGTGGATCAGGAACGCTTTCAGAAGTGCGCCAACTACATCTTGCAGCATCAGAACGAAGACGGCGGATGGGGTATTTACGCTGGCGCTCCCTCAAGCGTCAGCGCCTCAGTGAAGGCCTATTTCGGCCTGAAACTGGCAGGCTACCGGGCCGACGATCCCGCGCTGGAACGTGCTCGCAAGCGCATCCTGGAGATGGGCGGCGTAACCGAAGTAAACACCTTCACCAAGATCTACCTGTGTTTCCTCGGCCAGTACGACTATGACGCGGTCCCGGCCATTCCGCCCGAGATTGTCCTCTTCCCCAATTGGTTCTGGTTCAACATCTACGAAATTTCGTCGTGGTCGCGGGCCATTCTGGTGCCGCTTTCCATCTGCTATGCCAAGAAGCCTTTCAAGAAAATCCCCGATGAGATGGGCGTGGAAGAGCTCTTCGTCGGTGGCCGCGACAAATCGCGCATGCACCTGCACTGGTCGAAAAAGCGGATTTCCTGGCGTAATTTCTTCCTGTGCTTGGACCGCGTCACCCACTGGTTTGAAGCTGTCCACATCCGTCCGCTACGCTCGATCGCCTTGAAAAAAGCCGAAAAGTGGATGCTGGAGCGTTTCGAAATGAGTGACGGGCTGGGCGCTATCTACCCTTCGATGATGAATGCCATCATTGCCCTACGCTGCCTGGGATACTCCGTCGATGATCCGCAGGTGATTCGGGCCCTCGACGAATTTGAGAAGTTGGGCATCGAGGAGGGCGATACCTTCCGGATGCAGCCCTGCAAGTCGCCGGTGTGGGATACCGCCTACGCGTTGTTTGCCCTTGCCGATGCCGGCGTTCCTGCCAACGACCCGCGCCTGATCAAGTGTGCGGATTGGCTCCTGCAAAAGCAGGTTCGCACCGTCGGCGACTGGAAGGTAAAGAACAAGCAGGGACAGCCCGGCGGCTGGTACTTCGAGTTCAACAACGAGTTCTATCCCGACGTCGATGACAGCGCCATGGTCTGTCTGGCGCTGGCTCAGGTGGAGCATCCCAACGGCCGCTATCAGCGCGAGTCGGTGCAGCGGGCCATCGACTGGATCCTTTCCATGCAGTGCAAGAATGGCGGCTGGGCCTCGTTTGACAAGAACAACGACAAAATGGTGTTCCAGCAAATTCCTTTCGCCGACCACAACGCCATGCTCGATCCGCCGACGGTGGACATTACGGGACGGATTCTGGAGATGTTCGCGGCTTACGGTTTTGACCGCAATCATCCGGCAGTCAAGAAGGCTATCCGCTTCATCCGCGACGAGCAGGAAGCGGACGGTTCCTGGTTCGGACGCTGGGGTGTGAACTACATCTACGGCACCATGCTGGTGTTGCGCGGCCTCGAGGCGATGGGCGTGGATCACCACGAGCCCTATATTCAGCAAGCCGCGGAGTGGTTGCGCATGGTACAAAACGCGGACGGGGGATGGGGCGAAACCTGCGGTTCGTATGACGATCCCACCACCAAAGGCGTGGGACCGAGTACGCCGTCGCAGACCGCATGGGCGGTCATGGGGTTGCTGGCAGCCAGCGACACCCGCAGTGATTGCGTAGCCCGAGGAATTGCATATTTGCTGCGCACCCAAAAGGAGGACGGCGCCTGGGATGAGCCCTATTACACGGGCACTGGTTTTCCGCGGGTGTTCTACCTGATGTATCACATGTATCGCGAGTATTTCCCGCTTCTTGCGCTGACGACTTACAAAAAAGTAGTGGCGGCGAACGGAAGCAGGTAGCGTGCTAAGCCGCGTAGCGGCACAAGAGTGAAGCCCACGGCGCGAGCCGTGGGTAAGGCGCAAAATGGAAGAGCCCCAGAGGGGCGAAAGCAGTAGTCACGCGCAATAGGGTTCGGAGCTCTTAAAATATGGCAGTTCCAATTTCACAGGCGTGGACAGTAGCCACTTACGTCCTCAAGCAGAAGCTCAAGGGACGCAAGCAGTATCCGCTCGTGCTCATGCTGGAGCCGCTGTTCCGCTGCAATCTGGCCTGTGCGGGCTGCGGGAAAATCCAATATCCCGCGCACGTGCTGAAAATGCAGCTCACCCCGGACGAGTGTTTCCGCGCCGCCGATGAATGCGGCGCGCCCACGATAGCCATCCCCGGCGGCGAGCCGTTGCTGCACCCGCAGATCGGCGAAATTGTCGAAGGTCTGGTCGCGCGCAAGAAGTACATCTACCTGTGCACTAATGCACTGCTGTTGAAGCAGAAGATTCATCTTTTCAAACCTAGCAAGTACCTGACCTTCTCCGTACACATGGACGGCCAGCGCGAACAGCATGATTTCTCCGTCTGCCTGGAAGGCGGATATGACAAGGCGCTCGATGGGATCAAAGAAGCCCTGGCGGGCGGCTTCCGGGTCACCACCAATACCACTCTTTTTGACGGCGCCGACCCCAAGAGCGTGCGCGCCTTCTTTGACGAAATGATGGACCTGGGTGTCGAAGGCATGATGCTGTCTCCGGGCTACTCGTACGAGAAGGCGCCCGATCAGAGCCACTTTTTGGGGCGTGCGCGCACTCGTCGGTTGTTCCGCGGTATCCTCTCGAATCGCAAGCCGGACTGGCGTTTCAATATGTCCCCGTTGTTTCTGGAATTTCTCATGGGCAAGCGCGAATACCCGTGCACTCCGTGGGGCATGCCGACCTTCAATGTTTTTGGCTGGCAGAAGCCATGCTATTTGCTGCAAGACGGCTACGCCGATACCTTCGCGGAGTTGATGGCCAGCACCGAGTGGCAAAACTACGGCACCGAGTCCGGCAACCCGAAGTGCGCCAACTGCATGGTGCACAGCGGATATGAAGCGTCAGCGGTGAACGACACCTTTGGTTCTTTGCGCGGCTTGTGGCAGACCGCCCGGGCGACGTTGTTCAATCGCTACGACGATCCCTCCGCACTCCGATTGTTGGACGAACCGGTGAAGCCCGTTCATTCTTTTAATCCGCTCGTCCAGATCGAGGCCTCCGCCGTCGAGGAAACACGCGTGTGAGCGGCCGGGAATCAGGACGGACGCCGGCGGCTCCGCATGCCGTGATGGCAGATCCCAACAAGCTGGAGGTCGTGCCCGGCGCGACTCGGGAGAAACTCGAAGGCTGGGTGCCAGAACTTGCCACCCCGGAGGAACTCCACGCCGCGCTGGAACAGGCTTTCGACTATCGCGGAGACGTCCTAATCACGCGCAAGGATGGAACCAAGATTGAAGGCTACATCTTCGACCGCCGCAATGGCAGCACGCTCGCGGAAAGCTTGGTTCGCCTGATGCCCAAAGATGGCGGTCCTAAACTTTCCATCGCCTACGCGGACATTGCCGCTCTCGCCTTCACCGGCCGTGACATGGCTGCTGGAAGGAGTTGGGAGGCTTGGGTGCGTCAATACTGGGACAAGAAGGCCGCCGGTGAGACCGACATTTCGCTGCAGCCGGAGAAGCTGGAATAGCAGCTAGCACTTAGCATTTGGCATTTAGCACGTGAAACAGCATGGTTAGCGTTCTTGGCACGAAACCCGCTTTGGCTAAATGCTAAGTGCCAACTGCTAAATGCTGGCTTTTGTCACAGGCGCGACCGGATTCGTGGGCAGCCACGTGGCTCGCGTTCTCGCCGAGCAAGGCGCTGAGCTGCGCTTGCTGCTTCGAGCTGGTAGCAATCCCGCTAACATCGAGGGCCTCAGAGCGGAGCGAGTCATCGGAGATCTCCGCGATCCGGCGTCGATTGAGAAAGCCATGGCGGGATGTGAGGTGGTGTTTCACGTCGCCGCCGACTATCGTTTATGGGTGCGCGATCCAGAGGAGATGTATCGCTCCAATGTGGAAGGCACTAAGGCAATCCTGGAGGCAGCCCGCAAGAATGGCGTACTCCGGATGGTCTATACCTCGAGCGTCGCAACCATGGGATTCACCGGGAACGGCCAGCCCGCGGATGAAAATTTCCCCGTGTCACTGGACAACATGATCGGCCCCTACAAGCGCTCCAAGTTCCTGGCTGAGCAGGTAGCCATGAAAGCGGGCCGAAGCGGGATGGATGTGGTGGTCGTGAACCCATCCACGCCGGTTGGGGAGCAGGACATCAAGCCGACGCCCACCGGCCGAATTATCGTGGATTTTCTGAAGAAGAAATTCCCTGCTTACGTGGACACTGGTCTGAACCTGGTGGATGTCAGGGAGTGCGCCCGTGGGCACGTCGCGGCGCTGGACAAGGGAAGAAGCGGTGAGCGCTACATTCTGGGCGGCGAGAACCTCACCTTGAAGCAGATTCTCGACAAACTGGCTGCGATTACCGGCTTGCCGTCGCCCAAGCTCCGAGTGCCTTATGTAATGGCTCTGGCCACGGGCGTGGTCGATGAAGTCGTCACCGGGCGTATTCTGGGCCGGGAACCCCGAGCCACGATTGATGCGGTGCGCATGGGGCGCAAGAAAATGTTTGTGTCATCGTCCAAGGCCGAGCGCGAACTGGGATGGAAGGCTGGCCCGGTGGATAACGCGCTAGGCAGGGCGGTAGAGTGGTTTCGGCTGCACGGATACGTGTAGGGACAGGAACTGGGAATTTGCCGGATTCATGTAAAGTCGCGATCGTCGCCGCTCTGGAGCGGGAAGTGAAGCCTCTGGTACGAGGTTGGCGGGTCGACTTCCACGAGCACGAAGGCCGCCGCTTCAAAATGTTTGAGGACGGCCAGAGAGTGTTGGTGTGCGGTGGAATTGGCGGGCCAGCTGCGCGCCGGGCCGCCGAAGCTGTAATCGTCCTCTACCACCCCGAGGTCGTGCAATCGGTGGGATTTGCGGGAGCACTCGACGCAACGCTGAAGGTTGGAGAGGTTTTCTCTCCCAGCCGAGTGATTGATTCAATGGACGGGAGCTGCGTAGAAACCGGCGTCGGCAAAGGAGTTCTGGTGAGTTTTGGCAGCATCGCCGATACCGCGCAGAAAGCGCGATTGGCCAAGGCTTACGGAGCACAGGCTGTAGACATGGAGGCAGCCGCCGTCGCACGAGCAGCACTTCTCCGGGGTGTACGTTTTGTTGCGACCAAGGCGATCTCCGATGAGCGCGATTTTTCCCTGCCGGGACTGCAGCGCTTTGTTGGCCACGATGGGCAATTCCGCACCGGCGCCTTTGCGGCAGCCACCGCCCTTCAACCTTGGCTCTGGCCGCGGGTCATTCGGCTGGCCCGGAATAGTGCGGTCGCATCCCGAGCACTCTGTCGTGAGCTGGATCGGTGCTCTAAAACCGGAAATCTGCAAGAATCACCGGAACTGCATCCAATCCTTAAGGTTTGAACTGAGCTGATGGCTATCGCTGGACAATTTGCAACCAATGAAATGGCAGTGGCCATCCCCACCACCATGCAAGCCGCAGTGTATCGCGGCGTCAATGATGTCCGCGTGGAGACCGTCCCCGTCCCGCAAATCGGCCTCGGCGAATTACTGGTTCGGGTGCATACCTGCGGCATTTGCGGCACGGATCTGAAGAAAATCGCCACCGGCTCTCATTCCGCCCCACGCATCTTCGGACATGAAACTTCGGGAGTGGTTGCGGCCTGCGGCAAGAACGTAAGCGAGTTCCAACCGGGAGACCGGGTAGTGGTCTTCCATCACATTCCGTGCGGAGAATGCTTCTACTGCCGTCATAAGACCTTCGCGCAGTGTGAAATCTATAAGAGAGTTGGCTGCACGGCTGGGTTCGAGCCGGCGGGCGGCGGGTTCGCGGAGTACGTCCGCGTCATGGATTGGATCGTCCGGCAGGGAACGGTGCGCATTCCAGACGGGATCTCATTCGAGCAGGCCTGTTTTGTTGAACCGGTCAACACCTGCATGAAGGGAATCGAGAACCTGAGCCTTGCGCCCCGCGAAACGGTCTTGGTAATCGGACAGGGCCCCATCGGTATCATATTGAGCACATTAGCCAAACGGGTGGGAGCTACGGTAATCACTTCCGATTTGTATCCCCAGAGGCTTACAATAAGTAAAACATTCGGCTTACAGAATGGGATTGATGCTTCGCGTGCCGACACGGTGAAGGCGGTGCGGGAGCAGACTGAGGGTCGGGGTGCCGACGCGGCGATCCTTGCTGTCGGGAGTAACGGCCTGATCCGAACCGCCATGGATGCGGTACGTCCCGGCGGGAGGGTGTTGTTGTTTGCGCAGACAGCACGCGGGGAAGCTACCATCGATCCTGCGGCGATCTGTGTGGATGAGAAGACATTGTTAGGATCCTACAGCGCTTCCGTCGAGCTCCAAAAGGAGTCGGTACGGTTCGTCATGAACCGAGAAATGGATTTGGAGCGGTTGATCAGCCACCGTTTCCCGTTATCCAGCAGCGTGGAAGCCCTGAATTTAGCTGCCCATCCCCAACCGGATTCCATGAAAATCGTGATTCAGGCAGGCAGCAGTTGGGAAGGAAGTAATCAGTGAATGGAAAGATGACAGCAGCAGTCCTCTATGGCAAAGAGGACGTGAAAATCGAAAAAGTTCCCATCCCGCGCGTTGGTGATGGGGAAGTTCTGGTTAAGGTGCAGGTGGCGCTGACCTGCGGAACTGATCTGAAGGTCTACCAGCGCGGATACCACGCGCGCATGATTGTTCCGCCCGCTCTGTTTGGTCACGAGCTGGCCGGAGTAATCGAAGAAGTCGGCCCGGGGGTACGCGCCTTCAAGCGGGGAATGCGGGTGGTGGCTTTGAACTCTGCTCCTTGCCAGATGTGCTTCTATTGCGCGCGCCACCAGGAAAATCTTTGCGAAGATCTGCTCTTCAACAACGGAGCTTATGCTGAGTACATCCGCATCCCACGGAGAATCGTGGAGAGTAATATGCTCGCCATACCCCCGGATGTTAGTTACGAAGAAGCCGCGATGGTCGAGCCTCTGGCCTGCGTCCTTCGCGGCCTGCACGAAACCGGTGTGGAACTCGGCGACACCGTTACTGTGATTGGCGGCGGGCCCATCGGCTTGATGTTTGTGCAAGTGGCCAACGCCGTTGGATGCAAAGTCATTTCCGTGGTGAAACGTGATTCGCAAGTCACAGCTGCCAAGCATATGGGTGCCCACGAAGTGGTACAAATCACTAAGGTGAAGGACCCGATTGAAGCCGTGCGGATGCTCTCCCCGGAAAAGCGCGGCGGCGATGTGGTGATCGAAGCCGTGGGCCGTCCCGAAGCCTGGGAGTGGGCGGTGGAAATGGTACGCAAAGGCGGTACGGTAAATTTCTTCGGTGGTTGTGCCAGCGGCACCAAGGTTCAACTCGATACCAACCGCCTGCACTATTCGGAAGTCACGCTGAAGGCTACATTCCATCACACTCCGGAGACGGTGCGTAAGGCATTCGCGCTGATTGCCGAAAAGAAAATCCGTTCGACCGATTACATCACCGGTGAGGCGCCACTTTCGCGTCTGCAGCAGGTTCTGCGCCACATGCTGAACCGCAACGGCGATATCAAGACCGCCATCATACCCGGGCACTAAGGCGGATTCTGGTTCATTCTTTCGTCCAGCCGGGGGACGCAATTGACTATGTCATCCATTGCCAGCCACGACTCCCAGACTGCATCTGTACTCGGTGCCGAGGGCTGGAATCGTCTGCCCGCGGAGTACGCAATTCCCGAGGCTCCTCCGACCGAAACGGAAGCTCAGCAATACTGTCGTCGTCTGGCGCGTACCCATTACGAGAATTTTTCCGTCGCTACCTGGTTCCTTCCCACAAGACTTCGCCAGCATTTCTATAACGTTTACGCCTACTGCCGCATTTCCGATGATCTGGGCGACGAGGTCGGCGACCCCAGCGTCTCCCTGCGATTGCTCGATCAATGGGAAGCAGAGCTTGACGCCTGCTACGCGGGCAACCCGCGCCACCCCGTATTCGTGGCTTTGGCAGATACCGTCCGAAGGTTCGAGATCC
>Ga0187818_10000456_pt1 | contig 14770 bp, 14 predicted proteins | sample NC_wetland_sal_i_14_FD_130581 | JGI IMG/M metagenome (GOLD analysis project Ga0187818, IMG submission 130581) | Wetland sediment microbial communities from Neuse River Estuary, North Carolina, USA - SO4_3 | ecosystem: Environmental > Aquatic > Freshwater > Wetlands > Sediment | place: USA... | reverse complement strand
TTGCGATAGATGCGGCCCTTTTGCACGGCTGCCTCCTGCGAATAGCTTACAGGAGACGGCAACCTCATGGCAACCTAGTAGTTGATTCGTAGCATGGATACTGGAGGATATTAGAGTGGCAGGCTTTTTAGGAAACTCTCGCTCTATCCAATTGAGCTACGGCCCCTTCGTCGATAGGTTAGCACGTGGCAAGCCGCGGGAAAACCGTCTGCACGGCCGCGACTGCCTTGGGCTGAAGAACCGCAGATCCCGCGCGGGGCAAAGGGCCTGGGCAGTACCGAAAAAATGCATAGGTCCTTCGTCGGGAGCCTTCGCAACGCGAAGGCTCCGCTTCCTCAGGATGACAATCCTAAGTCAAAAGCTTTCGCGTTGCGAAGGCCCCGCTTCCTCAGGATGACAATCCTAAGTCAAAAGCTTTCGCGTTGCGAAGGCCCCGCTTCCTCAGGATGACAATCCTAAGTCGAAAGCTTTCGCGTTGCGAGGGCTCCGCTTCCTCAGGATGACAATCCTAAGTCAAAAGCTTTCGCGTTGCGAGGGCTCCGCTTCCTCAGGATGACAATCCCAACGATTTACGGCTGCAAGCTACTGGAATTTCCGTCAGCGGAATTTGGGTCAGAGGCGGCGGGAAGGTTGCTGGCCGCAAACGGGTCCAGCATTTCCCGGATTCTTTCTGCCATCCCACTCAAGGAAAATGGTTTTTGCAAAATGGAGGCGTGGGGATCAGTGAGCTTCTCATTCACGCCGGAGTGCTCGGGATAGCCTGACGTGAACAGAACTTTTGTGTTAGGGCGCAATTTCCGGAAGTGTTGCGCCAGTTCGTAACCGCTTACGTGTGGCATAACGACATCCGTGACCAGCAGGTGAATCGTGCCGTTATAACCCTGTGCAACATTCTGGGCTTCCCGGCCATTCGTGGCTTGCAGGACGGTGTAGCCATTTCTTTCGAGGTATTGCGTGACCAGGTCGCGAATTTCGTCTTCATCCTCCACTACCAGGATGGTTTCCGTGCCTTTAGGGCAAGCTAGGGGAGCGGTCTCCTGCTTCGCACAAGAGGGTAGTTCACCGGCCTGGGGAAGGTAGATGCTGAAAGTCGTTCCGTGTCCTACCCGGCTGCGAAAGGAAATCCACCCGCCGCTCTGCTCGACGATTCCATAGACACTGGCCAATCCCAGCCCGGTGCCTTTGCCCAGTTCCTTGGTGCTGAAGAACGGTTCGAAGACATGGGTTTGAGTCTCGGCGTCCATGCCGACCCCGGTATCGCTCACTTCCAGGAGCACATATTTTCCAGGCTTGGGCCCATGCTTGGGGGCGCCAGTTGGATCGACTTCTTCATTCTTGGTGGTAATCTTCAGCTTTCCCCCGTTCGGCATGGCATCGCGAGCGTTGAGGGCCAGGTTGAGAAGTACTTGTTCCATCTGGCTCTGATCAACTTTCACCGGCCAGAGCGACGGAGCCGTGCTCAGCTGTACCGCGATGTTCTCGCCGATCAAGCGGTGGAGCATCTTGCCAACCTCAGTGACCACCTGGTTCATGTCGAGCACCGAGGGCTGCAATACTTGCTTGCGGCTGAAAGCGAGTAGTTGCCGGGTCAGAGAGGCGGCTCGGGCAGCGGCTTTTTTGATCTCCGACGCGTGTTCATGCCCAGGGTCGTTTTGGGGCAGACGGCCGAGCAGTTGTTCATTGTGCCCCTGGATGATCATCAGCAGGTTGTTGAAGTCATGAGCCACGCCGCCCGCCAGTTTGCCTACCGCTTCCATTTTCTGCGCATGACGAAACTGGTCTTCCAGTTGCTTGCGCTCGGTGATGTCGTATAGCACACCCTGCATCAAAGGCTTGTGACGATCCCCAGTCCGTAAGTAGGTGGCGTCGTCACGAAACCACAGAACCCGCCCGTCGCGTGCCAGCATGCGGTATTCGGCGTGAAAGGTTCCCCCGCATTCCGAAAAGCGCGTCTCTTCCGCAAAGACCAACTCGCGGTCTTCCGGATGAAGATGGTTTACCCAATGGGAAGAGTCTGCGAGCCATTCCTCGGCAGAGAAGCCCAAGATGGATTGGATTTGAGGGCTGACATACTGCCAGCTCCCGAGCACGCCCACCTCGGCGATGTAAGTGATGGCCGGGAGGCGCTCGACCAGAGCCCGGTAGCGGGCTTCGACGGCGTGGAGTTCGGCTTCCGCCCGTTCCCGGTCTACCGCGATACCGGCGAGATGAGTGGCGCAATCCACAAATTGCAGGTGAGCTGGGTCCGGAGCGCGAGGCTCCCGGTAATAAACCGCGAAGGTTCCGAGCACTTTTCCGGTGCGCGACAGGATCGGAGTTGACCAACAGGCCTGTAGACCAATAGGCAGGGCCAATTGGCGGTAGTCCTTCCAAAGAGGATCAGTCGCGATATCGGTGACCACTACCGGTTCGCCGCGATAGGCGGCGGTGCCGCAAGAACCCACACCGGGACCGATCTTAGCTCCGTCAATTGCCTTGACGTATTCCGCCGGAAGACCGGGAGCCGCGCCATGCCGTAGCGTGACTCCATCCGAATCGAGCAGCAACACCGAACAGACCGGACCGCTGAAGAGCCGTTCCATGAAATCGCACAAACACACCAGGATTTCAGAAAGCGAAGCTTGTGTGCTGATCAACTCCAGAACGGTTTTGTAAAGCAACGGCAGAGCGGTTGGGAGCTTATGCTCGTCGCCGGCTGTCGCTTTCTTGGCCCCAGTGATCATATCGTCGGCCAGAGCTCACGGGCTTCAGGCGTGGAAATCCCCTCTGGCGAAACGTCATTATTCATCAGCCGCGAAGGTTACCGCACATTACTGGGGTAACAAAATTGGCCTTATGTGACGTGCATCCTTGTGGGTGGTTTGTCGATGCCAGATACTGGCGGGAAATGTTCGGTGAGAGGTGTGGATGAAGGTCGATCAGTCGCTGGCAACGGTCTTGACAACCACAGAAGATCTAATTGGAACCATTACCCTCAACCATGGCAGGGTGAATCCGCTCTGCAAGCAGCTCATTGACGACATCTGCGTCGCTCTGGAGCAGATGAAATCAGAGTCGGTTCAGGTTGTAATCCTGCGGGCGTCCAAAGGCGCGAAGGTATTTTCCGCTGGACACGACGTAAGGGAACTGCCGACCAACGGTCGTGATCCTTTGACCTACAACGACCCACTTCGTCATGCGGTGCGAACCATCGAAATGCACCCAACTCCGATTATCGCCATGGTGGAGGGGTCGGTGGAGGGGTCGGTTTGGGGTGGCGCGTGCGAGTTGGTGATGGGTTGTGATCTGGTGGTGGCCGCGAGCGACGCCACCTTTGCCCTTACGCCGGCAAAGCTCGGAATTCCTTACAACCTGTCTGGCATGCTTAATTTCCTGAAAGTTGCAGGCATGCACCTGATTAAGGAAATGCTGTTTACTGCGCAACCGGTGGCGGCTGGCCGTCTGGCCGCGGCGGGCGTGATTAACCATGTGGTCCCGCGTGAGGGACTGGAATCCTTTACCTTGACACTGGCCAAGCGAATCACGGAGACCTCGCCGCTGGTGCAGCGCATCTTGAAGGAAGAACTGCGCGTGCTGGCCAATGCTCATCCGCTCAACCCTGAGGCTTACGAACGGATCCAATCACTGCGCCGCGAGGTGTACGACAGCAACGACTACCAGGAAGGCATTCGGGCATTCTTCGAGAAGCGGAAACCAGTATTCCGGGGCGAGTGAAACTTTAGGAAGCGATGCGAAAAGGGCCGCATCCGTTTCGGGCTGTCCCGGTTGCATCCCTACAGTTTGTTCAGAAAATCTACGATCTCAGGTTGGCTCCAATCGACCGCGCCGATGAACTTGCGGCGGACGATGCCATTGCGGTCGATGATGTAGGTTTCGGGAAATTTAAAGGTGCCGTAGAGATTGTTCGCCTTCTGATCGGGATCACGGACGGTGAGGAGGTCGATTCTGTGATCCTTCAGGAAATTGTGATAGGCATCATTGTCCACATCCACGCTCACAGCGACGACCGTCAACCCTTTGTCTTTCATGCGCTGCTGCAGTTGGACCAGGGAAGGCATCTCCTCGACACAGGGCGCACACCAGGTAGCCCAGAAGTTCAAAAGCACCAGCTTGCCACGGAAGTCACGAATTTCGACCTTGCGATCAGAATCCTGGACGATAAAATCAGGCGCCGGTGTGCCGATGCGCGGCGGGCGGGAACCGCCGTAGCAGCCGCTCAGGGCCAACGTAATGACGATCAGCGTGAATGCGAGACAAACCGAGGCGCGTCGCACATAGCTATAATAAAGGATTCGCTCCTATGGTGACGTCTGAATTCATAGCGAAGCGGCCTCTGGTGTCGGTTATCGTTCCGGCACGCAATGAAGAAGCCTGCCTCGGCAGATGCTTGCGGTCGCTGGTCGGCCAGCAAGGTGTGGCGTTGGAAATCATCGTCGTGGACGACGAATCTACCGACCGCACCCGCGAGATTGCTCAGTCGTTTCCGGGGGTGCGCGTGGTGGATGCGGGGCCAATGCCGACGGGTTGGACGGGAAAGAACAATGCCGTGTGGACAGGCGCGAAGCAGGCTCGTGGACCGTGGTTGTTGTTCACCGACGCCGATACAGTTCATCTGCCCGGTTCGCTGGCGCGAAGCGTAGCGGAAGCGCAGCAGCACGGTGTGGCTCTGCTTTCGTACTCTCCTGAGCAGGAAGTGCGCGGGTTCTGGGAGAAGGCAGTCATGCCGGTGATTTTTGCGGAGCTGGCCAGGATCTACCGGTCATCGCAGGTGAGTAATCCGGCATCTCCTGTCGCGGCCGCCAATGGGCAATATCTGTTGATCTCGCGCGAGGCTTATGACGCGGTAGGAGGACACGCTGCAGTGGGGACAAGCCTGCTCGAAGACGTGGCCCTGGCGCGCCGGGTGAAGGCTTCGGGCCGCAAGATATTCTTTCGCTATGGAGCGGATGCAGCACGGACGCGCATGTACCGCAGCTTTGGGCAGTTGCAGGAAGGTTGGACGAAGAATCTGGCGTTGCTGTTTCCTTCGCCGGTGCGATTGGCAGTCTTGCGGCTGAGCGAGTTTGTGCTTATTGCAGGCAGCGCGATAGTTGCGGTCAGCGCAGAAGTGAGAGGACAGAGAGCACTGGCGATCGCGAGCGGCATTCTTGCTTTCGTATTGATTGCGTTTCACCAGAGGCGAATTCGCGCCGCTCACTTTGCCTGGGATGCCAACATTCTGTCGCTGGTCGGGCTTCCGTTATTTTCGTATCTGTTGCTGCGGTCCTCGTTCGCCTTTAAGAAAGGAAGCGTGTCTTGGAAGGGAAGACGCGCTCAGACAGGGCCAACTGCCCTCGAATGTCCGGTCGAGCCAAGCGCGCCCGAACGTCTTAGCGCCTGAGGAATGAATGGTCTATTTGACCCGTAAAGCCGAGTTCTCCGCTTCGCACTATTACCACAACCCAGAGTTCAGTGCGGAAGAGAACCAGCGCATCTTCGGCAAATGCAATAACCCGAACGGGCACGGGCACAACTACACCCTGGAAGTTACGGTGAAAGGGGAAGTGAACCCGCGCTCCGGGTTTGTCGTGGATCTGAAACAACTGAAAGATATCCTCCATCGCGAAGTCCTGGATGCGATGGATCACCGTTTCCTGAACAAAGAGGTGCCCGAATTCTTGACGCGCATCCCTACGACGGAAAATCTCGCGATTGCCATCTGGCAGCGCCTGGCGCCGAAGTTGAAGGCTGCACAACTGCATCGCGTGCGCGTGTATGAAACGCCAGATTTGTTTGTCGACTTCTACGGGGAAGCATGAAGGCGTACCTGACGCGGCGTTACATGTTTTCGGCTTCCCACCGGCTGCACAGCGATGCCATGACTGCCGAGGAGAATCGGGCGACCTACGGGAAGTGCAACAACCCTCATGGGCATGGCCACAACTATGCCCTTGAGGTGACCGTCAGCGGGCCGGTGGATGAGCCCACCGGCATGGTCTGCAACCTGACGGATCTGGACGGGTTTGTGCAGCGAGAGATTCTGGAACGCTTCGACCAGCAAAACCTGAATGTGTTGCCGGACTTTGCCGCTTCCGTGCCGACGACGGAGAATCTATGCATCGTCATCTACGATATTTTGCAGCGGGGGTTCCGCTACGCTCATCTGGAGAAGGTACGCTTTGAAGAGACTATGATGAATTCTTTTGAATATTCGGGAGACGGTCCGCTTTGCAAATAGTATCGCCACAGCAAAGCCCGGCCTTGATCTCCGTGGAAGGGAACAAACGATGAGTCCATCGGTGGAAACACCCACATTAACCAGCGCAAGTTTCGAGGACTTGGTGCGCGAGATGATTGTCCGCCTGGGAGAAGACCCGGCACGCGAAGGATTGGTGCGCACTCCCAACCGCGTACGTCGCGCCTACGAATATCTGGTAAAGGGTTATAAAGAAGATCCCGAAGTTTTGCTTAAGGACGCGCTGTTTACGGTGACGTACGACGAGATGGTCATTGTAAAAGACGTCGAAATGTTCAGTTTGTGCGAGCATCACATGCTGCCATTTTTCGGCAAGGTGCACGTGGCCTACATTCCCAACGGCAAAGTTATTGGGTTGAGCAAGATTCCGCGGTTGATCGAAATTTTCTCCCGACGATTACAGATCCAGGAGCGGCTTACCACGCAGATTGCGGAAACCATTCAGAAGGCGATCGAACCGCAAGGGGTGGGCGTGGTAATCGAGGCGCGGCATTTGTGCATGATGATGCGCGGAGTCGAGAAGCAACATTCGGCAGCGGTGACTTCTTCCATGCTGGGCTGCTTTCGGGATGAGCAGGAGACCAGGACAGAATTCCTTTCTCTGATTCGAAACCGGGCGAACGGAATCTAAAGCTCGATCCCGCTACACCGCTTCTCAACAACGTGGCTAAGAGCCAGCAAACGCTCCTGCGTAGCAAACTCGCGCTGATCACCGGCGCCAGTCAGGGTATTGGATTGGCGATCGCCCAGGTGCTGGTTGCTGAAGGCTGTGACCTCGTCATCAGCGGACGCAATCTATCAGCTCTGAACCAAGCGGCGAAAAGACTGGCAAAGCGCGGAGTCTCCGTCACGCCGATCGTCTGTGATGTGCGCAACGGGGAGTCGGTGGAGGCTTTGCTCGCTGCGGTGAAAGGGCAATCTCAGCGGCTGGATATTCTGATCAACAACGCGGGAATCGCGCACTCCCTTCTGCCAGTGGCCAAACTCCCACTGGAAGACTGGAAAGAAGTAATTGAGACCAATCTCACCGGCATGTTTCTGGTAACGCGGGCGGCGCTGCCGCTGATGAAGCGCGGGAGCACAATCGTCAACAATCTTTCTATTTCCGCCAAGCGAGTGTTCCCAGGTTTTTCCGCATATGACGCGTCCAAGCATGGAGCGCTGGGGTTTACGAACACGCTACGCGAAGAAGTGCGTGCGAAAGGAATTCGGGTCATCGCTCTGTTGCCGGGAGCGACCGATACTCCGATCTGGAACACTTTCTGGCCACGAGCGCCGCGCAAGAAAATGATGTCGCCGGGGACGGTCGCGCGAGCCGTGGTGAATGCGCTTACGCTTCCGCAGGAGGCCACGGTGGAAGAGTTGACGATTCTGCCGAGTGCCGGGACGCTGTGACCGAGAAACGCGACCCTATTGCGGAATTGAAGACTCTTGACTGTAGGAAAGCTTCAGGCGCAACTGAAGAGATCTTCCTGTAAACTCGCCAGGCAAAGCAGGCAAGGGGCTGGATGCGGCGAGCACGTCCCGAGTGTGCTGGTCGAGCGTCGCGTCTCCAGAACTGGAAGACACTCTTAGGTTGGCTACAGTGCCGTCCTTCAAGATGGCGAACTCGAGGGAGACAGTTTTCGGTTGGCTCAGCGATGATGGGACAACCGGAGAAAGCAGCTTGTCACGAAGCCCCGCGATTACCTCTTGCAGGTAGGGTCTGAGGTCCACTCCTGACGGATTGCCCAAAGGCGTGATATTGGCCTGCAGGTGCAAGGCGGTTGCGTGCACACCCGACGACCCAGAGCTTGCCGTCGCCGGGTGCTGACCCGTGCCCAAGGCCTCACTTTGAGCTGGACTATCTTGAGATAGACCATCGCCCGCGGTTTCGGGCTGGCCAGAGCTAGCGGCCTTCATTTGATCCTGGAACTGGCGTACCTGCCGCACATACGACTTGACGCTCTCAGCATTTTCCTTTTCCAGCGGATCTCTTGCCCAGGCGCTGGCGCGTGCCGTAGCCAGGTTTGCTTCGTCGAACTTGTTCATACGTAGCAGTACCTGGGCCAGGCTCAACTGATAATTCGAGTTGCCCGGCTCGAACGATACTGCCTTTTGCGCTAAAGCCAGCGCTTCCTCAAGATCTCGGTTCATAGCTGCCAAATACACTGCAAGCAGAGCGTAGGGCGGAGAGAACTCCGGACTGAGCGCAATCGCTTGCCGTAGATCTTCTTCTACCTGTGCATTGCTCGACATTATTCCCGACCCACTGGTGGCGAGAAAAGCTCTCAGGTATCGCGAGAAATAATTCTTGGGATCAAGCGAAAGTGCTTGCGATGCGGACTCTAAAGCTTTTTCGCGTTGCCCCTCCAGGAACTGGGCCATTCCGAGATACTGGTGCGCGAGGGCAACGTTCGGATCGAGCCGCAGCGCTTCCTGCAGCATTGCCGTCGCCTGCTGAGTCTGGCCGCGAACTGCCGCGAACCCGCCTTCATAGGCATCCACTTCAGCTTCGGAGAGAGAACGAACTTTCAGTTCCTCATTGGCGATGTTTGGTGGAGGTATCTTCAAGTACAGGAATGAGTTTTGATGAATGTAGACTTGCAGGTTGGAGTCCAGCTTCTTCAGGTCACCGAACACCTCGGTCGCGGCTTCATTTTGGTTCTTCCCGCGCCGGAGGGCGGCAAGGTATGCGTCCAACATGTCTCTGTGAGCCATGCGATCGCCAAGCAGTAGGTAGTGTGTGAGCGCCCATGACTCCGCATAGAACATGGAGGTCCTGTTTGCCTCGTTGTAGTAGGGCGACGAGTGATCGACCTTGAAGAGCGCGTCCAGGGGGATGAGTGAACTGCTCCGAAGCTGCTGGAGCAGGACAGGATCGGCCTGCCCCATTCCTACAGATTTCTCGCCAATTTCGGTGTGCCCGTAGACCTCAGCCAGCCCTTCCGCCAGCCACACGGGCAGGTCGGGGAAATAAGGAACGCTGATGGTGTGGTAGTACTCGTGGTAGAAGGTCTCGTAGGGGTTCGAGCCTGGCGCATCGAGCTGTACGGCCGCTTGATAATTATTGAGGCGAGATGCAAAAAGCCCGGCTGGATGGGAGTGTCCTTTTACCCAATACTCGGGAAGCAGCTCGCGCATCGAGCTTTCATCCTTCACCGCCAGTACGGTGACAATCGGGCTGGGATGTTTGCTGGCGCCTTCTAGCGATTGGCGGAACACCGCCCGAATCTGCTCAAGTTGCGAGGCTGCCTTCCGGGCTTGCTTCTCTCCTGCGTTGCTGACCACAAGGAAGTTCGAACTGCGAACCTCTACCCAGGCATCGTGTTTTGCTTCGGACAGCGAGGGGACAAGAAAGACAACGACGGCGGCAACCACGGCTCTGCGGCACTGCGACATATAAAGACAACGAGCGGCTCAGCATAGCGCAGGCATCTCGGTTTGGCTAGGGCGCAGTTGTTCCGCGGGATGAGGGCAGGTTCGCCGCTTTAGAAGAATATGTCCGTCGGCACATGGAATCGCCGAGCCAGTTTGCGAATGTGTTCGGTAGTGAGCTTGCGCTTGCCGCTGAGCACCTCGGAGATGATGCTGGGCGTGCCAAAGATGTCCAACAGGTCTTTCTGCTTCAGTTCATTGGCCGCCATGAGCTCTTCCAGCGCTGCGATGGGAGTGGCCGGTTTCAGAGCATAGTGGCGTTCTTCGAAGTCTTCGATCAGCAAGGCAAGAAGCTCAGCCAGACGTTGCTCGGCAGAAGCCAACTTTGATCCCTTATGGTCAAGTTCCTCGAGCAGGGCAGTATAGTGATCGTTCTCCTTCTCGCTGCGGATGACCGCAGGCAGAGTTTTGGCGAGAAGAGTTGCATACTCTGGTCTGCTCGTTGCTACACTCATTGTTTCCACTTCTCCTGATCATATTCAGCGTGAGTCAACACGTGCCGGATGTAGATCCGCTGAAACCGGTAATTGACCTCGGTAATTAAGCGATACTTGTTGCCCTTGATGTTGAATACCGTCCACTTCTCCACCACATCAGCACTGGAAAATGTCTCCCGAATGTCGGTTAAGGTCTGCCAGGAGGCTCGCTTGGCAATACGGAACCAAACGTCCAGCGGCGCTTCCAAGTCGCTGTGCCGAGATGATGCTTCCTTGAGCTTCTTGCGGCTGATGACGTGCAAGGTGCTCCTCAGCGACTTCGCATATTGCGAACTTCATTTTAATTCGCAAGATGCGAAGATGTCAAGGACATGTAACTCTAAGAAATAGCGCGGGTAAGACTGGCGACGTTCCGGCACTTTGCTCAAAACGCGTCAATTCCCGTCACGCTCTGGCCGATAATCAGAGTGTGGATGTCGTGGGTGCCCTCGTAGGTCTTCACCGACTCCAGGTTCATCATGTGACGCATCAGCGGGTATTCGTCGGCGACGCCGTTCGCGCCCAGGATGTCGCGAGACATGCGGGCACACTCCAGCGCCATCCAGACGTTGTTTCGCTTCGCCATCGAGATATGTTGCGCGCCCGCCTTGTCTTTATCTTTCAGGCGTCCGACCTGCAGAACCAGAAGCTGGCCTTTGGTGATTTCGTTAATCATCCACGCGAGTTTTTCCTGCACCAGTTGGTGGGAGGCAATAGGCTGGTCGCGGAACTGCTTGCGGAACAGTGAATACTGCAGGGCGCAGTCGTAACACGCCATGGCGGCGCCCAAAGCTCCCCAAGCGATTCCGTAACGCGCCTGGTTGAGGCACATCAGCGGAGATTTGAGTCCCCCGCTCTCGGGCAGCAGGTTGGATTCAGGGATACGCACGTCCTGCAGCGACAAGCTGGAGGTTACGGATGCGCGTAGCGACCATTTGCCGTGGATATCCTCGGCGCGGAATCCGGGGCGATCGGTCTCGACGAGAAATCCGCGGATACGGTTATCCTCATTCTCTGCTTTGGCCCAGATCACGGCGACGTCGGCGATCGAGCCGGAGGTGATCCACATCTTCTCGCCGCTCAGGACATATTCTTTGCCGGATTTGCGGGCCCGGGTGCGCATGCCTCCAGGATTCGATCCGAAATCCGGTTCGGTCAGACCAAAACAGCCGAGTTTTTCGCCCTTTTGTAGAGCGGGCAGCCAGGTTTGCTTCTGTTCCTCGCTGCCAAATTTATAGATGGGGTACATGACCAGGGCGGACTGCACGCTGACGAAAGAACGCACTCCCGAGTCGCCGCGCTCCAATTCCTGCGTGACCAGGCCATATTCGACGTTCGACATGCCGGCACATCCATACCCCTGGAGGCTGGCGCCAAAGAACCCCAGGTCAGCCATCGGCTTCACCAGTTCGCGGGGGAAGCGGCCGGCGCGGTTGCACTCCTCGATGATGGGGATCAGGTTGTCCTCGATGAACTTGCGGGCGGTGTCGCGAACCAGGCGCTCGTCGTCGGTCAGCAAGGTGTCGAACTCGATGAAGTCAACTCCGCGGAATTTGAGGGCCATAAGAGACTCTCTTTCGTGATAGAAGAAACTTTCAACGCTAGCAAAGCGGCGAGGAGGCGTCAAACGGGGGCGGGGGTTACTTTCGCCTCAGAACGCATGACACCGTTTTTACAAGCTTTTTGCAAGTTCGTGTTACACAACCAGGCATTTAGCATCTAAACTGTTCAGGCAGATGTGGGAGCGATCCACCAGTTGGGCAAAATGACCTTTTCGTTCCGCTACCGCGCGGGGTTACCAGTCCTGGCTGGCTTCCTGTTAATCCTTGCAGGGAGTGGACTGGCCGCCGACATCCCAAGTAACGCTCCTTCTCTGGATAGCGGGTTCCGGCTACTTTACGACCTGGATTTTGAGCGGGCGCACCAGGTTTTTGTTTCCTGGCAGAAAGAGCATCCGGACGATCCGATGGGACCGGCCGGCGAGGCGGCGGGATTGCTGTTCTCGGAATTCAGCCGTCTGGGCGTACTGGAGTCGCAATTCTACGAGAACGACCACGCCTTTGATGCCCGCCAGAAGTTCACGCCGGATGCTTCACTGCGAGATCGCTTCGATGCGGCGCTGAGTCAGGCCGAAAGCCGGGCGCGAGCTCGACTTGTGCAGAAGCCTAAGGATCGCGACTCGCTCTTCGCCCTCACCATGGCCTCCGGACTACGGGCGGACTACGCCGCGCTGATCGAAAAGCGAAATCTGGCGTCTCTGCATTTCACCAAGCAGGCGACCAGTTGGGCTTCGCAACTGCTCGCAGTAGATCCCGAATGCTATGACGCTCACCTGGCTACCGGCGTTAGCCAGTACATCATCGGCAGCATGGCCGCGCCGGTGCGCTGGCTAGTGCGACTGGGAGGCGTTTCCGGCGACAAGGCGGCGGGAATCAGCGAATTGCAATTAACCGCCGGACACGGCAGGTATCTGGCTCCCTTTGCCCGGATTCTGCTGGCCATCGCTTACGTTCGCGAGAAGGACAAGCTGCGGGCCAGAGAACTGCTGATGTCACTCCGCAACGACTTTCCCCAAAACCCCCTTTTCGCGCGGGAAATCGGACGACTGGACGCGCAGCGTTGAATCAGCTCCCGCCGCTAAGTGCAAGCGCTGATTAGGGATTTATCAGAAATTCACCCTGTTGTAACAAACCCGTAACATTCCCGACGTAAAAACGACCGTACAAAAAAACTCAAGGAGGACTCATCGCGTGATACGACGCATGGCATTGTTATGTCTGGCTTTGGCGGTACCCGCCGTTGCGCAGACGACGTTGAATGGTGCGGGCGCAACGTTTCCTTATCCGATGTATTCGAAATGGTTCAGTGAATACCACAAAGCCCATCCTGACGTTGAAATCAATTACCAATCCATCGGAAGCGGCGGTGGAATTCGTCAGGTTCTGGCTGGGACGGTCGATTTCGGTGCCAGCGACGGACCCATGACCGATGAACAACTGGCACAAGCCAAAATCAAGATCCTCCACGTTCCCACCGTTTTAGGCGCTGTCGTTCCCGCATACAACATCCCCGGAGTGAACGCTGAAATCAAGTTTACCGGCGAGGCTCTGGCTGGCATTTTCCTGGGGAAAGTCACGGCCTGGAATGACCCCGCGATTGCAGGGGCGAACCCTGGCGTCAACCTGCCCAACCAGCCCATCGTGGTGATTCATCGCTCCGACGGCAGCGGTACCACCTACATATGGACCGACTATCTATCCAAGGCCAGTTCTGACTGGAAGAGCCAGGTCGGCACCGGCACTTCGGTGAGGTGGCCGTTGGGTCTTGGCGGAAAGGGGAACGAAGGGGTGGCGGGAATGATCCGCCAGATGCCAGGAGCCATCGGATACATCGAGTTGATCTATGCCGTGCAGAACAAAATTCCCTACGGAGTGGTGAAGAACGCGGCGGGAAGTTTTGTGAAAGCCAGCCTGGACAGCGTGACGGCGGCCGCCGCCTCAGTCAAGAGCATGCCTGCGGATTTTCGCGTCTCCATCACGAATGCTCCCGGGAAGGACGCCTATCCTATCTCCAGCTTTACCTGGCTGCTGATTCCGGCCCAATCCAAGGACGCTGCCAAGGGCAAGATTCTCGCCGACTTCCTGAACTGGATGGTGGGTGACGGCCAAAAAATGACGGCGGAGCTGACCTACGCTCCGTTACCGGAGAGCGTGGCGGCGAAAGTCAAGGCAGAGATCAAACAAGTCCGATAGTCAACAACCGATCAGTTGGAATTCATTACTCGCCTCTAACTCGGCGAGGCAAAGGAGAGAAAATGAAGTCCGTTCTCAGGTGGTGGGTAGTTCTGTTTTTTGCGACAACCTCGTTGGCGCAGACTGCGACTCCAACGGCAACCAAGAAAAAGTCTGCCAAAGCGGAAGTTACTGCGGAAGAGGTGCAGGAACTGAAAAGCGCTTTGGCGGCACAACAGCAGCAGATTCAACAGTTGAGAGAGGAAATGCGAAGGCGGGATGCCGCTCTGCAGCAGGCTCAGCAGCAGATGCAACAGGCGCAAGCCGCAGCTTCCGAGGCACAAGCCAAAGCCGACCAGGCTGCAGCGCAGGCCAGCCAGCAGCAGCAGGCAGTCTCGGATCTTAAGACAGACGTCTCAGACATAAAGCAAAACGCGACCAATGCGGCGCTGAGCTTGCAAGAGACGCAGAAAAACATTCAATCGAGCCTGGAAAGTCCTCTGGCCATCCACTACAAGGGAATCAGCATTACACCTATTGGTTTCCTGGCGGCAGAAACGGCGTGGCGCCAGCATGCATTGGGAGCGGATGTGAATACACCGTTCAACTCGATTCCATTCGACGGAGCGGCGCAAAGCCACATCGCCGAATTCTTCGGCTCAGGACGGCAGTCGCGAGTCGGAATGTTCGCCGAAGGCAAGTTGACTAACCTTACTATGAGGGGCTACGTGGAGGCAGATTTTCTTTCTGCAGGAGTTACCTCGAACAACAACCAGAGCAACAGCTACACGCTGCGTCAGCGGCAGATGTGGGGCCAAGCCGCCTTGAACGATGGCTGGACTTTCACGGGTGGCCAGATGTGGAGTCTGGTGACGGAAACCAAGAAGGGCATGGACAATCGGACCGAAGCC
>Ga0187818_10000455_pt1 | contig 14806 bp, 13 predicted proteins | sample NC_wetland_sal_i_14_FD_130581 | JGI IMG/M metagenome (GOLD analysis project Ga0187818, IMG submission 130581) | Wetland sediment microbial communities from Neuse River Estuary, North Carolina, USA - SO4_3 | ecosystem: Environmental > Aquatic > Freshwater > Wetlands > Sediment | place: USA... | reverse complement strand
CTGCCCGGTCTCCCCCTCCCGGAACCAGAAGGACGTGGTCTACGCGAACGAGCGGAGGGTGAGCTCGGACCAGGACGTGCTGGACGAGGCCCGCGCGATCGGTGCCGCGGGGACCGGCATCACCGGTGGCGACCCGCTCGGGGTGGTCGACCGGGTCGAGCATTACGTCCGGCTGCTCAAGCGGGAATTCGGGCCGACGCACCACCTCCATCTCTACACCCACGAGCCGAATGCCGAGAAGCTGGAGCGGCTGGCGAACGCCGGGCTCGACGAGTTCCGCCTTCACATCCCGCATTACCTCTGGGGTCCGCTCTCCCACGACGGAGCCGCCTACCGATCGGTCCTCGAAGCGGCGCCTCGCTGGGGGATCCGTCGGGGCGTGGAGATCCCCGTCCTCCCCGAGAAGGAAGCCGAGCTGCGACGCCTGCTCCGTGCGCTCGACCGGATCGGCGTCGACTTCGTCAACCTGAACGAGCTCGAGTTCTCCGAGACGAACGAGGCCAAGATGGTCGAGCGCGGATACCGTTCGGACGCGCGGACCGGTTGGGGCGTGCGAGGAAGCCGGGCCGTGGCGACGCGCGTCGTTCGGGAGATGCGGCTCTCGGTCCCGGTCCATTACTGTTCGTCCCGGTTCAAGGACGGGGTGCAGTTGCGCCAACGCCTCCTGCGTCGGGCGGAGCGGACCGCCCCATCGTTCGCCGTACGGACGACGGACGGCACGGTGCTCCTCGGCATCATCGAGGCGGAGGGCACCGATGACCTCCCTCGCTGGGCGGCCGCGGCCGCCCGTCGCGTCGGGGTCGGGCCGGACGACTACCGCGTCGACGTGGTTCGTCGCCGCGTCGAGCTCGCCCCGGACGTCTTGCGGCGGGTGGCCCGCCGTCTGCCCTGGCCGGCGTTCGAGGTCGAGGAATACCCGACCGCGGACGCCCTCGAGGTAGAGCGGGACCCGCTGAACTCCGCCGGCCACTCCAAGCTGAGCGCCGCCGTCGTCGGTGGAACATAGCCTTCGTCACACGCGTGTCCACCGTAGGTGAGGTACCTGAGGTCGCCACGTCGGTTCTTGATCGAACACGGACCCCATCCCTCGTTTTCCGCACCGTACCACATGGGGCAGTCCTGACAGTGGAGCAATGGGAGCCCCTCCCGAACCGTCTGGCGGAGGCGTTGGGGGGGAGGGTTCACGCGGTCCCCTCCGCACCGCTGAGGAGCTTCCAGGCACGGACGGTGCTCGCCATCAGCTGAGCGACGGTCACCGGCCCCACTCCGCCCGGCACTGGAGTGAGCGAACCTGCCCACCCTTCGAGCGAGACGGGGTCGGCGTCTCCCGCGGGCCTCTGGGCCCCCGGACGCTCGGGGTCGGGAACGCTCGACAGTCCCACATCGATGACGTGCGCGCCCTCCGGCACGATCGCTCGAGTCAAGAGGCCCGGTTGGCCCACACACGAGAAGATAGTACGCGCGTCGGCGAGGGCTGCCTTGAGGTCCCGGGTCTTCGAGTGGACGATCGTGACGGTCGCATGGATCCCGGAAGACTTTCCGGCGAGTAGAAGCGCCAGGGGAAGGCCGACGGTCTCCGACCGACCCAGTACGGCGACCCGTTCCCCGTCGAGCGGGAGCCGGTAGTGGCGGGCGATCGCCACCGCGGCGAGGGCGACCGCGGGGACGTGAGAGGGTCGCTGGGCCACTAGGCGGCCCAGGTTCGCGGGGCTCACTCCGTCGACATCCTTCTCCGCGCGCAGCTCGGAAACGGCGGCGTAGAAGTCGAACGGCGCCGGAAGGGGATGTTCGAGCAACACGGCGTGGACGTTCGGGTCCCGGTCGAGCGTCCGCATCCTTTCGACCAGCCCGGCCGGTCCCACCCCTGAGGGCAACGGCTCCTCGCGGAACTCCACGCCCACCTTACGAGCGGCCTTCGCCTGGCGGCGCACATAGAACCGGAACGGGCTGTCGACCCCCCGATGGACGCTCACGAGTAACGGGGGTCGAGTTCCCGGAGGTACGGCGAGGATGGCGGCCCGGCTCCCCCCATCCAGCGCTTCCGCGACCGCCATCCCTTCGAGCCGCTGCGTCACCGGACGGGCCTCCTCGAGAGATGTCCCCTACGATAGATAACGGACGGCTTACGGTCCCGACACCTGCGCCTCCTCGGACCACAGGGGTCCCCGGCCCGTCGGGACGACCGCGCCCACGAGAATTCTCGCCCCGAAGGGATTTATAGACACCCCCCCTTCGTTTATGTGGCGTGACGGTCCCGGGGCAAAGGGACGGGACGCCACTATGACACAGGGTGCGGAAACTCCGTCGACCGGGGCCGAGGAGCACTCGACCCCGAGCGACCTTGACCACTGGGCCCGAAGCCTTCCCTACACTTCCACGGCCCAGGTCGAGGTGCCGCCCCGTCTCCTCGACCAGGTGATCGGCCAGGACGAGGCCGTCGAAGTCGCCCATAAGGCCGCGACCCAGAAGCGCCATATGATCCTGATCGGCGAGCCCGGGACCGGCAAGAGCATGCTCGCCCGGGCGATGGTCGACTTCCTCCCCAAGGAGCAGCTCCAGGACATCCTCGCCTACTCGAACAGCGAAGACCCGAACGAACCGAAGATCCGAGTCGTTCCGGCCGGGAAGGGCAAGGAGATCGTCGCCGCCCAGAAGCTCGAGGCGGCGCAGAAGAAGGAGCAGCGAACGATCCTGTTCGTGGTCCTCGCGCTCGCGGTCTTTGCGTTCACGCTCTACATCGTGCTGACTACCCATGACCTCACCGCGCTCCTCGTGGGTCTTCTGATCGTGTTCATCGTCTACGCGCTAGTCCGTTTCTCCGGTGGGAGGAGCGAAGCCGGGGTCGGGGTAGCGAAGTTGCTCGTCTCGCACACACCCGACGACAAGCCGCCGTTCATCGACGCGACCGGCGCACACGCCGGGGCGCTCCTCGGGGACGTGAAGCATGACCCGTTCCAGTCCGGAGGCCTCGAGACCCCACCACACGAGCGGGTCGAGGTGGGCGCGATCCACAAGGCGAACGGAGGGGTCCTGTTCCTGGACGAGATCAACCTGCTCAAGATCGAAAGCCAGCATTCGCTGCTCACGGCGCTTCAGGAACGCAAGTTCTCGATCGTCGGCCAGTCCGAGCGCTCGGCGGGGGCGATGGTCAAGACCGAGCCCGTTCCGGCGGATTTCGTTCTGGTCGCCGCGGGCAACATCGACAGCGTGCAGAACATGCATCCGGCGCTTCGCTCGCGGATCCGGGGCTACGGGTACGAGCTCTACGTGAAGACCACGATGCCCGACTCTCCGGAGAACCGGATGAAGCTGGTCCGGTTCATCGCCCAGGAGGTCGTGAAGGACAAGAAGATCCCTCACTTCGACGTGCCCGCCGTCGCAGAGGTCATCCGCGAGGCGCAGCGTCGCTCGGGCCGGTCCGGTCAACTGACGCTCCGCCTCCGAGAGCTCGGGGGGCTCGTCCGAGTCGCGGGAGACATCGCCCTTTCCGAGGGCGTTCCCGTGGTCCATGCGGAGCAGGTCGTGAAGGCGAAGCGCGCGAGCCGTTCGCTCGAGCAGCAGATCGCGGACCGGTACATCGAGCGCCGCAAGGAGTACCGGATGTTCTCCACCGAGGGCGCGGCGGTCGGGGTCGTGAACGGGCTCGCCGCAATCAACGCGCAGACGGGGATGGCCGAGTTCTCCGGCATCGTGCTTCCGATCGTCGCCGAGGTCACGCCCGCGCAGACCCGGAACGGCGGGGTCGTGGTCGCCACGGGCAAGCTCGGAGAGATCGCCCGAGAAGCCGTGCAGAACGTGAGCGCTCTGATCAAGAAGTACACGGGCGAGGACATCTCCCGCTACGACATCCACATCCAGTTCGTCGGCACCTCGGACGGCGTCGAAGGCGACAGCGCCTCGGTCTCCATTGCGACCGCCGTGATCAGCGCGCTGGAGGGGGTTCCCGTCGACCAGTCGGTGGCCATGACCGGTTCGCTCTCCGTCCGCGGTCAGGTGCTCCCCGTCGGAGGCGTGACGGCGAAGGTTGAGGCTGCGGCCGACTCTGGAATCAAGCGCGTCCTCGTGCCCGAAGACAACCTCGAGGACCTGGTCCTCGAGTCCCGCTACCGTGGCGTGGTCGAGGTGATCCCGGTGCGCACGCTGCGGGACGTGCTGAAGTACGCCCTGGTCGGTCAGGGGTCGCAGAAGGAATCGCTGCTCGAGCGTCTATCCGCCATGGTCCGAGCTACCAGCCGCACGCCGGAAGAGATCCCGGCGCCGGGAGTCCCTGCCGCCCCGCCCGGGCGGCCGGCCGGATCGTGAAAGGCTCGTTCCGCATCCCGGTCCATCCGCCCGCCCCGGCTCGAGCCCCGTCCATTCCGCCCGGGGAGGACGAGGACCGGTTCATCGACCGACCCTGCTTCGAGTTCAATCACCTTCTGCTCCCGACCTGGAACGACCACCGCTGCGAGCACTGCCGGCACTATCTGACGGCACGGTGCCCCCACATCGACGAGTTCCTGGACGACGTGGAGGATTTGAGCCCCGAGTGATATCGTTCGGTCCGTGCGCGGGCTCCTGGTCGGTCGGTTCCAGCCGTTCCATCTCGGTCACCTCGGGGTCGTTCGCGCGATCCGCGCTCAGCGGCCGGACGCGCCGCTCCTCCTCGGCATCGGGAGCGCGGAGGAGTCCTACACCTGGAAGAACCCGTTCACCGCCGGCGAGCGGTTCGACATGGCCGTTCGAGCGCTCGCGGAGGCCCGGCTCGACGGGGTCGAGGTCGTCCCGGTCGCGGACATCCAGCGGCATGCCCTCTGGGTCCGGTATCTAGAAAGCCTCCTGCCCCCGTTTGACCGAGTGTATACGAACAATCCGCTCACCCGGCACCTTTTCGAGCGGGCCGGCTACGACGTGGTGCGCCCGCGCCTGATCGCGCGCCGTCGGTTCGAAGGCGCGAACGTTCGCGAGCGCCTCGCCGCGGGCCAGGGTTGGAAGGAGCTCGTCCCGCCGTCGGTCGGCCGGTACCTCGCAACGATCGGTGGGCCTGCCCGCCTCAAGCTCCTTCGCGAGGGCGAGGGCCGGTCCTCGGGAGGCCGGTTCCGGTGAGTGGTTCCCCGACGGAACCGAAACGTCGGGCCCGGTTCGACCCGCTCCCGCCGTGGGCCGGGCCGAGCACTCGACTCGTCCATGGCGCGCGGAGCCCGGAGTACAACGCCGGTGCGGTGGTTCCCCCGATCTATCAGACCTCGACCTTCCACTGGCCCCCCGAACGGTCGGAGTCGTCCGACCGGGGTGACGCCTACCTCTACACGCGGATCCGCAATCCCTCCCTCGAGGTCCCGGCCGAGATCGTCCGGCAGCTCGAGGGCGGCGAGGCGGCCCGTCTGTTTGCCTCAGGGATGGGGGCCATCTCGGCGACCGTCCTCTCCCTCCTGAACGGCGGCGATCGACTGGTCGCGCTCGAAGGCCTCTACGGGGGTACGACCGACCTCATCACCGACCTTCTACCGCGCTACGGGGTCCGAGTCCATCAGGTCACCGAAGCGGAGGCCCAGGACCCCGACGCGGCCGTTGGTGAAGGGACCCGGCTCGTGATCGTTGAGAGCCCGACGAACCCCATGCTCACGGTCCACGACCTGGGCCGCTGGGCCCAGGCTGCCCACCGGGCCGGCTCGGTCCTCCTCGTCGACAACACGTTCGCGACGCCGATCAATCAGAACCCGATTGCTCTCGGCGCCGACCTCGTCGTCCACAGTGCGACCAAGTATCTGGGCGGCCACTCCGACCTCATCGGCGGCGTTCTGGTCGGACCGGCGCACTTGCTCGCGCGGGTCGACCCGAAGAGCTACCTCGGCGCCGCTCCCGACCCGTTCGCGGCGTTCCTCCTCAGCCGGGGGCTGAAGACCCTCGCGATCCGAGTCGCCCGCCAGAACGAGAACGGTCTCCGGGTGGCGGAGTCGGCCCGAGACCACCCGTCGGTCGCTCGCGTGTGTTATCCCGGCTGGGCGAGCTCGCAGGAGGAGTCGATTGCGGCGCGTCAGATGCGCGGGCGAGGAGGGATGGTGTCGATCTCTCTCAAGGGAGGTGCCGCGGCGGCCGAGCGGTTCCTTTCTCACCTACGATTCTTCCATGTCGCCGCGAGCCTCGGGGGCGTCGAGGGCCTGGTGAGCGTCCCACGAGCGACCTCGCATCGCCATCTCTCCCCACGGGAGCTCGAATCCCGCGGGATCGACGAAGGGCTCGTGCGGCTTTCCGTCGGCATCGAGGAAACCGACGACCTCGTCCGTGACGTCACCGAGGCCTTAGACGCTCTTCGGGGAGCGCCGCCGCCATCATTATAGGGCGAACCCTTCGTCGGCTCGGTCGCGCCACTGTAGCTCAGTCTGGCAGAGCGGCTGATTCGTAATCAGCAGGTCGGGGGTTCAAGTCCCTCCAGTGGCTGGCAAAACCAGTTCGCGGCGCCGCTCGACGTTAATCGTCCCGGTCGACGGACCTCGGTGTTTGGACCCGATGGGGGTCTTTAGAAAAACCCCCAACTACAAATCGTTCGGAGGATTGGAATGTCCGCCCGACTTTGCTACGGTGCCCCTTTCCGGAGGGGGATCCGAACCCCCCGGGTTCAAGTCCATCGGACCGGAATCAGCCCACGACTCAGAGGTACTACGTCAATTGCGCACCGACGAGGAACCTGGGCTTCGAGGCGGGTTTCAACGGCAAACCGTTGGAACGGCGACCCGTCCGATAGCCCGTCGAGGTTCCCGGCAGATGATCTGACCGATCAACTGCCGGAGCCTGCCCCTGCGACGTAGGGGTCTACGTCCGCCGGTTCCGCTTCAAGCGTTGGCCGGCGCGTGCCCAGCCACGTTCGGTGGCCTTGCCAGCCTTCTTCCCAGCCCGCCGGACGTCGCGACCCAAGGTGCGGGCGCCCGCGTTCATCTTCGTGCCGGCATGGGCCATTCCCGCCTTCACGTCGCGACCGAGCTTCTCCGAGCGCTTTACAATCCGCTTGCCGAGATCCTTTCCATTCGACATTCTCCTTCCTCCGACGTGACTGGGAAGGATCCTTCAGGTCCGTCCGGTACGATAATCGAGAAGCAACTCGTTCATCGGCACATCCGAACCCACGATGTCGATCCCGTGGATGTCCTTGAGCTTCTGGAAATACCATACGTGGAAGGGATCATTCATTTCTCGCAGAGACTCCAGCGCCTTTTTCTCGCTGTCCGCCTCTTGGATGACGACGACCATCTCTCCCGTCGGGGTGTTCTGCAGGAAGATCGTTTCCCGCTGGAACCCCGCCTTCACCCTCGAAGCCTCGTAGTCCTTCTTTCGAGAACCGTTCAGGTCGGCAACGAATTGGCGGAACTCCTTGTTCTTGTTCGGCTGTATCGGCGCTACAAACGCATAGAGCGGCATCAGTCTTCCTCATCTCCCCTTTTCGGACGGGAGGGGATAAGGCCCTGCTTAATCGAAATGAAGCGACGCGAATCGCTGTTCCTCGATCGACCTCGTTGCGGAATCTTCCTCCGGGGTCGTGAAGCGCGACTCCGGGCAGTCGAGGAACCCTCGCAGAACTCCGCCTCCGCGGCTCTCTACCCGGCGTACTCAGAGACACGAAAGCAGGGTACCTAGAGCGCGCCGGAGAACAACCGACACGTTGACTCCTTGAATCGGGTCGAGCGGGGGCGGTTCGCATAGGACTCTTTGGTGATTTCCGTACAATGTTTCATGTCGTCCTCGAAGATCCGGCGGTATTTCTCCCCCAGTTCTCGGTCGTAGATGACCGCGTTCGTCTCGAAGTTCCACTTAAAGCTCCGAAGGTCCCAGTTTGCGCTCCCCACCGAGGTGACGTAGTCGTCGATGGTCACGGTCTTGGCATGGAGGAAGCCGGCGTCGTAGCCGAACGTTCGTACCCCGGCCTCGAGCAGTTCACCAACGTTCGATAAGGAGGCCCAATGGACGAACGGCATGTCCGCCTTGCTTGGGATCATGATCCGAACGTCGACCCCGGAAAGTGCGGCGATCCGCAGGGCCGTCATCACACTGACGTCCGGGATGAAGTAGGGGGTCTGGACGTAACAGGTCCGCCTCGCCGAGCCGACGATCTTCACGTACTCCTCCCGGGGCGGGTTCCAGGTGGTGTCCGGTCCGCCGCTGACAATCTGGACGGAGGCGGTCCCGACCTTCGGAGACGCCGAGAAATACGAACCTCCCAACGTCAGCCCCTCACGGGTGGCATAGTTCCAGTCGAGGACGAATCGCAACTGGAGGGACCGGACCCCAGCGCCCTGGATTCGAACCGCCGTGTCCCTCCAAGGACCCAGGGGGCCGAGTCCGAGATACTCAATGCCGACATTGAATCCTCCGACAAAGCCAACCGTCCCGTCGATCACCGCGATCTTGCGGTGATTCCGGTAATTGAGGCGCAGGCCTACGGACGGGACGAGGGCCCGATAGAACCCCGAGACTCGCGCTCCTTGAGCCGAGAGCCTTTGGTAGCGCGCGCGCGGGATGTTGTTGCCGAAATCGTCGTAGAGGAGGCGGACTTGCACGCCCTCTCGGGCCTTCGTCTCGAGCGCTGCGAGCAGCCGCTCACCCAGCGCGTCGTCCCGAAGGATGTAGTATTCGAGATGGATGTGATTCTTTGCGTTTCGGATCGCCTCGAACAACGCCTCGAACTTCTCGCTCCCGTTCGTGTAGACATCCACCTGGTTGCCAACGGTAAGGAACGCTGCACTGTCGGCCCACAGTAGGCGGGCGAGGTCGGGGTACCCGACCAGTTCACCGAGGTTCTGTTCCGTCTCGTCGCGAACGCTCTGCTCGAGTCCTTTCCTCACCCGGGTCACGACGGCCTGGTCCCCGGTGGACTTGAGTCCGAACGCTCGGGTCTTGAAGTACTTGAACCCGAACAGCAGATAGAGCACAAAGCCGACAATCGGGAGAGTTATGACCGTGAACAGCCAGGACAGAATGCTCTCCGGATCTCTGCGCTCGAAGAAGATCAGGGTAATGATGGCGACCACGTCGAAGGTCAGGATCAGTCCGACGATCAGGAGCAATAGGTCGCTCGCCGTATTCTCCACCTCACTCGAGCGGGCGGAACCGTGACGCAGCCGAGCCGGTGTTGCGTCGGTTGCCCAAGTGACGGGAAGCTAACATTCCGGCTCACTTCAGGTACAAGCTGGCCCCCTCGGACAGGATGGTCACGCGCTCGTTGACCCCGAGCCGGCCTGCTTCCTCAAGCAGCCGCCGGCGCGGGTCACCGGCCGGTTCGAAGGAGGCGGGAAACGTCTCGAAGTGCATCGGGAGCATTCTCCTCGCGTTAAGGGCCCGAAATGCCAGGAGCGCATCCTCGGCGTTCATGTGGTTTCGGCGGAACCACGGAAAGACGGCCCCGGCGATCGGGAGGATCGCGAGGTCTAAGGGGAACCGTTGGCCGATCTCGAGGAACATAGACTCGTTTAGCCCGGTGTCTCCCGCGAAGTAGATGCAGCTCGGTCCGGACAGCACGTAGCCCTGGTGTCCCGAAGTGTAAATGAGGGGCAGCCGGCCACCGAAGTGTCGCGAGGGGACTGCGGTCACCCGCCACCCTCCGAGCGCGACCTCTTCCCAGGGTCGGGTGACCCGCACATCCGTGAACCCCCGCCATCGCATCGGAGCGGTGAGCCCCCAGGGTACTACAATGGGTTGGGTTCGACCGACGCGCTTCAGCGACCGGTAATCGAGGTGGTCGTGATGTGCATGGGATACCAAGACCCCCACGACCCCCCGAAGATCCTCGGGACGGAAAACGGATGGAGACGTTCTCTTCGTGAAGTACCGCCCGATGCGGTCCGAGAACACCGGATCGGTGACGATGGTTTCTCCTCCGGATTCGAAAAGGAGGCTCGCATGACCGAGGTAAGTGACCTTGGTGAGGGCCGACGGATCCGGCTGGTCGGGCATGGGCTGAGAGCCTGTTCTCCTATCCACTAAGTCGATCCCGGCTTGAAGCCTTGTGAACCGGGCTGACCGGATAGTTCGCCACGGAGCCGCTCTGCGGGCCGCCAGCGAAGGAGCCCCGAAGCCTCGCGAGGGTCAACGCACTCCTGTCGGCGGAAGATCTGTCCACGCCAGGGACCTCGGGTCAGGAGCGGACTCGCTTCGGCGTCTTCGAAGGAAAGATCCGGTTTCCACTTCCCCTCCCTGAATCGAGCTCGTCGATCGAGGTCAGGATCTTGATTGCCCCTTTCCCTCTCGGTGTGAGCTCGTAGTGTTCCCGAGCGAGGTGCGTCACGAGCCCGCTATCGGTAAGTTTGCGAAGATGGAACGCGATCAACGACGTGTCATCGAGATGGGCCGCCTCCATGGCCTGCATGAAGCTGCACGGGCCCTCCGCGAGTCGGCGGAGAACGAGTCGACGGATCGGGTTCGCCAGGGATTCGAGCGTCGCGGCCGCATCGGTCGACACGATTGACGCCCGGACCGCGAGCGCTCCGGTGGCCGAGATTTTGCTCGGGTCGTACCCCACTGCCAGTGGTCCCTTCCCCACTAGGACCTCTCGAATCTTCTCGAGTAGCTCGGCGATCTCCTCCTCCCGGTGGCGTGCGAGAAGTTGCTCGACCGCCGCGAGGACTACGGCCGCTCTCTCTCTCGGCTCGACGAACTCCTCGACCGCCTCGCGGATCCGGAAAGGGTTCTCGGGGTCGAGAGCGACATGGCTGACCTTCTCGGTGGTTATGTGGACGGGAGGGGGCGAGATGAGGAGCACCTCGTACCCTCCTTCCGTCGCGAGGGCGCTGGCGTACTGAACGGGATCGAGTGGCTTCGCCCCGGCCCGGGTCAGCGCGAGCTGTTGGCTGACGAGCTCGAGGACGCGCTGGACTTGGTCGGGCCGAATGGGTTTGCGGAGGTAATCCAATGCGCCCAAGTGCAAGGCCTGGACGGCGGTCTCGACCGTCGCGTTTCCTGTCAGCATGACCACTAAGAGACGGGGCCATCGCTCCCGAGCCGCGGCAAGGAGGTCCATGCCGCTCTGCCGGCCTGTCTTGAGGTCGGTAAACATGACGTCGAACTCCTGCCCCTCTAGGGCGGTAGTGGCCTGGACGGCCGATGAGACGCCCGTCGCCGTATGTCCACGATCGGTGAGCAGGGAGATCAGTTCTTCCCGGAACTCTAAATTGTCGTCTACGACGAGAACGCGCACGTCGGCCTCCACTTCACCTCGACGATCACGGTTTCCGCAGAATCCATCGGAATCCCCGCTGGCTTAAACCAATTTCAGTAGGGGTCTAAAAAGGACTGGGTCTTCGCGCTTGACCCAAGTGTTGGGCGTCTCGCAGAGCGCTGGTTAGGCAGGGACTCTGCGAGGATTACACTACCGACGGGTATTTTGGATGAGTCGAAGCGCGTGGAAGAGGCGCGGACTGGGGCGGCACTTAATCTGGATTAAGAATCTTTTCAACAGTGGCCTCCCGCAACGGACGTCGATAGCGGTGAATGAATCCCTTATCCGCGAACGGCTAGGTCCATACCCGTCGATCCTCTCCACGGAACTCCCCTTCGCCGGTCTGCAGAACGGCCTCTCGCACCGGCTCGAGCTTCACCACGATCGCCTCGATGGTTGCGCCGTGAATCCGCCCCATACCCATCTTCTGCCTGTAGTCGATGAGCAACCGGATTTCTGTGCACGGGACGTTCTCATCGGGCGATTCTCAGGGAGCTACCCCGACGTGGTCGCGTCGCTTGGCAAAGCTACCGTTCTAGCCCGGGGACGATCGGATCCAGCGTTCGAGGAACTGCTCCCGCAGATCGTTACCCGGGGAAGATTCCGTCACCGTATCTTCACCCTTGGGTTTGCCGACCACATCCGTCGCCACACGGAACCCCCGGTTCGGATTCAATCCTCAGACTCAACGGGTCGTAGGAACTTCGATTTGGTTCTTGGGAAACCCCCCTGCCCGTGAGGATCGAGACTAAGAGATCAGACGAATTTGACGGACCAAGACGCTTCGTCACGGACCCGCAGTCCCAAGGGACCGATCAGTAACTGGGATACGATTGCGATCAGGGTGATGAACCGGGCATCCACCAAGCTACCGCTGTGAACTACGACGGAATGCCCGTCGCTCCCGGGGGGATGATACCTTGCTCGAATCCGACTAGGCGACCCCTTAAGACCCATCTTCTGGTCCTGACTCATGATGGTTACCAGGCGCAGGCGGACAGTCTCCATGCTCAACCGGGCAGCTTCCTTCCTCGAGAGGAGGAAGAAGTCGTGGCGAGCCCGTGGTCGCCGCGCGTACCGCGGGTTGAAAGCGGGTTCAGAAGGGCTTCGGATGCGGGTGCTCATCGTAGACGACGATTCAGCGTTCCGGGAAGAACTTGCCGCCGTGCTCCGCAACAGCGGGCACACGACGACGGGCGTCTCCTCCAGCGCCCAGGCCACGATCGCCCTGGGGAGGGAGGAGTTTGACGTCATGTTCATCGACCCCGAGATGGGTCGGCAGAGCGGCATGGAGCTCCTGACCCACGTGTCCGAGCGGTGGCCCCGTCTTTTGGTTGTCATGCTGACCGCGAGGGCGACAGTGGAGACGGCCGTTCAGGCATTGCAACTGGGCGCGTTCGATTACATACGGAAGCCCGTCCGACCCAACCAAATCAAGCGCGTCCTCGAGCTCGTCAACGTACAGCTCGAGTTAGGCCGGACCGAGGCCAAGCCGCGCGACCCCGTCGAGTATGCCAACGCCCTTGCCGCGAAGGAGGGATACGAGGTGCTCCTCCTATCGCCCGATCCCGTCGCGGGCACTGCCGGCAAGGTCAGTCACCGCCCGCTGGACCCCGAGAACCCGTCCCGGATCCGTGATGCAGTGGAGGGGTTCGTCGCGTCGAGAAAGAAGGCAGCCGTGGTCATCGCGGGTGTCGAGGACGTTCTCGCCCGCCACCGTGAGGAGGAAATCGCAGCCCTCCTAGAGGGAATCCGAGCAACCTTGAAAGGGAAGGGTCCGCTCGCCGTGGGGTACGATCCGAACAAGATTACCGCCACCGGAGCGCTCGCCGTACGGGCATCCATCGGTTCGGTCGATGCGCACCTGACCCTCGAGTCGCTGGCGAGCCCGATCCGTCGTCTCGTCCTCCGTCGTCTTGCGGAAGGCCCGTGCACTTTCACTCAGGCGGTAACGGCGACCAATATCAAGGACACCTCAAAGATCGCATTTCACCTTCGCAAGCTGACCCAAAGCGGGCTTGTCACCCATGCGACGAGGCAACGCTATCGACTCACACCGAGGGGGCAAGGGGCGACCCAGATCCTGAGCTCGATCTACGACCTCGATTCGCGGAAGGGAAGCGGGAATCTAGTTTTTCCTTTGAAGCCACGGAGGAGCCTCCGCTCGCGCTCAGGTTCTCGGCCCAAGCCGGCCATACACCTATCCGGGCGCGCCAATCCTCGGGGTTCTCCGAGGTCGGCCAGGGTGTGATTCGCTCGCATCGGCCTCCCCTCGGGGCGATTATCTCCCCCCGGCCGACGTCCCAACGGGACACCCTCGATCCAGAGTGGCCCGATCCCACCGACCGCGAGTCGCAAGGGCCGGGGGACTCGTGATAGAGGACAAAGTAGAGTGGCTGGTCAGCCGCAAGTACCGGCTCGGCCCCTAGGGACGATAGGCGGCTAGCGATCGGAACGGCGCAAAGGTCAGGCCGAACGCCGGGATCACGACCTTGGGGCGACCTTCGACTTGAAGCTGAAGATCCGGTTTCCGCTACGTTTCGACGACTCCTTCGGGATTGCCGCCTTCATCGAACGCCGCTCATCGGTGTTGACGGAGTGGACCATCGTGTGTCCTCGACCCCCCTGAATCAGAATCAAGGGACGCTCCATTTGCCCGCCGGAGCCATCCTCGCTTCGTGTTGGGGGACGGATCCCTCGCCGAAGGAGAAAGTCAATGACCACAACGACGTCCACGCAGACCACGACAGTTTATCGGCAAAACACGAAGGCGGGAGAACTTCCGATTCTGGTCGGTATCTTGGCGATCCTCATCGCCCTCTTCGGGGTCTTTCTAGTCATCGTCGGAGCCCTGGTCATCTTTGCCGGTCTCGGTGTTCTCGCTTATCCGTCACTCGGCGCCTTCGGCTTGGTTAGTGGCGGTACGCTAGTCGCTGGCGCTATCACGCTTATCTTTGGCGCTATCCTGACCGTCGTAGCGACAGGACTTTGGGATCTCGAGTCGTGGGCGCTCTGGCTCACGGGAATCGTGACGGCCGGGGTGATTGGCGTGCTCGTGTGGAGCGCTTCGTTCGGCGTGGCCCTCGTTATCGCGGTCGCGCTCTTGATCTATCTCATCGCGGTACGGAACCACTTCGACTAACTACGTGACCTGCCCCCCGGTGCACCCCCATGCACCGGGCCGTCGAGTAACGGTAGCCCATCGATACGACTGTTGGTCACCTACCGGTGGGCATCCCTCGGTTCCGAGGGATGCTCCGACGAAGGACGTTTGCGAATGGACTGCCGGCTGACCCAATGTTCCATCGGCTCGTACCTCATGGACTATCGTTTCCGATAGGAAACCGGTAGGTGCAAGCCTCAACCAATCCCCGATGCCCTTGATTTGGGCTAAGGGGGCGTTTAACCCCCTGCCGCGACTCTACGACCTGGAGCGAAACGGAGAATCAAGATGGAGAACACTACCAAGGAAGAGAAAGTGACTGTCACTCGCGAGGTCGTTAGATCACCCGCGGAGGTGGGCACGGCGATCGTGGACGAGGTCGACACCGTCGGGCACGAGGTCGCGAAGGTCGTGGTCGATGGGACTGCAGTCCTCGTTGGCGCCACCAAGACCGCGGT
>Ga0187818_10000452_pt1 | contig 14838 bp, 8 predicted proteins | sample NC_wetland_sal_i_14_FD_130581 | JGI IMG/M metagenome (GOLD analysis project Ga0187818, IMG submission 130581) | Wetland sediment microbial communities from Neuse River Estuary, North Carolina, USA - SO4_3 | ecosystem: Environmental > Aquatic > Freshwater > Wetlands > Sediment | place: USA: North... | reverse complement strand
GTCGCGACTCATAAAGTTGCCTCCTTGGGGGAAAGTACATCGCGCTCAACGCAGTCTTTCCCTCAAGGTACAGTCTCATCCTTTACCTGATTTGCCCACCTTCAAGCAGGGCCGCTCTCTCATAATGCATTGACCCCGGTGAGGCCAATTTTGGGGGTATATTTCCAGCATGGATGCATTCACTCGGCAACGGGTCTTAGAGCTGAGACAAGAGATCGCATCGCTTCAGCGCGACAATGAATCCTACCGTTTGCAAAAATACCGCACTGCGTCAGAAGCCAAAAGGAACGAGTTGAGAAAGTTTCGTCTCCTAGCAATCCAGGAAGAACTGCTGAGACTGGATGAACACCAACAGAGAATCCAATGAGGCCGGAAGTAGCTAACAGGCTGCTGAAAAACTCTGATCTTAAAGGAGAAGGCAATCTATTTTCAGGGTAAGAATCGGGGGTACTGTCTGAAATCGTGAATTTGCGATCCACGAAGTGGAACATCGCCGACGGCAGCCCCACAGGGGGTGTCAACGAGTGTAAACGCCTGATGACAGAAATCAAGAAATGCTAAGGTAAAGTGTTCGAAAAGAAGGCCCCTTGAGAAAGCTGATCAAACTAGTTTTGGCTTCAGCCGTTCTTCCTTTGGTATGGAGTTCATCAGCGTTTTGTTCGCTAGTTCCTTGCGCATGGGAGAGGAATTTGGAGATGCGCACAAGCTTTGTCGTGTCGGTCACTCTCGAAGACAAGCCGATTGTAGGGGTCGCGATTGATGTTTACACGAGCGACCAGAATGGTGAAGCTGCTCTGCTGCTCTCGGGCAAGTCGAAAGCCGATGGGACGTTTGTCGTAGCAAATCTGCGGCCAGGGGATTACTGGCTAGGCGTCACGCTTCTTGGAGTGCGTGCAGCGGGCTTTGATTGCTTCTATGTCACCAATCGACCATCTAGAAAGGCAAGGCGGGCACTGCAGTATTCATGGGGTGACAACCCACTAGTGGTTCCGCAGCTTGCGGGCAAACTCACAGAACAACAGCCAGGCGGTGGAGGCACGGCCGCTTGGAATCATCAGCATCTTGTATCAATGCCGATTCCCAGGGCTAGGCTGACCCTGCGGAATGCCCGAGGTGGCGCGTCGTATGCCACGACCTCCACAGAGGATGGTGGCTTCGCTTTCGACAGCGTGCCGAGCGGAGTTTACGTCCTGGAGGTGGAATATGAAGACAAGCCGAACACCGATTCTCGCCCGGACCACGTCGTAATCAAGATCAATCCCGATGCTAAGGGTGCCCCGATCTCCTTCACACGAATGAACTCGGGGGATGTGACTTATCTGGCCCCGTCGACGCCTCAGAATTAAGTGGAACATCTTCAGAGGTGTTGAAAATCCTGATTACACTCATCTTCCGATCCGTTTCAACCGCTTCAGATGTGAAGTGAATCGAGAGAAGTCGTAACTTGAGCGCTAAGGCCTGTTTGCGACAGTTAGCGACAAACAGCAAGCGACAAAGCAGCACTTTCCCCGCGACTACTGCACCTTCGCGTACTCTTCTGTCGCTTCCTTCAGGATGGGGATGTTGGGATCGGCGTCTTTTCCAGAGTGCGAAGAAGTCTTGGTAAGCGGCTTTCGCGGTGTACGCGCACATGCCGTCACGATCAGGGGTTCCTTCGACCTACAATGGTTTCGTATGCGAGGGAGATGCAATGAATTCGGCGATAGAGCGAAAGACATGCGCCGCCGCAGACGGCGTCACAATCGTATATTCAGCAGTCGGGGTGGGAGAACCGACCCTCGTATTCATCCATGGCGGCCTGGCAAACAGGAGTTTCTGGGATGGCGAGCTCAACGCTTTCGCCACGCGCCACCAAGTCATTGCTCCCGATTTGCCGGGGCATGGCGAGTCGGGGGCAAACCGCAAGAAGTGGGGAATACCGGAATTCGGCGCTGACATTTGTTCAGTCATCAAAACGGAAGGTGCGAAGAGAGTTGTTCTATTCGGTAATTCCTTGGGCGGGCCGGTCGCCATCGAGGCGGCGTTGCTTCTTCCAGACAGAGTGCTCGGCGTTGTTGGTGTGGATACTTTCCAAAGCCTTACCTATACGATGACGGCCGAAGACGCCCATAAACGGGCTGATACGTTCCGCACTGATTACGGCACCAGCCTCAGGCAAATGGTGAAACAGCTCTTCTACAGTGATGCCGACCCCACACTCTTGGCCGATGCCGAGCGGCGAATGGCGTACACCGCACCGGAAGCAGCTTACAGTATGTTCCTGTCGCTGGCTGGTTACGACCCGAGCCAATCAGCGCGACGTTTGAGCGTTCCGCTGCGCGCCATTAACGGTGACCTTTACCCCACCGACGTTGAGGGGGTACGAAAAGTTAAGCAGGATTTCGACGTTGTGATTATGAAGCACATGGGCCACTATCCGATGCTCGAACGACCGGAGGAATTCGACCGGCACGTGGCGGAAGTCGTCCGTGCGCTACTCCACTGAACAGATCCATTTTGCACTGTTTCCCGCTTCAATAGAGGAAACTGAGGCCCCGCACGAGTTTACTCTCCGTCCGGTTGGATGATCGGCAAAACGGAAACTACGCGGTTGTTGGCGTAAAATCCCCTAACTCGAACTGAAGGAGAATGTTTAGTCTCCCACCGGCTGCTCTAACACTTTGACCCGCGACATAAGTGATATTCTGCGGCCATGCTCCGTGCACAAGCGATACGACTCTGCAGTTCCCCAACTCCCCGCCGCGCCGCCGTCATGCTGATTGCGCTGGCCTGGAGCAGCCTCGCCTTCTGCGGCGAGATTCATGACGCGGCACGGAATGGCGACCTGGCAAAGGTCGAGGCGCTGCTCAAAGACAATCCTGATCTGGTCTTCGCCAAAGATAAGGGCGGCGACACGCCTCTGTACTGGGCGGTGGTAACTGGCCGGAAGGACGTATCGCAAGTGCTGCTGGACAACAAGGCCGACGTCAATGCCAAGAGCTCAAATGGCATCCCGCTCTTACATATGGCGATACTTCAGGGATACAAAGACGAGGTGCAGTTGCTGCTGGCCAATAAGGCCGATGTGAACTCCAGGGACAACACCGGCGCGACGCCCTTGCAGTATGCAACGGGATACAACCGCAAGGACATCGTGGAACTATTGCTGGCCAATAAAGCGGATGTGAATGCCAGGGACCTCGCTGGCCGGACGCCCTTGTACGTAGCGACAGTGGGGGGTTACAAGGACATCGCGGAATTGCTGCGCCAGCACGGCGGCCACGAATAACCAACGACGATAAATCGGATTACGAGCCAGTTGCTTCCAGTTCAAAACCTACGGGGAGCAATTCCAAATTCGAATTGGGGATGGGTCGTTGGCGTAATATCCCCATAGCGCTCAAAATCCCCCGGATCGGTGTCCGATACTTGGAGCCTTCCAGCCCTGTCCGAAAGGTGGAGTTCAAAACTATTACACCTAAGGCCGCCGCACCGTGTGTCAAACCGTGTGTCTAATCATCGAGATTTGTGCGATTTGTGTTTTTTCTGTTGTTGATTCTAAAGGTAGTTCCTTTGTTTTCAATATGCGTGGGATTTCGACCCCCACTCGCTTCCGCCAGTTTCAACAAGACCACGAGAGCCCGGCAAGTCAGTTTGCCTTTGCCAAAGCCATTGGCACCACCTCGAAAACTCTCGGCTAAATGCGCGCCTGTCACCGTTCGGGCCCCAGTCGGGGAAACTCACCAGAAACCATTTGCGATTGATTTCCTGAACCTGATACATTTTTCGGCTAGAATCGCGGGGGGCCCCGACTCTTGTCCACAGAGCTGTCTTGGGGCGGTTCAAGGGGACGACAAGTTGCTGAATATTATCGGTTTGCAGCCCAGCCGGCCGCGAAGCGACATTTTGGACAGGCTATCGCGTTGCCGGAGGGTTTTGCTGATTGAAGCAAACGACCAGCGGCGATGGGTTGGGAGTCGTGTCGGCCCCGAGGTCCACATTCCTCCCATCGGGTTGCTTTACGTGGCCAGTAGTGCCCGGCAACACCATCCCGATCTGCAGGTGGAAATCCTTGAGACCTCTTTGGACGCCCGCACCGACGAAGAACTCGTCGCGAAACTTGCCGAGATTAATCCCGACCTCGTCGGAATTCGCAGCATCAGCCTGTTTGAAGATGAACTCAGTCGCGTGGCCAGCCTGGCCCGGCGCACCCTGGACGTTCCCATCATTGCCGGCGGCCCCATTGCCACTGCGAAGCGGAGCAATCTTCTAAAGGCGATCCCCGAGATTGATCTGCTGGTCGTAGGCGAGGGCGAATTGACGTTTGCGAATCTTCTCGCCGGAACTGCGACCAACGGACTCGTGCTCCGCCTGGGCAGCGAGTTCGTCGACTTGGGTGACGGTTCAGTCGGCGACAATCTCGACGACCTCCCTTTCCCGGACTATAGCCTCATTGATCTGGAAAAGTATGAGCACCATTTGAGCTACGCCTATAACTACAGGCGGCAAGGCGTAATGCTCACGAGCCGTGGTTGTCCGTTCCTGTGCACATATTGCAACACGTTTGCCGGCAAAGAAGCGCGTTTGCGTTCGGCGGAAAATATCGTGGCCGAGATGGAACAATTGTCACGCGCTCACGGCGTGGCCGATTTCTACTTCGTCGACGACATATTTAATCTGAGCCGTCAGCGCACCGAGGCCGTGTTCCGCAAGATCATCCAGCTCGGTCAGAATTGGCGGCTGTATTTCGTCAATGGGTTGCGCGCCGATATCATGACGCGCGAACTGGTAGATCTGATGGCCGATGCCGGGACCGTGTGGGTCACCTACGCCGTCGAGTCCGGAAGTCCGCGTATTCAAAAGCTGGTGAAGAAGAATATGCACCTGGAGCGAGCCGCGGAGATCATTGATCATTCGCAGGCCCTCGGGTTGGTCGTCAACGTGAATACCATGTATGGCTTTCCGACGGAGACTGGCGCCGAAGCTCAGGCAACCCTCGACTATCTCGCCCGCCTGCATATGCCGTCACTGCTTCCCTACCATTTCTGCCTGCGGGGGTATGAGGGATGCGAGATTGTCGAACAGGCAGCGGATGCCGGGTGGGATGCCAGCGCTTTTCTGGCGGACGGCACTCTCTCGTATCACGATATGCCGAAGGGAACCACCACGTTTCCCCGTGGCGAGATGATCGACCATGTCCTCAAATACCATCGCCAATTCGGCATGCACAACAAGCAGCATCTGAAAAGATCGCTCGACATCCTGCGGCACAACGGTTACACCGATCGAGACCTGGTGGACATGTACAGCGTTCTGCAAAACCGTCCGTTACGTTGCCCGGAAGACATAGTTTCGAGCTCGGTACCGGCTGCCGTGGGAATGGGCGCCAAAGCAAGTCAAGCGCCCGCTGGGGTGTGGTAACCCGCCGACAAAAAAATATGCCGTTCGATGTTTATCGAGGGCGTGCTTGGGAGTGTGTCTGGTAGAATCTACGGATTTGAGAATCGCTTATCCTTCATAAAATCGCAATCGTCACTCGAATTGGTACCGGATAACAACCGAATGTTCGACTCTCACAAACCGATCAAGTGCCTCGAAAAGGCGGCGTCGCTGGCTGCGAATGGACTGTGGAGCGTGTTTCATTTTGTCAACGAACGCCTTCCGGAGAATCCTTCGTTCACCCCAAAATGGTCCGATAAGCCCCTGCTGAAGTCTTATCAAAAAACAAAGCCTCCGTTGGGATGGCCGCGCGAGACCGATTCTCTTTGCCCCCGTTGCGTGCCGGAGATTCGCCAGCAGATCCTCGATGGCAAGCAGGATTACCGCATACTCGTTGAGGATAAACCGGGCGAAATCAAGGCACGGATCATCGAGCGGGACGGCAAGATCTTGATGGTGAAAGATTGTCCCAAGCACGGACATTTCGAAGATGTGATGTCGATCGATCCCGAGTTCTTCCAACACCTCGAGCGCACATTCCCGGGCCGGGACATTCCCGCCCACAGCGACGATAAGCTACACAATCACGGCTCGAGCAGGATCAGGCACGGCCGGGGTTCGGTGCTGACCATTGATCTCACCAACCGCTGCAACATGATGTGCGATCCCTGTTTCATGGACGCCAATCAGGTGGGCTTTGTCCACGAGCTCACCTGGGATGAAATCAAGACCCTGCTCGATAATGCGATGTCCATCAAGCCCCGGCGGCAAATGTCGGTGCAGTTCTCGGGTGGCGAGCCGACCATGTCGCCCTATTTTCTTGACGCGATTCGATATGCACGAGAGCTGGGCTATGACAGCGTGCAGGCAGCGACGAACGGCATTGAATTTGCCAAGAGCCCGGAATTCGCGCGTCAGGCGATGGAAGCGGGATTGCGCTTCGTTTATCTCCAGTTCGATGGAGTCGGCAATGCCGCCAACTCTCACCGTAACGTTGGAAACCTGTTCGACGTGAAGCTGCGGGCGATTGAAAACTTGCACTCGAACGGTGTGGAGATCGTCCTGGTCACGACTGTCGTCAACGGGATCAACAACGAACAGGTTGGCCGCGTGGTGCGCTTCGCGCTCGACAACCCGGATAAGATCGCCTTCGTTTCTTTTCAACCAGTTTCTTTTACAGGTCGAGACGAGGAGATCACCGACGAGCGCCGTATCGCTCAACGCTACACGCTGTCTCACCTGGCGCACGACGTCAAGAAGCAGTTAGACATCGGCGAGCCAGCGCGAGACTGGTTTCCGCTATCTTTCCTCAGCACATTTTCCGATTGGGCGGACCTGGTCCACGGGCCGGCCGCGGCCTGGGGAAACGTAAGTTGCGGTTGTCACCCTGACTGCGGGATCGGGATGGCCGTGATGGTAGACAAGCACACTCGCGAAGCCGTTCCCGTCACTGCTTTCCTGAATGCGGAGCAGCTGGCAAAAGATGTAGCCAAGATTAACGATTGGGCCCGGGCCAGGTGGATCTCCGTGGCCGGTATGGCGCTGGCGATGATGCGAAACTTCGACGCCTTCAAGACGCCCGCCCATTTCCACCTGCATGATCTGCTTAAGAAGTTCGATAAAGGATTGGGAGCGACCGGCCGCAACTACGGAGACGTCTCCGGCAATCGAACGATGGACGACGTCCTGCTACGGCGCCGCGACCGCTGGAATCTTCTCTTTGTGGCCGGCATGTGGTTCCAGGATTTGTTTAATTACGATTTCCGGCGGACGGAACAATGCATTATTCCCTACGCCACGCAAGAAGGCGAGATTTCCTTCTGCGCTTACAACACGGGCGTGGGTTGGCGAAAGATCATCGAGAAGATGCATATGACCGCGACCCTCACCAAGTGGTATGAAGAGCACGGCCGGCATGAGATCTTTGCGGGCGGTAAACGCGTCGCTCTCACCAGCGCCGAGCACCACCTTGTAGTGGAAGACGACATCGTCACCGACGAGGAGCAGCACGACCTCGACGAACTCGGCATTGCCAAGAATGCCCGGCAGGAGAAACTGCAGGCCCGGGCAAGACGTGACCAAGAAACTCTCCGCATGATGAAGCTCTACAGAGAATTCGTGCTGAAGGAGCAACCCAGCCCCGAGCTGGTACAGATCAGTTTGTCGGCGGAGGCCCCAGGGTCTATAGCGACTTGCGCTGTGGGGAACGAAGAATAGGCTCAGGAATCAGGGCGAAAACCGGTTGCTATACTGCGACTGTTATCCGCTCTGGCTCGGGCTGTGTCGCTTTCGCCGAAATCTTACTCTGGCGTAAATAAGCCTGGGGATCCATCATTCCCTGGGTTCGAGCCAAAACCCTGGCCAGGCGCGGAATGTCGCGCACTCTTACCTCTCTCAGCCATTGCCACCACTTCTTCTTTCCGGCGAGATTGAGAACGGTGCGCCGCCAGGTCTCGCAATACAGTTCGAAAAAGCGCTCCACCGGCAGGCGCGGTTGCCAGAGCAAGTGATGGAGATCGTAGTGATTCCAGTCAAGGACCTCGATCTTCTTTTTGCTTTGCTCGAACAGGTATGTGCCGGGCAGTGGAGTCAGGATGGTGAATCCCGCGCGGTATAGCTTGTGCTCATCGAGAAAGTCCCAAAGACCGAAGAAGTCCGCTTCGGTGAAGTCGGGGTCGATAATGAAGTTGCACGTAACGCCAAACCCAAGCTCACGCGCGATTCGGACCGCCTCAATGGACTTGTTGATCTCGGCCTCTTTATGCAGGGAGCGTAGACCCGAGCTGGTGTGGGACTCGAGGCCAAAGAAGATATCGAAGTTCTTTGCCAATGGGCGCCAGAGCTTCAGCAGATCCGGGTTCTGCGTTACCAGATCGGCGCGGGTTTGCACGAGCATCCAGTTCTTACGTTCACGAGACTGAAGCAAGGCATGACCGAGTTCTTCGCTGCGCGACGGGTCTGCCCAGAATAGGTCGTCAACCATAAAAAGGTTGCGGCCCGTAGCTTCAAAGTCCGCGCGTACGTCGTCAATGGTGTGAACTCGGTAGGTCCGCCTGTAGAGTTGCCAGACGGAACAGAAATTGCACCGGTAGGAGCAGCCGCGGGCCGTTTCCATGGTCCAGACCGGCATGTAATTCACGCAGCAGTAGCGCTTCTGGTATCTCGCCACCACAGATCTGTCCGGAAGCGGCGTCTGATTGAAATCCACCCGCTTCAATGGCGCGGGAGAAGTCGGTTGAAAATGTCCGTCAGCATCCGGCAGCAGCAGAGACGGCACTGTATCGGGGGGTTGGCCGGAGGCAAGCGCCTCGCACAAGGCCGGCATCAGGGTCTCACCTTCCCCGATGCAGATGGCGTCGATCGACTGGTTGCCCTCCAATGCTTCCGGATACGCGGAAACCGCGTGACCCCCGATTGCGACAAAAATCTTTGGGTCGAAAGCCTTGGTCTCGCTGGCCAGCCGAAGCGCGGCGGGGACCTCCAGGATGTGAAGGCAGGAGATGGCCACCAGGTCAGGACGCCATTGACGCAAAATCTCAACCATGCTCTTGCGCTCGAAGCGCATGTCCGTCAGCCGGACCTGGTGTCCAAATGGCCTGAGCGCGCCCGCCAAATACATCAGGCCGAGCGGCTCCGTTCGGAAAAAGGGCGCGAGGCCGAACTGAAGATCGTCTGGGCAGGGCCTTAGTAGCAGGATTCGCATTGTGGGCAACGATTCATTGGCCTTTTTGCTGCGCTATAGCTACCAGTTTATTCCCGGAAGCCGGCTGAAATACTGGTTCTACGGCGCGCACACCAGGCCGCTCAGACGCAGACTCGGGAACGGGCGGCTCATTTGCCCCGGACGTGGCCAACAATTTCTGCCACGAGAAACTGAGCCGCTTCTTCAACAGAGACCATCGTGTGTCGCGAAACGGATCTTCTGCGGTTCCGTATATCGGATGGTAAGTTTCTTTTCTCTCCAAACCGGGGACATCGATCTTGAAATCGTTCAGCTGCAAGAAATGCCGCAATTGGAGTTTGTAACGACCCTCGATACCGAACAACAGCTCGAGTATTCTCTCGTTCATCCAGATGATATAGCGCAGACCAAACATCCAGACGCAAGAGTATCCGGTGAAGTATTTCCAGTCGCCCTTAGTGGGACGCCACATGCCAATGATCTCTCGGCGAATCTTCCAGCGGGCGAAGCTGAGTTCTTCCGGAGACAGAGCCGATGTGCGCACGTTGCTGAAATACCCGTCATACCAGCGCATATCGGAATAGTTGCGCACGAGACCGGCGCGGATCATGTCATCGCGCAAAGGAGTCTTCGGATACGGCGTCATGATTTGGTCCATCACGCTGGTGACGCCCTGTTCCTTAATGAATCGGTAGTTCTCGCGCATGCTCTCCGGATCGTCATTGGGCAGCCCGTTGATGAGCCCCGCGATCACGATGATCTTTTCCTTCTGCAGCTCTGCCACGGCTTTCTTGATCGCCGGCAGCGTGTTGGGCTTCTTCATCGCTCGCAGATTCTTCGCCGAAGCGTTCTCGATTCCCAGGAAGACATGCACGAAACCCGCCTGAGCCAGTTTCTTGATGATGTGGGGACGCTGCGAGAAGCCAATCACGGTGGCTTGCGTCGTAAACCGCAGGTTTTTGAGCTTGAGGCTGATCACCCCATCAATGACCTGCTCAAACCGGTCCATGTTCTGAGTGATGTTATCGTCGGTGCAAAAGATGTGGCGGGCGCCCCGGCTGTAGGCATCCTCGATGTCAGCCAGCACGCGTTCCAGGGGGAATTGCCGGATCGAGCTTCCGTACATCTGATGAATGCTGCAGAAATTGCAGTGGAAGAGGCAGCCCCGGGACGTCTCAATTACATCGGCCCTCCGGAAATACATGTGGAAATCTTTGATGATTCGCTTATCCCGGGCGGGCAGCTTGATTTTAGTCACATCCTCCAGGGGACGCGGTCCGTTATGTTGAAACTGGCGGCCTTCGGTGCGATAGGAGAGGCCCAGAACTTTGTCCATGCCGCGGCCCTGGTTATCCAGTGAATCCAGCAACTCTCCGAAGCTGAAATCACCTTCGCCCCGAACCAGGAAGTCCCAGTACTCGGCTCCGGGCGATCCGTCGATGTCATCGTAGGACAGCGTCGCGTGATAACCGCCGAGCACCGTTTTAATGCGGGGATCGAACGTCTTGGCCAGATAAGCCAGCCGCAGGTTGCAGTCATATTGAAACGCCATGCCCGAGAAACCGACGACGTCCGGACGCTCCTTGCGCAGCGTCTCCATCAGAACCGGCAAAGCGCGTTTGCGAATGGGGCAAAGGTCTAGGACCTTCACGTCGTGGTTGTCAGTCTGGGCAGCAATCGTCGACAAAGCAACGGAGGGTGGTTCCCACTGTCTCCTGGGAACCCACGGAGACGTAGCGGGGCATTGAACGAGAAGTGCCTTCATATGATTGCCCTCGTCTTCGAATCCCGAGGTTTAGAATTCGCAGATGATACTGCAATGCGGTCGAGAGGTGCAAGAGATTTCCAGTCGGGGTGTAAGTACTATTCCGTGAACAGAACTGATGCGTCACATCTGCCTTTCGGCCTTGAATGCACAATCGTTATTTTGATATAAGAACGCCAAGCTTCTTTCACTGGGGATCTCAAACAGGCGACTCTTCGTTTCCAAGGGGTGAGGACTATGGCGACGAACCTCGTACAGATCGAGGACGATCAGGAAATCAAGAACCGGCTCGAAGCCGAGCGCATGAGACTGCGGAAAATCGCAGGGCTCGACCGCCCCACTCACTTTCACCGGCCGGTGGAGCGTCCATTCACGGCCGCTGAGCGCAGCCGGGTCACGATTCTTTTCGGTGGATTCACCTGGAAACATGAGGATCTCATCCGCGCCGTCTTCCATGGATCCGGCTATCGCTGCGAGAAACTGCCGGTGCCCGATGTGCCCGCCTTCCAGATTGGCAAGGAGTATGGCAACAACGGGCAGTGCAATCCGACGTACTTCACGGTGGGGAATCTGGTGCAGTATCTCCAATTCCTGGAGAAAGAAGGCATGTCGCGCCGGGACATTCTCGACAACTACGTCTTCTTCACCGCGGGATCATGCGGCCCCTGCCGCTTCGGCATGTACGAAGCCGAATACCGCTTCGCCTTGAAGAACGCCGGCTTCGACGGCTTCCGGGTGATGCTGTTCAAGGATAACGATGGAATCAAAGCCGCCTCCGGCCAGCCGGGGTTGGAGTTCTCCACCGATTTCCGGCTCAACGCTCTGAACGCCATACAGATGGGCGACGTGATCAACGATCTGATCTACCAGATTCGTCCATTTGAGGTCAACAAAGGCGAAACGGATCGCGTGTTCCGAGAGATGGTCGCTGCTCTTTGCGACGATCTCAAGAACCGGCGTTCGTTTGAAATCGATGATGAGGCGCCGAACTGGGCGAAGCCTATGTTCAAGAAGAACAAGCGTCTGCACGGGACTTTCAATCTGCTCGGGAAAGTACATGAGCATCTGTGGGGGAAGTACTATTTCAGCGCGTTAGGCGCGGCGCGCGAAAGAATGAACAGCATTGACGTCGATCGCACCAAAGTGAAACCGATGGTGAAGATCACCGGTGAATTCTGGGCGCAGCTCACCGAGGGCGACGGCAACTACCACATGTTCGAGTTTCTCGAGCGCGAAGGCGCCCAGGTTCTGGTCGAGCCGATCGCGACCTGGATCACTTACCTGATCCATCAGGCGAAATCGAACGCCAAAGCGAAGTGGCCGGTAAATCGTCCGTACCCCGATCCCAAGTGGTGGGAAGTGAAGAAGCGCCTCGCCAACGATCTGAAACTAAGAAAGAAGTTGATGGGGATTGCCGTGGGCAACTGGATTTTTACCAGCCTGTATCACCGCATGGCCAAAAATCTCGGCGGACTTACGCATCACCTGGTTCCGCAGGCGGAGCTGGCTGAGTTGGCCCATCCTTTCTACAACAAGCTCGCCCGCGGCGGAGAAGGGCATCTTGAGGTCGGCAAAAATATCTACTACACCGTGCACAAGCTCTGCCATCTGGTTCTGGCGCTGAAGCCGTTCGGATGCATGCCATCGTCGCAATCGGACGGCGTGCAATCGGCCGTCGTGAACAAGTTCAAGGACATGATCTTCCTTCCCATCGAGACCTCCGGCGAAGGCGAGATCAATGCGCACAGCCGCGTGCAGATGGCGTTGGGAGAAGCCAAGGCGAAGGCCAAGACGGAATTCGAGCAATGCCTCAAATCCACGGGCAAAAGCATGAACGAAATCCGCGAGTACATCGCGGACCATCCGGAGTTGAGGCGGCCCTTCTATCACGTCCCGCACCGGGAGGGAGTGACTGGAACGGCGGCGCAATTCGTTCTGCACGTGAGCGACCGGATCAATAAGGATACTCACTCCTGGAAGCGCTCGCGAGTCCAGGTGGAGACGGCGCCCGCGATGTCCGGTGATTAGATCGTTCAAGCCTTTGATTTTCGGGAGCGAGGAATTCATGCACGACCACCGAGGTCCGCAGCTGATCCAGATCGCTCCCCTCGAGCCGGCAGTTTCCATTCAGCAAGTCAAGCACGCACACAAGGCGCATGATCACGCGAATCAGTTCCTGGTAGGCCTCGACGTTGGCTCAACCACGGTGAAGGCGGTGGTCGTTGATTCCACGACCGATCAGGTTCTGTGGCAAGACTACCAGCGGCACGAAACCAAGCAGCCGGAAAAGACACTCGAATTCCTCAAGCGGATGGAGGCGGAGATTGGCGTCAACCGCCGCAACACGCGAATATTCCTGACCGGCTCGGGCGGAACCGGAATCGCCGACCAGATCGGCGCGAAGTTCGTGCAGGAAGTTACGGCGGTGTCGCTGGCGGTCGAGAAGCTGCATCCGGAGGTGTATTCGGTTATCGAACTGGGCGGGCAAGACGCCAAGATTATCGTTTTCAAAGATGATGATGAGACGGGGCGCAAGAAGAAGATTCCGTCGATGAACGACAAATGCGCCGGCGGTACGGGCGCGGTGATCGATAAGATCAATGCCAAACTCAAAATTCCGCCAGAGTTGCTGGCACAACAGAAATATCACGGGATCAAACTCCACAAGGTTGCCGGGAAGTGCGGCGTATTTGCCGAGACCGATATCAACAGCTTGCAGAAAGTCGGCACTCCGCCGGACGAACTGATGGCGTCGCTGTTTGAAGCCATTGTTCTGCAGAACCTGAGCGTTCTCACCCGCGGAAATACGTTGCGTCCACATGTGCTGTTGCTCGGCGGACCCAATAGCTTCATCCGTGGCATGCGCGAAGCCTGGCAGGCGAACATCCCGCGCATGTGGCAGGAGCGTAAAGTCGCAGTTCCCGAGGGATCGAAGCCCGAAGATCTGATCAAGGTTCCGCAGAACGCCCAGTACTTCGCCGCTTTGGGCGCGGTGGAGTTTGGCCGCAGTGAAGATGACTGCATTGGTTGCTATTGCGGCTACGAAAGGCTGGTCCGTTACATTGAATTCGGGCGACAAGAAGAAAAAGCAAAATCCGGCGGGAAGGGACTGGTTGAGAATCCGGGGGACTTTGACCTCTTCAAAAAAGCGTATCGCCGCAAGAAGTTCACTCCTGCCGTATTCGCCAAGAACAGCACGGTTGGCGGATTCATCGGAATCGACGGCGGATCCACTTCCACGAAAGCGGTTTTATTGAGCGAAAACGGCGATCTGCTGTGCAAGTCCTACCAGCTCTCGAATGGAAACCCGATTCAAGACACGATCGAGATGTTCGAAAACGTGCGCGGCCAGGTAGAGGTGCAGAACGCGAAGCTGGAAGTTCTGGGTGTCGCGACGACCGGTTATGCCAAAGACATTCTGAAAGACGTGCTCAAGGCGGATGTGGCGCTGGTGGAAACTGTCGCCCATACCGAATCGGCGCTGAAGTTTTACGAAGATCCGCACGTGATCGTGGACGTCGGCGGGCAGGACATAAAAATAATCATCCTGCATGACGGCCGGGTCAAAGATTTCAAACTGAATACGCAGTGCTCCGCCGGCAATGGATACTTCCTGCAATCCACGGCGGAGGGTTTCGGCCTCAGCGTGAATCAGTATGCCGATCTGGCATTCTCGGCGCAGGCCATGCCGGTATTTGGCTATGGCTGCGCCGTGTTTATGCAGTCCGATATTGTGAATTTCCAGCGTCAGGGATGGCGGGCGGAAGAGATTCTCGCTGGTCTGGCGGCGGTACTGCCAAAGAATGTTTTCCTGTATGTGGCCAGCATTCCGAACCTCGCGGCGCTCGGTTCGCGTTTCGTTCTGCAGGGAGGAACGCAAAATAACCTTGCCGTGGTGAAGGCCGAAGTCGATTTCATCCGCAACAGCTTCCGCGCCAGCGGCAAGCAGCCGGAAATTATCGTGCATGAGCAT
>Ga0187818_10000450_pt1 | contig 14883 bp, 16 predicted proteins | sample NC_wetland_sal_i_14_FD_130581 | JGI IMG/M metagenome (GOLD analysis project Ga0187818, IMG submission 130581) | Wetland sediment microbial communities from Neuse River Estuary, North Carolina, USA - SO4_3 | ecosystem: Environmental > Aquatic > Freshwater > Wetlands > Sediment | place: USA... | reverse complement strand
GAACTCTGCGATTTAAGACTTTGTGTTGCTAGGCCTCATCAACACCTTAAAACGCAGAGACCGCTGAGAACCGCCGCAGAGTGCGCGGTGAGGCCCAACAGATGGCAAACTGAGACACAACCGGACACTGCGATCAGCCTCAGAATTCAGTTTATAGCTCCCTGCACGGCTTGATTTCGTGATAACGGAGAACATTGGAATCCCAGTGTGTCCCTTCCGGGCACCCGCATTCTCCTTGACTCCCCTCTTCGCTGCATTGATAATATTTAGTAAATCACATTAACCGTTGGATAATGCGGCTCTTTGACAATCTATCGGCACGTCTCGGCAGTTCCAACATGGAACGGGGGCTCCCCACGCGGGTACAGCATAACTCCAATGTTATCTAGATTTTGCCTGTAACTCCTTTAGACTCAAAGATCTAGCAGATAGTGATAAAATAAACCCCATGTTTTCAAGATTTTGCAAACGAAGAGGGGGAGGGGGGTACCGGTTCCAAACAGCAAAGGCGCCTTCCACTCGGAAAACCCCCTCTCCCCGTGCGATGTGGCACAAACCCCGAAGTGGTTCGATTCAGGTTGGGGCGGGCATGCTCCGTTACTCCCAACAGCGCAGCTGAGGGCTCCACGTCGGCTATCTTGACTGAGGAGATAACTCCCGTTGACAATCTCTCATATCTCCCTTAGCATCAACCACTTGATACAAACTATTCCGATCCGTCGCCAGGGGAGCCGCCTGTGATCAAGCTCGATATCATCAACGAAGTGGTCAACAAGACCGGAATCACTAAAACCAAAGCCGAACTCGCCGTGGAAACCGTCTTCGGGAGCATGAAGCGCTCTCTCGCCAAGGGCGATCGCATTGAACTGCGCGGGTTTGGCGTGTTCAATGTCCGGCCGCGCAAGACCGGCATCGGGCGCAACCCGCGCACTGGCGCCGAAGTTTCCATTCCGCCAGGCAAAGCGGTTCGCTTCAAGCCGGGCAAGGAGTTACAGTCCATCGACTGAGCTTGATTTCTCGGGTACGATGGAGATACGGGGGTTGCTGCCCGCACTTGATCTAACCCTGACAGCTCGGAATCTTGATGCCTGAATTTCTTCCCCCAGTTTCTTCCTCTTCGACCACCGACTATTATCGTCCTGTCGAAGTGTTTGTAGTGCAGCCGTTGAAGCAACGTTACTGGCTGCACATCCTCCTGCTCTTGGCGACGATCTTCACCACGCTCGTGGTGGGGGCGCGAATGGAATTTAACTTCCAGCACAACCTGCCTGCCTTTTATAGCAACGACGATGGACTCGCCGCACTTTTTCCCTTAACGTGGGCGCTACAGTCATCGCATATACTTTTGGGGATTCCTTTTTCCTTCACACTCATCCTCTTTTTCCTGGCCCACGAAATGGGGCATTATTTGTGCTGTCGCTATTACGGTGTGCGTGCGACACTCCCTTTCTTTATTCCGTTCCCCACACTCTTCGGTAGCATGGGCGCCGTTATCGTCATTCGATCCCCTATCCGGTCACGCACGGCGCTTTTTGATATAGGTATCGCCGGGCCGATCGCAGGATTCGTAGTAGCAACGATCGTGTTGTTTCTTGCATTACCGTTTTCGAAACTGTTGCCATCAGGGGCGGTTTCAGACATCCAACTCGGCTACCCGCTGGTTTTTCGGCTCGCTTGGTTTGCGCTTCCGCTAGCCCCAGTTCATGGGTCCCTGGCGTGGCAACCTGTAAATCTTCATCCGATAGCGATCGCGGCTTGGGTGGGGATGTTCGCGACCGCGCTCAATCTGTTGCCTGGCGGTCAACTCGATGGCGGACACATCGTGTTCTCGCTCGCTCCGCGGGCGCACAAGATAGTTTCGCGGTTGACCATCCTCGCGCTCATTCCGATGGCCTTTTATTTCTGGGCGGGGTGGCTGCTTTGGGCAATTCTCCTGAGGATCAGCGGGATGCGGCATCCCATGGTAGCGGAGTGGCCGGGAGTGACTGGCGTCCGGCGGTGGCTCGCTCTGTTCGCTCTGGTTATGCTGATCCTTACTTTAGCGCCAGCTCCCGTTGCGCACAGCTCGTTGCCGGACTCTTTGCGCGCATTGCAAGAATCGCTGCGCCAATCACGATCTGGGCAATAAGCCGCGCTTGAGAATGATTGGACTTGCCTGCGGTGAAAACATCTTTGCCACCGCCTGCCAGGGCAGGATGCCCTCGCGACAGCCGGCAAGATGTCGGCGCTACGCGTGGTCTTCGATTCCCGCGAATAGATCTGTTTCTTGTTCAATTAGGCCGGGAGTGATCCTGGCTGCGAGATGAAACATTTCCTGCCGTCCGCGCCCGCGCACGTGGGATTCGAAGAGTGGCCACAGTGGCGCTTGGCTGGTGTGAGCTTTGAAGGCTGCGATTTTGGTCTCCAGATATTCCCCAATTTCGATGATCGCGGTTGCTGGCGGCAGGCTGATCGGTTGGCGATCGGGCATGGTGAAGTTTGCGGTGCTGTAGTAGAGCTTCTGGGTTTGGTGCGGGACGATCTCGCCCGTGAGTTGGTCGGGGTACCGATTGTTCCGGCCCGCCCAGTGGACTGCCAGCGAGGCAAAAACTGAAGCCATCGAATGATCGGTATGGCCGGTCACGGAACCGTCCGGGCCGAAAGTGAGCACGACGTTTGGGCGAAAGCGGCGTATGTGGAGGGTCAAATCGCATACGACCCTGTAAAGATCCTGGCGGTGGAGTTGGCCGTCGGGATAATCCAGCACCATTCCGCGGGAAACCTTCAGAATTTCACAGGCGGCGGCAAACTCTTTCCGCCGCGCAGCTGCTAATTCCGGGTCATTTGCGGCGCCGCCGCGATGGCTGGCCGCCTGGCCGGGAGTAAGGCATACTACGCAGGTCTCGATGCTACGATCGTTGTAGAGGCGCAAGGAACCGCCAAAGCCCCCGGCCTCGTCATCGGGGTGGGCGGTGATGCACATCAGTCGCAGCATGGAATCATTGTAACTTGAGCCTTGCGGGTCAGCCGCTTGCGGAAAAGTATGCAATCCTTTGCGGTCCGTCATTTATGATGACAAAGTAAAAGCTTTAAAAGGCGGGTGGTTCGCACTAGAATAGTGCGGCTCGCGAAGTTGGCATTTAGGGAACTCTCGCAGTGTCAGTTTCATCCGGCGATTGCACGGGCGCGGACCCCCGCGCCTACATTGACAGGGGCAACTAGTGCACGTTCTTGTGACCACGGATACGTTGAGCGGCGTGTGGGCTTACACGCAAGAGTTGGTCACAGGATTGGTCAGTCGCGGAATGCAAGTCACGCTGGTTAGCCTAGGTGACATTCCCCTGCCCCAGCAAACTTCCTGGATGGATGACCTGCAAGGCCTGGACTACCGTCCGACTGCATTTCGACTGGACTGGATGCAGGAGGCCGAACAGGATCTGAGAGACTCTTCCGCATATCTCGCCGCTCTGGTCAGGGAACTCAAGCCCGATCTGCTGCACCTGAACCAATTGTGTTATGGAAACCTTCCGGTCGAAACTCCCCGCGTGGTCGTGACTCACGGCGATTTGATCAGTTGGTGGAAAGAGGTGCATGGGCACGAGCCCAAAGAGGGTCGTTGGATGCGCTGGTATCGGGAGGCGGTAGCACGCGGCTTGTGGCATGCCAGCGCGGTAGTCGCGCCTTCTGTATGGATGCTTGACGCGATTCGGACTTGCTACACGCGTCCCAGACGGGATGCGGTGATCTACAACGGCCGGAATCCTGCCTCTTTTAATCCATATGTGAGTAAGGATGATTCCGTGCTCTCAGTCGGGCGCTTGTGCGATGCGGGCAAGCAAGTGAGCCTGTTGACGCAGCACACTCACCCGCTTCCGGTCTGCATCGTGGGCTCGGAGGCAGCGATTGCCGATCCCGAGATTCCGATTCGCACTGATGTAAAGCTCGCGATCGACCGAGTCTCCGTGGCGCTGAAAGGACCGCAGACGGAAGCACAGCTGCGGACGCTCTACAGCCGCGCCTCGATCTACGCGGCTACGTCGAGGTACGAGGCCTTTGGAATGGCGCCGCTGGAAGCCGCGTTCTCGCGCTGCGCCATCGTCGCCAATGACATTCCATGCTTCCGTGAGATTTGGGGCGACGCCGCAATCTACTTTGAAGCTAACGACGCGTCGAGTCTGGCGGATGTGATTCGGCGAATGCATGAACACCGGGACTTGTGCCGCGGCTACGCCACCCGTGCCTATCAGCGCGCGCGCGAATGTTTCACTGCCAAGCGCATGACCGATGAATATGTCAGGCTCTACCATAGCTTGATCGGAGCGAGGTTGGCAGTGGCGTGAGTAACGCTTTCAGCTGCTAGCTTCTAGCTGCTAAGTGCTGGCCGCTAGCCGTGCTTTCGGTTCAGCTTGCCGGTAATCCCCTCCAGCGCTGTCATTCCGAGGGGGCTTTATCCCCGAGGAATCTGCAGTCTTTTCCCTGAGAGCTAGAAGCCAGCAGCTAGAAGCTGTTATCTTCGTACATATCTTCAATGGAGGACTCGTGGCTACAGTAAAAATCACCGTCAGACCCAACGGCCCCTATCGCGTGGAAGCTCCCGAAGGCTCGATCGAATTGGTCGACATCAACGGCAACAAATATGACCTAACCGGGAAACCCGCTTTTTCCCTTTGCCGTTGCGGAGGCTCAGTCAATAAGCCGTTTTGTGATGGAACCCACAGCAAGATCGGCTTCCAAGGCGCGGAATTAGCGGTCAAGAAGGCGGAGAACCCGAACTGAACGACTCGTCTTGCGCAACAAAGCTCTCGTGGAAAACCGGGTGAGCCAATTAAAGCTCTAGGTGTCCTATGTAGAAGAGTGAAGAACAGTGCCATCCACTGTGAGCAATCCAACCAAAACGGCGGTGATCGGGGCTGCTCCTGAAGGAGCGAGCGATCCAGTGTCGGCCGCGCGCGCGGTCCGGGAAATGTTTACCTCGATTGCGCCGCGATACGATCTGCTGAATCATGTGCTTTCCTTCAACGTGGACCGATTGTGGTGGTGGAAGACAGCGCGAAGGTTTGCTTCCATTCTGACCCGGGCAGACGCCTGCGTGCTGGACCTGTGTTGCGGCACCGGCGACATGGCTTTTGCTTTGCATCGGCAGGCGGGAAAATCTCCGGTGAAAATCCTGGGCGTAGATTTCTCACACGCAATGCTGAAGCGCGCGAACCACAAGTCTGCGGGAAGGTCACCGTGTTGGGTGGAGGCGGATGCACTGTGCCTGCCCTTTCCGGACCAGCAATTCAATTTGATCACAGCGGCGTTTGGGTTCCGTAATCTGGCGGACTACGATGCTGGACTGCGGGAAATGATGCGGTTGCTGCGGCCTGACGGCGAATGCGGAATCCTCGATTTTGGTGAGCCCCGCGGTCTGATGGGGAAGTTATATCGGATTTACTTTAGACGCGTGCTTCCGGCGATTGGGACCCTCATTTCGGGCGTTCGTGGTCCGTATGCCTACCTGCCTGCGTCGGTGGAGCGCTTTCCTTCTCCGGAAGAGATGCTGGGGCGGATGCGCCGCGCTGGGTTTCGGGAAGTTTCCTGGACGCCCTATACGTTCGGGATTGCCGGATTGTATCGAGGCAGGAAATAATCCAAGCCGCAGAGTTTGCTGCACGCGCAGCGAGCTCCGTTTCTACCGAGCTTTCTTTAACAAGTCCGCGAGATTGCGGATATCGTTGCTGCTGGCATCGCCGATCACGAAGTAGCGCAAACTGTCCTGATTCCAGCTTTCGATGTTGAACGATAATTGTTGCAGCGACGATGAGCCCGATCCTAAGTCGTGCCCGGCGTTGCGATTTTGGAAAATGAAAACCGAAATCTGATGCTTGCGAACCTGGTAGATCAGTTCCGCACCCGGCGCCTGGCCGAGATACGTTACACGGCCGCCAATCAAGGTAAATTCCGAATTTTGCAGTTCAGGCAGAATGAAGGTGAAGGGGATCTTTCCCTGAAACCAGGGCTTTACGGTATGACGATCCGTAGAAATCACGTCCACCGGATTGGCGCTGGCAAGCGTGGCTACGTGTAGATCAGCAAGTTCGCTGAAGGTCTGCCGCCGCTGCAGTTGTTGCTGTCTGACGGTAAAGGTGACGAGCCCCGCGATAAGCAGTAGTGCGACCGCGGCGGTTGCCGCCAGCCACATGCGTATGGGGGAGACGCCGGGCTTGGTCGCGATACTTTTTCTTATGCGCTGGCGAAATTCAGCGCTCGGGCTGTACCGCTTGCCGGCCGAATGCACCGCTCGCTTGATTTGGATGCGGCTGATAACACCCGCGGCACAGGACGGACAACTGCGCAGGTGCGCGTCCAAGTCCCGCATCTCACCCGCGGATAGTTCCCCGTCGATGTAAGTCTCGAGTTTTGCCGTCCACTCGTCAGCCATTTTAGGTCCTCGCCAGCTTCTGCTGCAGGCTTTCACGCAGCGCTCTCCGCGCGCGCGAGAGGCGTGACATCACGGTTCCCATCGGAATCGAAAGCGTCTCCGCAATTTCTTGATACGACATTTCCTCCACTTCGCACAGCAACAACACCTCGCGAAAGTGTATGGGCAAAGATTCGATCGCGGTCTGAAGGGTTTGGCTCTGGGAATGCTCAATGAGGATAGTTTCGGGCGTCTCAGGACCGGCGGGTAATTCCGGGCCATCTTCCGAATCGAGGGGTATGGTCGCGCTTGCCTTCAGGCCGGTGCGCGATGTGAGGAATGTATTTCGCAGAATTCGGTACATCCACGCACGAAAGTTCGTGCCTGGCTGGAATGACGAAAATCCCTTCAGTGCTTTAACGTAGGTTTCCTGTACCAAATCTTCTGCTTCCGTCCGGTCTTGGGTGAGCCAGTGCGCGAAGTTGAACAACTGGTCAAACAGGGGCATGGCCAGATCCTCGAACGTCGCCGCTGTCAAACGCTCTTCCGCCACCTCTATAAGGTAAACCAGGAACCAGGGAATTTATTCCATGGCAACCAACCAACGGCTCAGAGCGCTTTCGAATTAGCAGTTGCCTGCGGAGTCAGCGTGATGTCCATGCTCGCGAAGGAATGGGGACAGCTGATGGAGCCGGTGGATGCAAAAGAAAAACATGGCCATTAGGCCTTTTGCGCAACCGCAGACGGTGGGGTTGAGGCGGGAGCGTCGGCAACGAAGGAGTCAGCAAAGGCATCGGCGATGGTGTAACGGATCACGTTTTCATAGTCCTCACCCAGGAACTTGCGCAGGCGGTCAGTCTTCATCAGGTACTCGCCGGTCATGTAAGGCATGGCTTCAGGGGGGATGGCCGAAATACCAAGCTTCCACAGTAGCTCTAGAACCAGGCGCATGGACCACTTTCCCGGAACGCGTTTGAGTTTGGCGTGAGCCATCTCGATACAGCGGGCAAAGGTTAAAGGCTCGCCGCGGCCGGCCACGTTCAGGACGGTGAGGCGCTGGGATTCGGGCTCCGTCCCGCTAACTATGTGCGCCAACAAGCGGGCCATATCGTCCACATGAACAAACTGTAGGCGGTTTTGAAGATATTTCTCTCCGTACGGCAACATGCAAGGAAGCCGTTTGCCCTGGTCCCGCATTCTGGAAGCGCGCTTAGCGCGGCCATTGGGCGTGCCGCGAAAAGCTCCGAGCATATAGTTCTCAACGCTGGCTCCAGAAAAAATGTGCGGACGCAGCATGTAGACACTGCAGTTTCGCAGCGCAGGCGCGCGTTGCTGAACGACCTTATCAGCCTCCATTTTGTGGATCGCATAGGGCAAAGTGTGTGCGCCCAGGGGAAAGTCCTCGCTTACCGGCTCCGGCAAGTCTGGACCGTACGCGGAAACGCTGCTGGGGAAAATAAACTTTCCTACGATGGCGTCATCGCGATTGGCTTCGGTGATGGCCTCCATCACTCGCGCCGTCCCGGCCACGTTGATCTGCCACATCCGGTCCAGGTCGAGCACACCGGTGCGGACCGGATCCAGCACAAAAGCCAAGTGAATGACCGCGATCGGGCGAGTCTCCCGCAGCAGCAGAAACAACTCGCGGCAGGATTCCTCCAAACCCAGGTCCATGCGCAGGAAGCGCAGGGGATGGCTGGTCGGCGGTGGGCTCAGATCGATTCCAATGACCTGACAATGCGCCAATAGCGGCAACAGTCGCAGACCCAGATTGCCAGCAATCCCCGTTACGACGACTCTTGGCTTCTCATCACCCATTACTTGGGGCCAGAAGAGGGCTTGGGCGATGGGCCCCCGGTCGGTGGTGGCAATGGCATCCCGTGCTGTGGGGGCATTTCCGGCCCGAAATAAGCTTCATCCAGATTAGGAGTAGCCGATTGCTGAACCGATTGCATCTGTTCCTGCATGCGTTGGCTCCGCAACGTTCCGCGGATCTCTTCCTTCGCCTTATCCAGAGGCTCGACTTCTTTTGCACCGACCTTATAAATGTAATATCCGCTTGGGTCGGAGATCACGGTTGAGATCTCAGTGGTTTTCAACTCCATAACCGAAGCATGGGCTGGAGGCAGGCCGTTGCGGCGCACATCGCCCATCTTCGTGCTAGGGGGCTTGGTCTTGTTTCCTGCAAGAGTGAAGGCTTCGTCTTGCAGTTTGCTAAAGCTCTCTCCGGCGACGGCGCGGGCGCGAAGTTTGTCGGCTTCTTTCTGCATAACTTCTTCCGCGTCTTTACGGCGCTTTTCTTCTGCCGCGGTGCTCAGTTTGACTTTGGAGGCAGGGAGTTGCTGAGAGCGCGGAACAAATATGCGCTGCAGGTCGACTTCTTCATAGTCCACAGAGTGGCTGTGGTAATAATCTTCGATGTCTTTGTCAGAGATCTGCCCAGCCTTCTCCTGCATCGCTTGATTGAACTCCTGGGACAAGACCTGGAGACGCATCAGCTTCATACGATCCTCGAACTTCGGTCCCTGGTCCAAACCCATGTCGTGGGCTTTTTCCGCCGTCACCAGCGCCATGCTATAGCGGGTAGCGAATTGCCGGCGGACGCGGGGGGGCATGTTGGGCTGAACTGTGTCCACGATTTTTTCAAATTCAGCTCGGGTGATTACGGTTTTGCAGTTGGAATCGGCGGTTTTGTCCGCGGGCGGGTGTTCGCACAATCCATTTATCGTGATCACGGGCGCATCGGGCGCAACTTTCGCAGCCTCAGCTTCTTTGTCCTGGGCGGGATTGCCGGCAACGCTCGGCGGCGCACCCGGCTGTTGGGCGGTAGTGGTTGGTGAACTCGCGGCTTGGCCCCAGGCCATGGCTGCAAGCAGCAGACAGACTAATCCGTATCGCGTCATATTTTACTGATTCCTCCAAGGAAGATCGAAAAAGGTCAATGAAAATCCTAGCACAGAGTTGGGCCGCTGTCGGCGGCGGGGCGGAAATGGTCGGAGAAGGTGAATTGGCGGAGGAAGCCACGAGCGGCGATAATGCTGATATGACCAGAGCATCCGCGATTGACAGCCCCGCCTCCATGCGTGCCGAAAAACGCGCCGTGGCGGGGAATTCGGTGCTGGCGGCGATCACCATTACCACTCTGAAGATTGTCGTCGGAGTGACCACCGGCAGTCTGGGCATCCTGTCCGAGGCCGCGCACTCTGGACTTGATCTGGTTGCCGCGGTCGTCACATTGCTCTCCGTCCGGGTCTCCGACAAACCCGCCGACGCCGATCATCAATATGGGCATGGCAAGGTGGAAAATTTCTCCGCTTTTATCGAGACTGGCCTGCTGCTCCTGACTTGTGTCTGGATCATCTACGAGGCCGTCAAACGCCTGTTCTTCCGGCATGTGGAGATTGAACCCAGCATCGCCGCCTTTGTGGTCATGTTCATTTCCATGGCAATAGATTTTTGGCGCTCCCGCGCACTGGGACGAATTGCGAAGAAGTATGACAGCCAGGCCCTCGAAGCCGACGCCTTGCACTTTTCCACCGACATCTACTCAAGTGGTGTTGTCGTGGTGGGATTGGCGCTGGTGCTGCTCGGCCGCATGTATGGCGTGGACAAGCTGCGCGACGCCGACCCTATAGCCGCGCTCTTCGTCGCCGGAGTGGTGGTGTACGTGAGTTCAAGACTGGCCCGCAGAACCGTCGACGCTCTGCTCGACGCCGCCCCCGCGGGCGTGCGCGGCAAGATCGTGGCAGCGGTCAACAAAGTGGACGGATTACTCGAAGTGGATCGCGTGCGCATTCGCCGAGCCGGTAACCGCTATTTCGCGGATCTTTCCATTGGTCTGGCGCGCAACGTTACCTTCCAGCGTTCGGAGCAGGTCGCCGACGCTGTGACCTCGGCTGTACAAGGGGTCTTACCCGATGCAGACGTTGTCGTCCGTTCGGTGGCGCGGCCGGCACGGAGAGAAAATATTTTCGATCGTGTACGTGCCGTGGCTACACGCAGCAATTTCAACGTGCATGACATAAGTGTCCAGGATCTGAGCGGGCGCCTGCATGTCGAGCAGCATCTTGAACTTGATGAACAGTTGAGCTTGAAAGAGGCACACGATCAGGTGACGCGGCTCGAATCGGATATTCGTCACGACGTGCCCGAGATTTCCACCATTCTGACTCACATCGAAAGCGAACCAGCCACTATCGAAACTGGCGATGAGGTGGGGCGCGATGCTCTCCTGGAAAAGAAACTGAAGGCGGTGGTCGCGCATTTTCCCGAAGTTCTCGATGTGCACGAAGTCGAAGTCAAACACGTGCGCGGGCGTCTCTATGTCTCCTGCCACTGCACCTTTTCTGACGACCTGCCGCTCTCCAGGGTGCATGATATTTCGACGGAGTTGGAGATCCACTTCAAGCAGGAGGCGCCGGAGTTGTTTCGCGTGCTGATTCATCCGGAGCCGCAAACGGATAATCGGCGGTAGAGGAGATACGGTATGGTTGAGGCGAAGGCGATCTGGACCGACAGCCTACGTTTCTTGGGACAGGCCAGCAGCGGCCATGGGATCGTCGTAGATGGTGCAAGCAAAACCGGGAACAGTCCCGTAGAGCTCGTGCTGATCGGGCTGTGCGGATGCACTGGCTACGATGTTGCCAGCATCCTGGGAAAGAAGCGCGAGCCCTTCACCAGCCTGGAGGTGCGGGCCGAAGCGGAACGGGCTACCACTCCGCCCACCGTCTTCACGGAAATCCGTCTGGTTTATCGGGTAGGCGGAAACGTCTCGCATAAAGCGGTTGAAGACGCGGTACGGCTCTCCGAGGAAAAATACTGCTCGGTCGCAGCCATGCTGCATAAGACCGTGAAGATCAGCTACGTGATCGAGTACATATAAAAACCCACGTGGGGACAGCCGCCCTCGGCTGTCCGGCCGAGCAAAGCTCGGCAGTCTTCCGGATTTGCAGGTGCTTTGCAGGCCTGCTTGCGACCTAGGGATCGGCAATCCGCCATTGGAAATACACGATCGCAAACCTCTCCGCGGATATCTATATATCGCCAGCGCCACGTTCTTGTGGGGCGTGGCGGCTACCCTTGGCCGAGCCGCATTTACCGGGCGGCTATTGCCCAAGGGCGAAACCCTTCGGCCTATCGATCCCCTTATCTTGTCTCAGAGCCGAACGACATTTTCTTTCATTGTTCTTATGTTTGCGCTTGTTCTACTTCGTGGATGGAGGCGCCTGTTACTGCCCGCAGCCGATCTGCGACGGATGTTCGTGTTGGGCGTTCTGGGCGTGGCGGCGTCTAATTACCTCTATTACCTCGCGATCCAAAGGACCAACGTAGCCACTGCCATCATCCTGCAATACACGGCGCCGGTATGGGTTTTGCTCTACACCGTCGCACGTGGGCTGCAGAAGCCAACCCTCCAGCGAGTGGCGGCCGTGGCATTGGCAGTGACCGGAATTGCCCTGGTGATCGGAGTATTCGGCTCTGGAGGGTTTCGCCTGGACGCGATTGGAGTGCTGGCAGCCCTCGGGGCGGCATTTTCTTTCGCTTTCTATAACGTTGGTGGGCACAGCATCCTTGCCCGCTATGATCGCTGGACGGTGCTCCTGTACGTCATCTTAAGCGCATCTTTATTTTGGGTCATTGTGAACCCGCCGTGGAAGATCGCAGCCGCGCACTACTCCGGAGACCAGTGGTTATTTTTGCTGGTGTTTTCGTTGATATCTGTGCTCGCGCCCTTCTCGCTTTATTTTGCTGGGTTGCAGCATCTGGAGCCGACGCGTGCCATCGTGGTGAGCTGTTTGGAGCCAGTATTCTCAATTGTGATTGCGGCCGCCATCCTGGGTGAGTTGATGCGACCGCTGCAGACGGTGGGGATCGTGCTCGTGCTGGTGGCCATCGTGGTGGTGCAATTGCCGGATCGAAGATTACGGGAGGAGATTACTCTGGTCGAGCCCATCGAATAGTGATGTTTCTAACGTCACCAAGGTAACCAACACTGCGGTTTTCCTCTGGGTTTTTGCAGGCAAAAGTCGGATTCTTTTAGCAGGCGGTTCCTCGGGGTGGAGTGTTGCTATGAAGTGTTCTCGCATCTGCTGTCTGTTTGCGTTCATGATGTGCTCGTTGCTTCCCTGCTTCGCGCATCACATGGCGGTGGTGGTCAACAAAGATAACAATGTGGGCGAAGCAAGTTCCGCGCATCTGGCCAAGATTTTTCGTCTGGAAGCTAAGAAGTGGCACGACGGCAAAGATGTGATTCTTGTCCTGCACAAGAATTCCAGCGGAGAAATGATGACGCTGGAACGGCTGAACAAGATGTCCGCCAATGAGCTGAAGTCATTTATCGCGGCTCATCAGGCATCGATCACTACGGTTGATTCCGACGAAGATGTGCTTAAGCTGGTCGAGACTACCCCGGGTGCGGTGGGCTTGGTCGATGTCCGGTCAATCAATGACCAGGTCAATGTGGTGAGGGTCGACGGCAAACTGCCGATGGAAGACGGCTACTTGCCGCACTAGCCCAGCGGTCCATTCCAAATTTAGCCCAGTGTTCGACGATTCACCGATTCGCGCGATCTCTCAACCTCAACAATCGAAAATAACGTCGAGCCTTCCTTACATCCTTACCAATCTGTTCGCGCAATGCTTCCACTGAAGGAAATTTGATTTCGTCGCGCAGCCTCTGCAGAAAATGAATCTCGACTTCCGTTTCCGGATTCAGTTCAATGGGATGAAAGTTGAGCAAATGGGTCTCAATGGCAAATAACTCAGTCCCAAATGTGGGACGGTTTCCCACGTTGGTTACCGAGTCGAAGCACTCCTCGGCCACTCGGGTGCGAGTAACGTAAACCCCGTCCTTGGGAACAAGCTCTTCATAGCGGCTCAGATTGATGGTGGGGACGGTGTACTTGGAACCATATCCCCGCCCGCGGCCGGCGGTCGACAAAATACTGAACGGGCGCGCCAACAGATGGCGGGCGCGGCTCACTCGTCCGTCGGCGAGCAGTTTGCGGATTTGAGTGCTCGATACCGGCTCACCCCGCAGTCGCAACTCGGGATAGAGTTTCACCTCGAAGCCCATCTCACGGCCAAATTTCGCGAGCAGGTCCACGTCGCCTGCAGCCTTATTGCCGAAATGGAAGTTGAAGCCTTCGTGAACCTCGCGCGCTTGCAAACCTTTTTTCAGGATGTCATGCGCGAAGGCATGCGGCGACATGAGAGACAGGTCACGCGTAAATGGGAGCAGGAGTACAGCATCCAAGCCAGTAGCATCCAACAGATGAAGTTTTTCGGGAGTAGGCGTGAGCAGCTTCAGTCCGGAGTCAGGTCTCAGGATGCGCACGGGATGCGGCTCGAAGGTGACCGCCATTGATTTAAGCCCTTGCTCCCGCGCCCGGGGCACGATGTTGGCCAGCACGCGAGCATGAGCGCGATGCACACCGTCAAAATTGCCGACGCTCAAAAGCGTGGGGCCGAAGCCGGCGGGAACATCTTCGAGTTTGCGAAAAACTCGCATTTGTTCGTGTGGTGCGGGCGCCTCGCCCGCAGGCCCGGCACATTTCCTGCAGTGCATGTTCCATCCCTGCGGATTGCCCAGGGGTCTCGTTAATTTTCCATGTCAAAACCGCGTGCGAGGGCGCCCCCGCGCACTTAAATCTCAAACTCCAGTTTCATGCCATCGTAGGAGAGCCGCACATTGGGCGGCAACGATCCGTTAGTCGCCTCATGAGGCAAGTCGTGGCATATATGCGTGAAAAAAGCCCGCTTCGGTTGGAGCCGTTCCACGATGCGCAAGGAGTTCTCGACGGTGGAATGCGTGGGATGCGGAATGTGGCGCAACGCGTCCAGAAACAGGATGTCGAGATTCTGTAGCTTTGCCAACGAGGCCTCGGGGATGCTGCTGTGATCCGTAAGATACGCAGCACTGCCAAAGCGAAAGCCATCGATCTCGGTTTCGCCGTGGATCACTGTGATCGGTTCGAAGCGCGCCCCGAACAATTCAATCGGCCCCTGGAACGATTTGAGTTCGACCCGGGCCAGCCCGCCAAACTTGTAATCTGCGTCGAAAATGTAGCGGAACGTGCTGCGGATGAAATCCGCTGCTTCCGGCCGCGCATAGAGTGGGAGCTTGTTGGGTTTGTGTCGATAGCTCAGCGGTCGCAGATCATCAAGCCCCAGGATGTGATCGGCGTGGCTGTGCGTATAAAGCACTGCGTCAAGTCTGCGAATATGCTCGCGGATGGCCTGTTCGCGGAAGTCGGGGCTGGAATCGATGAGCACAGTTTTGCCAGCGTACTCCACCAAGATCGACGGTCGAGTACGCCGGTCGTGCGGATCGGAAGAGTGGCACACGGCGCACTCGCACCCGATGGTAGGCACCCCCATCGAGGTGCCGCTGCCCAGCACCGTGAGCGTGGCCTTCATCGTTTGGTGGTTGCGGCGCTCGAGGGTGGAGTCTGCTGTGGACGGGCCAGTGCGTTGGTCACTTCAACGTAAGCCATGCGAAG
>Ga0187818_10000448_pt1 | contig 14896 bp, 9 predicted proteins | sample NC_wetland_sal_i_14_FD_130581 | JGI IMG/M metagenome (GOLD analysis project Ga0187818, IMG submission 130581) | Wetland sediment microbial communities from Neuse River Estuary, North Carolina, USA - SO4_3 | ecosystem: Environmental > Aquatic > Freshwater > Wetlands > Sediment | place: USA: North... | reverse complement strand
CCGCGTTCGCCAGGCGCGCCTGCGGGAAACGGACAAATTGCGAGAACTCCTCGACAAGGGATTTGAGCGCGGCGATTTCCCGTTCGATGGATGTCGCGCACTCGCTGACGATGCCCTCGAGCTCCACGTCTCGATGGGGGGAATTATTTTCTGATTCTCTGCGCGCTAGGAATCGGTTCAGCCGGTCCGTGGAAAGTTGAATCGGCGTCAAAGGATTCTTGATTTCGTGGGCGATACGTTGCGCAACCTCTTGCCACGCCGCTATTTTCTGCGCGTGCAAAAGCTCGGTCAGATCATCCACCACGACGATGTAACCTGGGTTCGTGGTCCGCGCGCCAAGCGCGCTGACCGTCACAGCGCAATGCAGCACGCGCCCATTTGCTCGAAGGTCCAACGCCCTCGAAACATTTCCGAGCCTGACGGACCGTCGCAAAAGCGTATAAAACTCCGGCCCCGCGTCGCTTCCGACGATTTCGGCCAAGGTGTGCGCCGTGCGCGCCGATTCGCCAAACATCCTGGTTGCAGCGCTGTTCATCCGCACCACGCTCCCTTGGCCATCGAGGGAGATCACTCCGGTCGGCACATTCTCCAGGACTGCCTCGGTCAGCTTCCGCCGCGATTCGATTTCCGTCAGCGCGGCTTGCAAGCTGCGAGTGAATTCGTCGATTTGGCGCCGGTTGTCGCCGAGTTGGCGAGTCATCCGATTGAAGGACTGCACCAGTTCTCCCAGTTCGTCGCTCGCCGGCGTGTCCACCTGATAGGTCAGGTTCCCGCTGGAAACCTCTCGCGTTCCTTCCGCAAGAGCTTGGATCGGAACCGTCACCTGTTTCGACAGATAAACCGCGAACCAGGTAACAGAGAAGAGAAGGAGCAGCGTGAAAAAGCCAAGCGCCAACATCAATTGCGATCGGATGGCTCGGTACTGTCGTGCTTGCTCGTCATAACTGCGGAGCTGCTCTTGAATATTGTTGAAGCGCTGGAGATATCCGGAACTCGTGCGCCGCAGGACCACGACAGTCCCCTCGCCGAGCCCTGCGCGGCCGGCTGTAGCCGTAATATCGCCAGCTTTCCACACCTCCGCGCCGCTCGGTAAAATAACGCTGGTACCCCAGTTCGCGCCTTCAGGTATTGCAAACGAACTGGAAAGAACCTCGGCCTTGCCGTTTGAATTGAGCATCAAGATGGCATCCAAACCGGGCCCGAATCGGTCGAGAAGAGCGCGGGCCTTATCCGGCGTAGGGTTTGGCCCAAGCTCCGCGGCGACAATCCGGGCAAAGGCAGTGAGCCGCTCGTGGTCGCGCCCGCCAAGCTCCGTTATGAAATTCTGACTTTCCTGTGCGGCGGATTGCAGCGGGCTTAGGAACCAGCGGTTGAGCGTGCGATTCATCAGGCCATAGCTGATGATAAACATGAACAGTATGGGCAGCAGAGATATCGCCATCGCTCCCACGACCATCTTCGTCTTGAAGCGTGCGCCGAGCTGTTGCGCGCGTCTCTCCGTCCAGAGCCTCACCAGCAGCCGCGCAAGCATCAACAGGAACACCAATAACGCGGCAACAATGAACGTGGAAAGCGCAAAGAATACAAGCACTTCCGTCCACTTTTGCGGCTCCAACGGCAAATTCAAGGAACCAAGCGTGAATACCGCGCCCATGAGGAGCACGACCAGCAGCCCGCCAAACCAAAGCCGAAGCCGCGATGGGCGCTTGGCCGCGATCATGAACTCACCTCGGTCCGCAACTCGCTATTTTGTGGCAGAAACGGCTCCAGGGGACATTCCGAACAGATTGGATTCTTGTTGCGGCACCAATTCTTCCCGGTGTTCACAATCAGCGCGTGGTATTCGTTATACAGTTCCGCTTCGTGTGGCAGCTCACGCTCAAACATTTCCCGGATTTCGTCGTAGCTGCTTCTGTCATCGCTCAGACCGTGGCGCGCGAGAATGCGGCGCGTGTAGGCGTCCACCACGAAAATGCGATGGTTTCCTGCGTACAACAAGATGGAATCGGCTGTTTCCGGCCCGATTCCGTGTACCGTAAGCAGTTTCGAGCGCAATTCATTTGTTGGCACGGCAAACATCCGTTTGAGCGAGCCCCCAAATTCGCCGTTGAGGAACCGGACGAACGCCTTCAGCTTCTTCGCCTTCTGGCGAAAGTAGCCGGACGGCCTTATCAATCGAGCGAGCTGCGCCGGAGGGACCCGCTCAATCGCCCCAGGAGTCAGCAAGCGGTTGCTGCGCAATTTTTCAATTGCGCGCTCCACATTTGACCATGCCGTGTTCTGGGTAAGGATCGCTCCCACGATCACTTCAAATGGCGTTCTCGCCGGCCACCAATTCATGGGTCCGAGGTGGTCGCTTAACGCGGCGTAGAAGGCTATCAGAGGATTCGGCGAATTCCCAATTTGGCCATCCGGCGCTGCTTTCGGTTGCGTCCTCTCCTTCACTGGCGACAGAATTGGTAGTGCACTTCCCATTGAAACGAAGATAGCTACCCCGTCGTTGCGAGTCAAGGCGGGACGTTTCAGCCGCCTTTCGCAGCCTAGAAACCCTGTACCTCAGTACAGGTGCTTCCGGATTCCCCAAAATGCTTCAATAAGTTACAAGCGGGCCCAAAGGGCTTTGCTGCTGTCCACTTGCGTGGAAGTGTCTCGGGAGTCTCACGTATGTCGTCCCGGCTCGGCGAAATTCTAATTAAAGAGAGCCTGATCACTTCTGATCAGCTCCAGCAGGCGCTGGACTATCAGAAGAAGAATGGCGGCCGCCTCGGTAGCTGCCTGATGAAGCTCGGCTTCATCAGTGACGACGAAATCACGCAGGTTCTTTCCCGCCAGTATGGCGTTCCCTCCATCAATTTGAAGTATTACGAGGTCGAAGCGACGGTCATCAAGCTGATCCCGCAAGAAACGGCCGTGCGCTATCAAGTCGTGCCGCTCTCCCGCGTCGGCGCCACGCTCACCATTGCGATGACGGACCCAACGAACGTCTTCGCCATGGACGACATCAAGTTCATGACCGGGTTCAACGTCGAACCGGTCGTTGCTTCCGAAACCGACATCAACGAGGCAATACACAAATTTTACGGCGAGGCCTCCAGCGTCGAAGAGCTCACCAGCGTGATGAAGGAGCTGGCTGGCGAGGAAACTGCGGACCTGGAAATTGCCTCCGAAGAGGCCGAGCTGAACGCCGCCGAGCTGGAGCGCGCCGCCGAAGAAGCTCCCATCATTAAGCTCGTCAACTTCATTCTAACCGATGCGGTGAAGCGGGGCGCGAGCGATATCCACGTCGAGCCCTACGAAAAAGAGCTTCGCGTTCGCCTGCGCATTGACGGCGTCCTGCAAAACGTCATGGCGCCCCCGCTGAAATTGAAAGACGCCATCACCAGCCGCATCAAGATCATGTCCAAGCTGGACATCAGCGAAAAGCGGCTGCCGCAGGATGGCCGCATCATGCTCAAGTACCAGCGCGACGGCAGGAAGCGCGACCTCGACTTCCGTGTTTCCACAGTCCCCACGATCTTTGGCGAAAAGATCGTAATGCGCTTGCTCGACAAGGAAAACCTGCGCTTGGATATGACCAAGCTCGGTTTCGAGCAGGACTCGCTCGACCGCTTCGAGAAGGCGATTCTGAAACCCTACGGTATGGTCCTCGTCACGGGACCCACTGGGTCGGGCAAGACAAACACACTCTATTCCTCCATCGCGCGCCTCAACACGCCCGAAACCAACATCATGACCGCCGAAGATCCCGTCGAGTTTCAGCTCGCCGGCATCAATCAAGTCCAAATGAAAGACCAGATTGGCCTCAACTTCGCAACTGCTTTGCGCGCATTCTTGCGGCAGGATCCCAACATTATCCTCGTCGGCGAAATCCGCGATTTTGAGACGGCGGAGATCGCCGTCAAAGCGGCCCTCACCGGCCACTTGGTCCTCTCCACTCTTCACACCAACGATGCTCCCTCGACCATCAGCCGCTTGATGAACATGGGTATTGAGCCGTTCCTCGTGGCGACTTCGCTGAACTTGATTTGCGCCCAGCGCCTGGTTCGCCGCATCTGTACGAGCTGCAAAGAAGAACTGGAGGTTCCTTCCGAGGCGTTGACGGATGCCGGCTTCACTTCGGAAGAAGCAAAGACCACGAAGGTTTACCACGGCAAAGGATGCAGCGCTTGCAACAACTCGGGTTACAAAGGCCGCTTAGGTCTCTATGAGGTCATGGAGATCAACGACGAATTGCGCGAGCTGATTCTCGTCGGCGCTTCCGCGCTGGAATTGAAGAAGAAATCTTTGGATCAGGGAATGATCACGCTGCGTCGCAGCGGGCTCATGAAAGTTGCCGTGGGACTGGCGACCTTGGAAGAAGTCCTTCGCGAAACTGTTTTGTAAGGGAGATCGAAAAATGGCTGGAATCACTTTAAGTGAGCTGTTGCAGAAGATGATCGAAATGGGCGGGAGCGACCTGCACATCACCACCAATAGCGCCCCGCGCGTCCGTGTCCATGGACGATTGCGCCCGCTTGACATGGCGCCGTTGACCGCCGCGGACACCAAAATGCTCGCATACAGCGTGCTGACCGACGCGCAGAAGCACCGGTTCGAGGAAAACCTCGAGCTTGACTTCTCGTTCGGCCTGAAGAACCTGGCGCGCTTCCGCGGGAATATTTTTAACCAGCGCGGCGCGGTTGCAGCCGTCTTCCGCACGATCCCCTGGGAAATCAAAGGCTTCGACGCGCTCGGACTTCCCTTCGTGGTGAAGTCGCTCTGCGACAAGCCTCGCGGTCTTGTCCTCGTCACAGGCCCGACCGGTTCCGGCAAGTCCACCACCCTGGCCGCTATGCTTGACAAGGTCAACGCCGAGCGCGAAGAGCACATGATCACGATCGAAGACCCCATCGAGTTTCTCCATAACCACAAGAAGTGCCTGGTCAACCAGCGCGAGGTCCACTCAGATACGCACTCCTTTGCCAATTCGCTTCGCGCCGCGCTCCGCGAAGACCCCGACGTTGTTCTCATCGGTGAAATGCGCGACCTGGAGACGATCGAGTCCGCTCTCCGCATTGCGGAGACCGGCCACTTGACTTTTGCGACCCTGCACACGAATTCGGCGGTCTCAACCATCAACCGCATCGTGGACGTTTTCCCGGCGCACCAGCAGCCACAAATCCGGGCGCAGCTCTCGATGGTGCTTGAAGGCATTCTCTGTCAGGCGCTCCTTCCGCGCGCGGATGGCCGGGGCCGTGTCATGGTTATGGAAGTCCTGATTCCCAATGCAGCCATCCGGAACCTGATTCGCGAGGACAAAATTCACCAGATCTATTCGGCCATGCAGACCGGGACGGGCCAGACCGGGATGCAGACTTTCAACCAAGGCCTGGCCAACGCCTATTTCAATAAGTTGATTACTTTGGAGATGGCTCTTTCAAGATCGTCCAACGCGGATGAATTGCAGGATATGATTAACCGTGGTGTGACGTCCGGGTCTCCCGTGGGCGCTGCCGGTTTGCGCCGCTGAAGATTCGCATTTCTTAAAACAAGTTCGGATGGGCGAACGAAAGCCAGGAGGATAATGCAATGCCGGTCTTTACATATAAGGGAAAAAATCGCGCCGGTGTGAACATCAGCGGGGAACAGGTCGCCAGCAACAAGACCGAATTGGCCGCGCTGCTTCGCCGCCAGCAGATTAACGTCACAAAGATGTCGGAAAAGGGCAAGGAGTTCGCCTTCCCGAAATTCGGAGCCGGCGTCAAGCAGGAGGAGCTCGCCGTATTCACGCGCCAGTTCTCCGTGATGATTGACGCTGGCTTGCCGCTTGTCCAGTGTCTCGAAATCCTCGCCGGCCAGCAGGAAAACAAGACCTTTCAAAAGGTCTTGACCGGTACGCGCAGCGCCGTCGAGAGCGGCCAGACCCTTTCCGCTTCGATGCGCCAGTTCGACAAGGTTTTCGACCCGCTCTACGTAAACATGGTTGAGGCCGGCGAAACGGGAGGCATCCTCGACATCATTCTCCAACGGCTCTCCACATACATCGAGAAAAATGTCAAACTAAAGCGCGCCGTCAAGTCCGCGCTCATCTATCCGATCGTCGTCCTGTCCGTGGCGGCGGCGGTGATCACTCTTCTGCTCTGGAAGGTCGTCCCGATTTTCGCAACCTTGTTCGTCAGTTTGGAGGTTGCCCTTCCGCTGCCCACGCGCATCGTTATCGCGCTAAGCCATTTCGTAGGCAGCATCTTCGGGTTCTTGGCTTTGGTTGCCGTGATAGCCGGACTTATCGGGCTGAGGGTTTGGTACCGCACGGAGAAGGGCCGGTACGCAATTGATGCCGCCCTCTTGAAGCTTCCGGTCATTGGAATCCTTCTTCGGAAGATCGCTGTTGCGCGGTTCACTCGCACCCTCGGAACGCTCATCTCCAGCGGCGTTCCCATCCTGGAGGCCCTGGATATCACCGCGCGTTCCGCCGGCAATGCCATTGTCGAACGCGCATTGTTGCAAACGCGGAAGGCGCTGGAAGCCGGGCGCACTCTTGCAGACCCGCTCCGCGAGACCGAAGTATTCCCCGGCATGGTGACTCAGATGATTTCCGTCGGTGAGCAGACCGGCGCGATGGATACAATGCTCCAGAAAATTGCCGACTTCTACGAAGACGAAGTGGATTCCGCGGTCAAAGACCTCCTTGCGGCAATGGAACCCATGATGATCGTTTTCCTCGGCGTGGTGGTCGGCGGCATCGTCATCTCGATGTATCTGCCTTTGTTCGTCTTGATTGGCAAGCTATCTCAGCACTAGGAGCAATCTGCGCCGGCTGGAGGGTCGCGACTCTGGCCGGCGCACTCTTCATCTTCGCTGCGAATCAGTACATCCCATTTGCTTGACCCTGTTTCGGGCAGGGCAGCAAAATGAGCGGCAGGCGTGCACTTGATGGAATTGGCGCAAAACACCACGGATTGGCTCGGCTGGCTCAGCCGCGTCCGTTTCCTCGTCATCACCTTTCTCCTCGCCATTGCGATGTTCCTCTGGAACGCCGGGCTCCTCGCTCTCAACGCAAGAGTCTTCGGCACGCTCATTGTCCTCTGGTACATGCTGGGATTCCTGTACGCCATCCTCGCGCGCTGGGCGCCCCAGGCGCGCTGGCAGGCCCCGCTCGAGATGATCTGCGATCTCCTGATGATCACGGCGTTGGTGTACGTCACGGGCGCGAATGAAAGCCACTTCATATCGCTCTATCTGCTCGCCATCATCGTCGCGAGCATCCTGTTCTCCCGCCGGGGTACTTTTCTAACGGCGGGATTCAGCTTTGTCTTGTTGGGAGGAATGGTTGACCTGACGTATTACGAAAAACTTCCTCGTACCGCCGTCAATCCCCCGACGGCTCACGGTTTGCAAACCTGGGTATTCAGCAATCTTGTCGCATTCATGGCCGTGGCCTATCTCTCCAGCCTGCTCGCTCAAACCCTGCGCCGCAAGGGCGCGGAACTCGAACAGAAACAAGGCGAACTTCAGGACCTGCAGGCTTTCAACGAAGACATCATTCACTCCATGCGCGGAGGTCTGCTTACCACCGACCTGGAGGGGCGCATCCTTCTCCTGAACCGTACGGGTGAAGAGATCACCGGCACCCGCTTCGCCAGCGTTCGGGGACAATCGCTTCCCTCGCTATGGCCTGACTTCTGGATGCTCCAGCCGGGGATTTCCGACGTCAGCTCTATCCCGCGCAAGGAATTTGATTTCCGGACACCCGGCGGAAAAGTCCGCGTGCTCGGCGTTTCCGTATCGTCCCTTCGCAGCCGCGCTGCAAATTCAAGTGGCTACGTTTTCAATTTCCAGGACCTCACTGAACTTCGCCGATTGGAGGAAGAAATCGAGATCAAGGACCGCATGGCCGCCCTGGGAAGGCTTTCCGCGGCCATTGCCCACGAAATCCGCCAACCCCTCACCGCCATCGCCGGGGCCGTTAAGGAATTGGCGCGTCACGCCCCGCTCGAAGAAGATGAGCGCCACCTCGTCGGCATCGTCAGCAGGGAATCGGAGCGTTTGAACCAGATCATCACCGAATTCCTGAATTACTCGCGCGAAAAGACCTACGATTTCACCGACGCCGATATCGTTGCGATCCTGGATGAAACCCTGACGCTTCTCCAACGCCACCCTGCCATGGACGGCAAATACAAGATCGAAAGGGACTTCGCCTTGAAATCGGTGCGCGTTCGCGTGGACGCCAACCGCATCAAGCAGGTCTTCTGGAATTTCTGTGACAACGCTCTTCGCGCCATGCCCGGGGGAGGAACGCTCAGCGTCCGGCTGGAACTGGGCAGAGGCTTCGTCCGCATCCATTTCCGTGACACGGGCATAGGTCTCGATGCTCATCAAAAGGAAAAAATCTTCGAGCCGTTGCAATCCGGGTTCGCCGGCGGGACAGGGCTCGGCCTGGCAATCGTCTATCAGATAGTGCAAGCCCACAGCGGTCATGTCATCGTATCCTCGGAAAAGGACCGGGGAGCGCAATTCACCGTCGAATTGCCGCGAGTCGCGTGAGAGGACGCCGTTAGATGGCCCATCTCTTGGTGGTGGATGACGAGCGCTCCATTTGTGAGCTGCTGGAGATTACTTTCCGCAAAGAAGGCCACCGCGTGGAGGTCGCTTCCAGCGGGGAAGCCGCGCGCCGCAAGATCGAATCCCAGATCTTTGACATCATCATCTCCGACATCCGCATGCCGGATACAAACGGCGTCGAGCTTCTGAAGTTCGCGCGCAAAACCTCGCCCTCCTCTGTATTCTTGCTCATCACGGGAGTGCCCACCGTTGAAACCGCCATTGCCGCCGTCAATGCGGGCGCGGACCGCTACGTCATCAAGGACCACGAACTGGTGGACCAGCTTCGCCGCGCCGTTCAGCATGTGGAGGAAACTCTAAAGCTCAAGAAAGAAGCCGGCTACCTGCGCCGTGAATTGCACCGGCTGACAGGGCAGGACAACATCATCGGCCGCAGCGCCAAGCTCCGCGTCATTTTTGAGCTCATACAAACCGTCGGCCCACAATCCAGTCGCGTCCTCATTACCGGCGAGAGCGGCACAGGCAAGGAACTCGTCGCGCGCGCCATCCATGAGCATAGCCCGCGTGCTCAAAAACCGTTTATCACGATTGACTGTGGCGCTTTTCCTGAAACGCTCCTTGAATCGGAGCTCTTCGGCTATGTCAAAGGCGCCTTCACGGGGGCGAACGAGAATCGCCTTGGTCTGCTCCAGGCGGCGGATGGAGGCACCCTTTTCATGGATGAGATTGGAAACATGCCCTTACCCATGCAGGTCAAGCTCTTCCGCGTTTTGCAGGAAGGCGAGGTTCGTCCTCTGGGCAGCACGGAAGAGGCGGAAGTGGATGTTCGCGTGATCGCCGCCACCAACAAGGATCTCGAGAAGGAAATCGCGGAAGGCCGCTTCCGCGAGGACCTCTTCTACCGCTTGAGCGTCATCCCCATTCATGTGCCGCCCCTGCGCGAGCGCCGCGACGATATTCCATTGCTTGCTCGGGCCTTTCTCGAGCGATTTCGCAAGTCCATGGACAAGGCCGTCGAAGGCATCGAGCCGGAAGCCATGTGCTTATTGGAAAACTATGACTGGCCCGGGAATGTCCGCGAACTGGAAAACACGTTGGAACGTTGCGTCGCCCTGGAAACCGGTCCTCGAATTAGTGCGACCACGCTTCCGGAAAAGATCATTCGCGCCGCACAGGCTCCCGCTCTCGTTGCGGCGGCATCTAACGGCCACCCACTAATTCCCGAAGGCGGCTTGGACCTCGAGAACGAGATTCAAGAAATGGCGAAAGCCTATTTGCTGGAAGCAATACGTCTTTCAGATGGCGTCGGAACCCGCGCGGCGGAACTCCTCAATATGTCCTACCGTTCTTTCCGTCACTACACCAAGAAATACGGCATCTGATTTCGGGGACATCCTAATTTCATTTCCTTGTTGCGCGAGGAATGGTTAAGGCCGGGCTTCGCTCGCGGGTAGCGTGCCGCCTGCCGATGCCAGAGTAGCCTTGCCCGACAATGCGCGTATCGGGAACGAGATAGCTAGCGAAGCCAGCACCACCAACACGGGGTCAATCGGGTGACGGTACCTCTGCGACGTGTGCGAGATGTAATACACAATCGGGTAAACAAGAGGAAACATCGCAATGGGAAATGCGTAGGGGCTTTTTTGACGGAATAGCAGCAACAGACCTGCCAGGCCGAGCAGTGATATCGATATGTTTGAGAGTAGAACCGTTCTGCTGTCCCAAGTCAGCGAACGCCAGATGTCCTGGACTGGATCCCATGCTCCCACCCAGTTGTCCGCGAATCGCCGCCAGAAAAAGCGAAGCGTGTCCCGGGGATGGCTCGCCATGAATTGCAACGCTTCATGCTGTTTTTCTTGCATGTAAGCGATCTCCCCCATCCTCGCGAATTTCTCTCCCTCCGGAGGAAAGTCATTCGGATGCAGAAAGCCCGCCCATGTGTCGGGTACCTGGTCGTTATTCCCGAGCCACAATTCCAGCCCGAAATTGGATCGCAAAGGTACGAATTTGTGGAAGACGATGAAGTTCCGCGCTGTCCATGGGACGCAGCACAGTGCCGCGGCAAGCGCCGCAGCCGCAGGCAATTGAAACCACCGGCCACGCGCCCCCCGCAGCTTCCATGCCAGCCATACGAGCAGGATTGGGAAAACAGAAAGGAAGGATGCATTCGTCATCAGCGCTGCGCCCCACAACAGCCCGTACCCAATCCAATCTCGAAGTTTGCGTGAATCCACAATGGCCATCGTCGCCCATAACACAAGCCCTGCCATCAACGCCGCCAATGCCGTGTCCCAGACCCACTGAATTGGCATCAGGATCGCGTTTGGAAATATCGCCCAGATCCACGCCGCCCCCGCCGCGAGTCCGGCTCCGCCCAAACGCTTTGCGATGAAATAGATCGGGATGCAGGTCAATGCGGAAAACAGGTCATTGAGAAGCGTGATGATGAGCTTGGAAAGGTACGAATAGACTCCGAAGAGCTTGAACACCCCTGCAAGCAGATAAGGATAAATCGGCGTCAACCACGCCGTCGGCCCCGTCTGAATTGAGAGCGGAGAACTGAATCCTTCCCCGATGGCAATTGACCGTGCAATTCGCCCAGTCTCATATCCAAATGGCGGCGCGGTGATGATTGGCACCCGGGCAGTCTTTTGGGCGTACCAAACCAACCCCACCCGAATCGCGAACGCGAAAACCACTATGACTGAAAGGGATAGAAAGGCCCGTCGGACAATGCTCATGTGCTTATTCAATTCGTCTTTGCCTGAAAATAAGAAGTCTGAGCATTTATATTAGCGGCGACTTCCACCTGACTACAACCATTCAGTTCGGCTTTACGCCGTATCGTTGCCCATTTGATTACAATTGACTCCCAGCCCTCAGAAAGGCCTCAAGCTTCCACGGTCCACCTCCCAGGAGCCAATCACCCTGCTGGTCGCGCGGCCTTGTCCCAGCTTTCCGTTCCCCCGGCGGAGCGACACTTTGCGGCGCATGTCTTGACGTTTTTTGTCATTCACTCCATCCCGCCAGCAGGATTCGGCACAATGTAGCTCCATCAGATGGATGTGGTGGAGCGTAAGCTGTTGATTCTAAGAAGGTTAGCCGGATGTGCCAATATGTTCAACACCCCCTGTAGTACTGGAACTAGGCTTGCATCTAGTAAGGCCGAACCCGGTTGGGTCTCACAGACTCCTATCTAGACCAGAGAGGAAAGAATGCGCAAACAACAGAAAGGTTTCTCCCTTATCGAACTCTTGATCGTCGTGGCGATTATTCTCATTATCGCCGCGATCGCGATCCCGAACTTGCTCCGGGCGCGGATTTCAGCAAACGAAGCGTCCGCAGTCAGCTCGCTCCGCACGATGAACACCGCGTGCATCACCTACAACTCAACCTACGGCCTGTATCCGACGGCCCTTTCCGACCTCCAGCCCGTGGGTGTTGGCAACACTCCGACCAGCACGTCGGCTGACTTGCTCGACCAAGTGCTTTCCCTAGCTGCGGCCGGTGCAACCAACCCGCAGAAGAGCGGGTACAACTTTACATTCGCTTCCCCTGGCACTGGCTTCGGCGGCACCGCCGGCTATACGTACTCAATTAATGCCGACGCAGTTGTCGAGAACCAGACGGGCGTTCGCCACTTTTACACGGACATGTCCGGTGTGATTCGCTTCAACGCGGGCGCAACGGCTGCCGTTACCGATTCTCCACTAGCGCAGTAAACCACCAACCCCCCAACGCGACAGCAGGGCGGAGGCCACAAGCCTCCGCCCTTTGTCTTTTACGGACCTCGATTCTCAATTGAAGAAGATAGACCCTGCACGCTCGTCTCCCACCTTTCCCGTATGCCTCCGTCCCTCGACGGGCTCTGTGCGGTCGGCCTCGCGTCGCAATAACTTAGCGGCCCCGCTGCCTTTCGATTTCGCTTTTCGCCTGCTTGGCAAGGGGGTCCGTTCCAACGTCCACTTTGTCGCCGAGTTGATACTCGCGTTCAGCATCCGCCAGCCGGCCTGACTTCGCGTAAATTAAGGAAAGTTCGTAGTGCGCGTGATGGTCATAGGAGTCAAACTCAGCGGCTTCGCGAAAGTACTTTTCTGCCTCAGTCATGTCATTTCGTTGCAATGCGAGGTCTCCCAGTCCATCAAGTACATCGCTGTTCAGCATGATTTGCGCCGATTGACGGTACTCCTCTTCCGCCTCGCGAATCCTCCCTCGCGTGGCGTAAAAGTTCGCCAATTGGTTGTAAGCATCCCAATCGTACGCAGATATATCGATCGCCGCGCGGAATTCGCGTTCCGCCTCCGCGTCCTGCCCTTGCCCCGCAAGCGCCTCCGCCAATCCGAGATGCGCTTCGGAGTGCTTCGAGTCTATCTTCAAGGCTTTGCGCAGGAGTGCCTCCGCGTCATCGAACCGTCCCTGGACAACCGCGACCCTTCCCAGGTTGCCCATTGCAAAAATGTTATTTGGATCGCACTGGAGTGCGATATTCCATTCCTTAAGGGCCTCTTCAGTGCGACTCACGTTCCAATAGGCCGCGCCCAGGTCGGAATGCGCGGTCGCATTATTTGGGTTTTGTTCAACGATTATGCGGAAAAACGTCAACTCGTCATGCCAATCCGCGTTTCGCTTCACTATTCTTTCCGCCATCAGGCAGGCCAGAATCACGCCGGCGCCGGAAAATCCAATTCTTAGCCACGTCCGCTTTTTCACCGATTCCATGTTCCACAAGGCGCAAAGCCCAGCCGCGACCATCCAGCAGAATCCCACCGACGGCACATAGAGATACCGCTCGGCGAAAACATTCGCTGACATCCACCTGGCGTTGAGCGCCGGGGCCAGCAACAGCGGCAGCCACACAATTGCAAACGCCGCCATCCGATTCTTTTTCCACAACAAATAAAACAGAAATATCGCGCCAACAATCCACCCGGTGCCCGCCAGAAATGCCGGATCGCGCCAACTGGTCGTCGGCACGAATGAATAAAGCGCCGAAAGCCGCGTTGGGCACACCAGCTTGGTCAGATAGTCTCCCGTCAACGTGACGCTGGACAGAATCGCCTGCCCCCAGGGCAACCGCGGACGCTGCAGTCGCGGGACCAAGCTCCCCATGAATGTAATCCGCGCGCCCAGATAAACCGCCCCCGCAATCCATAGCGGCGCGTAGCGCTGGACCTTTTCCCCCAATGGTGTGCTCGCGCGATCGTCCGCGAAGAAGTGCAGATATGCCGTCGCGATCACGGGAAACGCAATCGCCGGCTCTTTCGAAAGCAATGCCAGCGCAAAGCAAACACACATCATCGGCGCTGTCCACCATCTCTTGCGCTCCGCGTCTCCCAGATTCAGGAAAAACCAAAAACTCAGCAGCAAGAAAACCCCGAGCTGCAAGTCCGACACCGCGGCAACCCAGGCGACAGCTTCCGTATGAATCGGATGCAGCGCAAACAGGGCCGCCGACAAGAACGCAATCGAATCGGACCGAAATAGCCTCCTCGTGACCGCAAATAGCAGAACCAGAAACAACGCGTTCAGAAGGACGTTACTAAGGTGGAAGACGTATGCGAGTGGTCCGTATATCTGATAGAGCAGCAGGTACTGGACCTGCATCAATGGCCGGTAATAATTGGTCGGAATCTTTGTATAACGGAACGACCACACCGATGACGTCAGAACCTGCTTCAGGTGGTGGAAATTCCGCAGATACGGATTCTGGAGAACTTGAAAATCATCGTCGTATACAAAACTGCTCCCAAGCGTATTGAGGTAGGGAAGAACACCAAGAAGGATGAGCATGGCAAAAAGGAGCGGCTCGCGTGACCGCGATGCGCGCGCTGCTCCGGGTGCCCCCGTGTCCTTCTCTTTTTCCTTCAATTTCGCGCGGTTCCTTCCGGCGCAAGAGGTATTCCAACCTGTTACAATGTCAGCGCAATCTCAGCCCTTCCATTCTACTGACGGACGCCGCGGCCGCTTTATGATTCAGCAGCCCGCTTGTGCAAAGGCAAAATATCTCGCGCTTCGGAAAGATCCGCACCAGCAGCCGTTACATCTGGAAAGAAACAAGATTTCCTAGTATACTTATTGTGGTTGCCTTCCACAGGCAGCCGGGCAGGGTACTGAGGACCCGCCCTGGGCGTGTTGGGGCAATTTGCTCCAGGGAGGTCGTCATGAAGCAGCGGAACCGCGGATTTTCTCTTCTCGAGCTTCTCATCGTCGTCGCGATCATTTTGACGATCATGCTCGTCGCCATGCCAAAGGTCACGACGATGCACATGACCGGCAACGAACTTTCGGCGACGAAGACGCTCGTCACATTACAGACTGCGTGCTTCCAATACCAGTCAAGCTACGGCACGTT
>Ga0187818_10000443_pt1 | contig 14923 bp, 10 predicted proteins | sample NC_wetland_sal_i_14_FD_130581 | JGI IMG/M metagenome (GOLD analysis project Ga0187818, IMG submission 130581) | Wetland sediment microbial communities from Neuse River Estuary, North Carolina, USA - SO4_3 | ecosystem: Environmental > Aquatic > Freshwater > Wetlands > Sediment | place: USA... | reverse complement strand
GGCAAAGATCACACTAAGATGCTGCGGCCGGAAGATGTGGCGCATGCAGTCGCCATGCTGGTTACACAGGCGCCACAGTCGTTTGCCAGCGAGATCCTGCTGCGGCCCACGCGGAAACCGTAGGAATTGTGGCGTGGGCGCCGTCCGCCCGCGAAGGGACGGAAAGCATCACCCAGCCAAGCATATTTCTTAATTCTCATCCCTGGAGTGCATCGTCGGCCTTCTCTGCGAAAACCACACGCGGGCGAGGGCGCCCGTGGCACACGGCCTCACTTTTTGAACAGATTCTCAAACGCTTGCCGCGCACTTTCTGGACGCGCTGCGCTGGGCGTCGAAGTCTCCTTCTCTACCCGGACGCGCATTGAATAGAACGTGCATTCATTGCGTGCGTCCTTGCGCGCAATACGCTCTGGGATGGGCTGCGTGCACTCGAAGCGGCTCGAGGTATCAAAATAGGTGCACTGACGGCAGGAGTGCAGCTCAAAGCCGCATTTGGGGCATTGGCCGGGAGGCTCGGCCAGATTCTGCAGCAGCGCTCCGCACTGCGCGCAGCGGGACACTGCATGCGTCCCCGGCATCTGGATCGCCCGCGGGCCAAATGTGTCTTTCTTGGGCGGTGGTGCTCCAGCGGACTCCTTCTGCCGTTCGTCGCCCCGGCCGCTATCCTGATATCCGCGCTGGCGGTATTTGCGGTCTGACACGAATCCTCCTGTTGCGCGGCTATTGTCTCGCTTGGCAGCGCGGACGGCAAGTAGGAGCGTCAAGTCTTCACGATTTCCGGTACTGGCCCCGTTTGAAAATCTGAGCCCAAATCTTTATTGCACTGCGTCATCCTGAGCAAAGCCGTTTTTCCGGCGGAGCGAAGGATCTCCCGCGCAGGGACCGATTTCCGTGAGATTCCTCGCCCCGCTGGGGAAAGCGCGGGGCTTCGGAAGGACGCCGCATTTATTGCGAAACTCAAATTGAGCCACTACTCGATTCCAGTCGCCGTAGGATCGAAGCGGCGCGGTAATGTTTCCGGAAGGGCAAAAAGATGGGGAGCCTTTCGGCTCCCCAACTAATCGCAAACACAAGTGTCCGGTTAGAAGTCCACGCGAAGCGAGAACTGACCGAACCGGCGCTCATCGTGGTTGCCGCCCAGGGCGATAGAACCGAGACCGCCCTTAAGTGCGGTAACGTCCAGCGGCGTAAATGGGGCGCCTGCGTAGTAAAGATTACTTGTGTTCACATACAGGTTGTGATGGTTGAACACGTCAAATCCTTCGGCACGGAAGCTCAGCTTTACTCGCTCCGTAACCGCGAAGGATTTGCCCACCGACAGATCGGTGTTCCATGCCCCTGGTCCGCGGAACGAGTTCCGGCGGGTCATGTCGGATGGGAAGGGCCCAAAGTCCGAAATGTCCAAGGCCGGGTCGAACGGTCCAGTGTTGGCGGGGATTGGCAGTGTTAAGACGTTGTACAGGTTCGGCGCCAGGTATTGCGGCGAACCGGTGTGGTAGCTCGTAATCGCAGTGGCGGGCTGTAACCGGGGGATGACATACCCAGTTTCGTCATAGGTATAGTCGAACACGGAGAAGGGAATTCCCGACCGTGCTGTAATGATTCCCACCAGCGTCCAGCCTCCCAAAGCCTGACGCACGGGACCACGTCCGCTCTTGAACCAGGGGGTTTCCCAGATCGGAGACACTACGATGCGGTTCCGGACGTCGAAGTCCGAGCTACCCCAGTCGAGTTGCGGGTGGAACGGATCGAGGTATCCCAGACTGCCAATTGCGCCGGACCCTCCCTGTAAGTTATCGGAGAAGGTTGAGCTGAGGTCATCGAGCGAGTGCGCCCAGGTGTAGTTCGCAACCAGGCTGAGACCGGTGTTGTGCAGGTTTTGGGTTTGGAACTTCACGTTCAGAGCGTGGTAGGCGCTACCACCCAGGCTGCCACGCAAGTTGAGCGCGCTATATTGATTGTTGGCTCGGGTGTACCCATACGTCAACGGGTCTCCCAGGTAGAATTGAGCCGACCCTGCGTTGTTGATGTTTTCGATGTCATAGAGGTGCACGCCGTGCGCACCGCTATAACCCAGTTCAAGAATCGTGTTCCGGGTCAATTCCCGCTGCAAGGCCATGCTCCAGAACTGAGTCTGTGCCGTGTTGATGTTCGGAGCTGGCATGCGGATCTGAACGTTGGGTAGGAAGGTTGGAGGACCAGGAACGCCAAGAACGCCAGTCGGGCTGTTGGTGGTCACTGAGCCGCAGCCTGTAACGACTGTTTGTCCTGTAGGAGTGTAGCTACTGCCCGAGCAGTCGGTGCTTAACACCGCGCTCGCCGGCGGGTTGAAGCTGGCGTTGAAGGTCACGTTGCCGAAGTTGCGTTCATAGCTCATGCCATAGCCACCCCGAAGGCTGGTTTTGCCGTCACCAAAAAGGTCGTACGCAAAACCGACGCGCGGCGCGGCGGTACCCCAGTCGGGCGCCCAGAAGCCCCCGACAGGACTCTTATCGGCGATGTCCACTCCCCCGTTTCGGACTCGTTCCTCGATGCTAGACCCGGAGCCGAAATAGAAGTTGGAATCCAGGCTCGGGTCTACGTTATGCTGCACGCCGTAGTGCTCGTAGCGCAGGCCGTAGTTAATGGTGAGCCTGGGCGTTACGCGGAGGCTATCCTGAGCGTAAATCGCCCAATCCTTATAACGATAGCTTCGCGCGTAGGCGGCTGGACCGAGCGGCGGCTGTACCGTACAGCTCGGAATAATGACGTAAGCCCCGTTGACCTTTCTGCAAGGGAGTGCGCCATCGGGATTGACCCTGGCCGAGAACTGAACCAGCGGACTGCCACCAGCGTTCGCGCCGGCGTTGGTCAAACTATTCAGCCCTTCTTGCATGTCGTTGCCAAGAAGCTCGACAGCCTGAGCGTAGGCGCCGTAGCCGACGTTGAGTTGCATGTAGGTAAACTGCCCTCCGAACCGCATGTTGTCTCTGCCCTTGGTCCACGACAGGTCGTTCTCCAGTTGCAACGTGTTCTGCGGTCCACCGTAGGGCAACCCGCCCAAGCCGGCGGCTACGTTTTCCAACCCGGGCAATTGGATCGAGTTGCCCGTGACCGGGTCGGAAGCGAAGTTGTTAAGAATCAGGTTTGGCGTGTTGACCAACGACGTCTGGAAGGAGTTCGCGTCGTTGAAACGCGTAAAACTGATCTTGCTGTTACTGAACAGACTGGAGTTGTAGGTGTGGCTCAACGAGTAGAGAAAGCTCTGGTTAAGGGCCGCGTAACCAACATCGTATTGCGGATAGGCGGTGTACGAGGCCGAGCCTGGGAATTCGTTCTCGTTCTCTCTGCCCCCTCGGAAAAACATCTGAGTATTGTTGCTGAGATTGTAATCAATGCGTCCCACCAGCCGGTATGTGTTTTGTGGAACGTCGCCGCCCGCATCAAACGGGGCTTTGAAGTGGATGACGTCGAAGATTGGAGTCGAGCCCGCATACGGCGTCCCGTTGGGATTCCCCGCGGTAACGCTGCCCGTCTGCAATACGCTGATACCCTTGGTCGCTAAATCTGCTGCCGTGATGCTGCCGGAAGAGGCGGCGGCACCGCTACCGAAAGCGTTGAAATAGCTTTTGACGTCCGCCGGCAACGTGCCGATGAAGCTCGGGTCGAGCACTTCCTGCGTTTCGGAGGCTGAACTCCGGACACGCGTCCACTCGCTGCTCTCAAAAATGAACAGCTTGTTCTTCATGATCGGGCCGCCGACCTGGAAACCAAACTGATTCCGGGTGTACGTGCCCTTGGGGGCCGGAAGCGCTCCCGTGCCGCCGCCCTCCAAAAAGGCGGCATTCGCCGCATCGTTGGCATAGGTGTTGGCGGTGTACCCGGAGAGGCGGTTGAACTCCCACGCGGAGCCGTGGAAGCTGTTGGTACCGCTCTTGGTGGTCAGATTCACCACGCCGCCGGACGCACGCCCATACTCAGCAGCGTAGTTGTTGGTGATGACGCTAAATTCCTGAACTGCGTCAACCGGAATCTGCGCGCCAACGGCGACACTGAATACGCTTACGTTCTCAACGCCGTCCAGCAGAATTTCCGTGCCGGATTCGCGTTGCCCGTTGATGGCGAAGCCCACGCCGCGGCTCGAGAGACTTTGGCTGCTGTTGCTGCTGTTGGTGGTGTTATCCCCGCTGCTGACGTTGCCGGAAACCGCAACAAAGTCGTAGGGGTTACGAGTAAGGCTGGGAAGCTGCGACACCTGTTGCGTGTCGATGAGCTGCGAAAGCTCTTGGGTCTGGGTATTAACCTGTGCCGCTCCTCCGGCTACCACTTCAACCGTAGTCGACTCTTTGCCAACTACAAGTTGCGCCTCAATGGTAGTCAAGCCACCCACCGTGACCTCAGCGCGAGTCTTATAAGCTGCAAAACTGCCACTGGTGATGGTTACATCGTAGAATCCGGGAGTCAGGCCAGGAATATTGTACTGACCGATGCTTCCCGTGAGCGTGCTTCGTTCGGCTCCGGTCGTAGCACTTTTCGCCTTCACCGTAGCGCCCGCGATCACGGCTCCTGAGCTGTCACGAACCGTACCGGCTATTGACCCGGCTTCTGCCTGTCCAAAAGCCAATGTGGTCAGAAGGGAGGCCAACACCAGTAAGAAAGAAATCTTAAGTGTCCATCTCATCTCTGTTCCTCCTTGTCACGCATCACGCCCCAAAATTATGAATAGACCCAAAGATAGCGCTGCGCTTGACAATGTTGAGGGCACGTTCCATGCCACATCGAATGCATCATATGTGCTTGATAAATCAATCACTTACAGACTTACCCCAAGGCCTTGGTTATGGAATAACACAGGGCTGCTACCAAAAAACATAGGACTTCAAATTTGTTAGGTGTTTTGCGGTGTCTTGTCTAGCTAAGTGCAACATCTGCCAGACACATGGTGTCAGCGGATTCTGTGTCTTGTTCATGGTTTCGCAGCGACTCCTCGAAGCGGCCCTGCTTTCTGCGGACCGTTGCCGGAGCGGATGACGCAGAGCGTGTTTGTGGCCAAGATTTCGGCGACAGCAACAGCGGGCCCGCCTTCATCTCCGAGTTGTTTTTCACGTGGGCAACGACCCGTCCCAGCGACTTGAGTGGGGGGAGAAAAATCCAAAGTGGAGGGATCTTAGCCTGGACACATACCCACTTGTCTGAATTGTATTTCGCTATAGCGGGTGCTACCATCCGAATTAGGTGACGGAGAGGTGGAGGTTGATCTATGTCAGAGAGAGATGGCAATAGTTTTCTTTGGTTCCTTGCCGGACTAGGGATCGGTGCGATCGCCGGCGTTTTGTACGCTCCGCGTTCCGGGAATGAAACCCGAGAGGCACTGCGCTCCAAAGCGGAAGAAGGCCGCGAATTTGTGCGCGATCGCGCACGCCAGGCGCGCGAACAAGCTGCACAATGGACAGAGCGTGGCCGCGAGGTGCTGAACCAGCAGAAGGAGCAGTTCCGTTCTGCGTACGAAGCCGGCCGACAGGCGTATCAGGAAGTGACCAAGCCGGAAAGCACCGGCACACCGACTCCGTGATGCACTGATCTCCGCAGCGCCGGGCCCAGATGACATCAAGCGGAGCAACACGCTATGGATAATCTAACCATTTTCATCGCAGTGACCGCGGCTGCCGTGGTGATTCAGGCCGGGATTTTAGTGGCCATGTACCTGGCTGTCCGTCAAACCAGTGCACGCATGGAGGCGCTGGCTGCGGAGTTCAAAACCAAGGCGCTGCCCGCGGTCGAGACCGCCCATTCCATGATGGTTGAGCTGCGTCCGCAGATTGAAAACCTTCTCACCAACGTCAGCGACGTCAGCACGCTGATGCACAATCAAATGGAGCGCCTCGATGCCACGCTGAGCGATGTCATCGACCGCACGCGTCTGCAAGTGATCCGAGTCGATGAACTTTTGAACCGTACCCTGGACCGAGTGGAGCAAACGACGGAGCTGGTGCAGAAAACCGTGGTCTCACCGGTTCGGCAATTCTCGGGGCTGGTCCGCGGGGTCACGGCGGGCGTGGAATTTCTGCTCGGTGCGAGACGGCGCCATCGCGACGGCGTGACCGTCCCTCAGGACGAGATGTTCATCTAATTTCCGCAGAACTCTGAAAGTCAAGGCAGCGCTGAAGACCTTCAACAAGTTCGCGCGGATTACCGACTACGCGATCCAGCCGCCGCCGACTACGAGGTCGCCATCGTAGAATACGGCGGCTTGGCCTGGAGCGACGGCGCGCTGCGGACGGTCAAACGTCGCCAGGACTTCGTCTGGGCCAGACTTTTCGATCACGGCCGCGGCAGGTTCGTGGCGATGGCGGATCTTCACCGTCACTCGCATGGGCTCGCGAAGATCGTCGATGGAGATGAAGTTCAGCCGGTGCACATGGAGTGTTCGCGAATAGAGTTCATCCTGGCCGCCGACTACTACTTGACGCTTGTCCCCGTTGATTTGGATGACATAGAGCGGCGAGCCCGTGGCCACGCCCAAGCCCTTGCGCTGGCCCACGGTGAAGTTGTGAATCCCGTTGTGTTCGCCGATCACCTGCCCGTCAGCGGTGACTAGTTCACCGGCTGTGTCAGGCAGAGAGCTTCCCTGCTCGGCGAGATAGGCATCAAGAAAATTCTTGTAGTCGCCGCCCGGGACAAAGCAGATCTCTTGTGAATCCGGCTTTTCGGCGAGTGCAAGCCCATGCTGACGGGCCAACTCACGCACCTGCGGTTTGGTCATTTCGCCCAGGGGAAACAGAGTGCGGCTGAGCTGCTCTTGTGTCAGACCGAATAGAAAATAGGTCTGGTCCTTCGAGGGATCAGTGGCGCGCTTCAGCAGCCAGCGACCTCGCCGGTCATCGAATGCAACCCGCGCGTAGTGGCCCGTGGCCAGTGCGTCGGCGCCAATCTGCTGGGCCACGATCAGCAACTGGTCAAACTTAAGATGATTGTTGCAAAGGCTGCAAGGGATGGGCGTGCGCCCGGACAAATATTCCGCGACAAAAGGCCGCACCACCTCGCGCTCGAAACGCTCTTCGTGATTGACCACGTAGTAAGGGATGCCAAGCGTTTCGGCAACGCGGCGCGCGTCGTAAACGTCATCCAGCGAGCAGCAGCGGCCTTGCACTGCCTCCGGCATGCCGGGATGGCCTGACAGGCGGCGCTGGTTCCAGAGCTGCATGGTCAAGCCGATGACGTTGTGACCCTCGGAACGCAGCATGGCCGCCACGGTGGAAGAATCAACTCCCCCGGACATGGCGACGGCGATGGTTCTTGACTGCGGCATTTAGCACTTAGGAACGTAGCTTTTGGCTCTTAGCCTTTGGCCTTTAGCTTAATTCGAAGGAACAAAGGTGCGACAGAAATGAAAGGTCGGCTGCGAAGCTAACAGCTAAAGGCTAAGAGCGGACTGCTCTTTTATTGTAAACCGGCGACAGTTCCCGCAGGCGGGCCACGGTTTGCGGGATGAGGTCCAGGGCGAATTGAACGTCATCAGGCGTGTTTTGCTTGCCCAGGCTGAAGCGGATGCTGGCTCGCGCTCGCTCTGGCGGCAATCCCATCGCAGTGAGCACATGCGACGGCTCAATCGCTCCTGAGGAACACGCGGCACCGGTAGAGACCGCCAATCCCTTCAGGTCAAGCGCAATCACCAGCGCCTCACCCTCGATGTAATCGAAGTAGATATTTGTAGTATTCGGCACGCGCGGGGCGCCTTCACCATTGACGCCTGTGGCCTCGACTTCCGCAAGGATCTTCTCTTGAATGCGATCTCGCATCTCAGCCATCCGTGCCAGATCCCCGCGTCGTAACCCTTCCTCAGCTAACTCCGCAGCCTTCCCCAGGCCGACGATCCCGGGAACATTTTCCGTGCCCGCCCGCCGCGAGCGCTCATGACTTCCGCCTCGAAGCATGGGCTGCAGGATCGTGCCTTTGCGCACGTAAAGCGCCCCGACTCCCTGAGGCGCGTGCATCTTGTGTCCAGAGATGGAAAGGAGGCCGCACCCTATGTGCTTGACGTCGATCGGAACCTTCCCTGCCGCTTGCACCGCATCGGTGTGAAAGTAGACATCAGCTTCAGCCGCGATTTTGCCGATCTCCTCCACCGGCTGTACGACACCGGTTTCGTTGTTCGCCATCATGATGGTGATCAGCTTTGTATTCGACCGCAAAGCTCGGCGGACATCCTTGGGATCGACCAGGCCGCTGCCGTCCACGGGTACGTAGGTCACTTCACAGCCAATCGATTGCAGATGCTTGCACGAGTTGAGCACTGCGTGATGCTCGATGGTAGAGCTGAGGACGTGGTCGCCCTCTCGCACCAGCCCAAAGATCGCCAGGTTGTCGCCCTCGGTGCCGCCGCTGGTGAAAACGACCTCGGACGCCCGACATCCCAGCAGCGCCGCCACCGACTCGCGCGCGTGTTCCACCGCCGCCCGCGTCTCCTGCCCATGATGGTGGATTGACGAAGCGTTCCCGAAGTGCTCCGCGAAGTACGGCCGCATGGCCTCGAAGATCTCGGGCAACACAGGTGTGGTGGCGTTATTGTCGAAGTAAACCCGACGCATTGCCTGTATTTTACGCTTGAGCCCTTGCACGAGCGAGGACACTCGCGCCTACATCGTCCAAGCGGGCCAGCGTCCTCGATCGTACTGGCTATCGAATATTTGCGACAGAGGCGCCGTGAAACTGCGCTAAACCCTCATCTCTCGTCCACGGGCAGGTAATGCTGCGGATAAACCGGGCCGATGTAGTCGGCGCGCGGGCGGATCAGCCGGTTGTCATCGAGTTGCTCGATCACGTGCGCCGTCCAGCCGCTGATTCGCGATACGGCAAACACCGGAGTGAACAGATCCACGTCGATTCCCAGCGTGTGGTAGGTGGAGGCGGAGTAGAAATCCACGTTGGCGTTGAGTTTCTTGTCGGCCTTGATGAACTGTTCGATGGCGTGGGAAAACTCGAACCACTTGGCTTGGCCGCTGGATTTGCCGATATCGCGTGACATCTGCCGCAAGTGAGTGGCCCGGGGATCTTCCGTGTGGTAGACGCGGTGGCCGAACCCCGGGACTTTCTTCTTCTGGGCCAGCATCCCTTTGATGTAGTCCACCGGATCCGCGCCGGAACTATCAATCGCTTCCAAAATCCGGAATACAGCTTCGTTGGCCCCACCGTGTAACGGGCCCTTGAGCGTCCCGATGGCCGAGGTGATGGCCGAATGCATGTCGGAGAGAGTCGCCGCTGTGACCCGCGCGGCAAAAGTGGAAGCATTTAACTCGTGGTCGGCATGCAGGATGAGCGCGATATCCAAAGCTCGCTCGGCGGTCGTCGAAGGATGCGTACCATTCAGCATCAGCAGAAAATTTCCCGCGTGCGACAGTGCCCGGTCTGGTTCGACAATCGGCTTGCCTTTGCGGATACGATCATAGGCTGCGACGATCATGGCGATCTGCGAGGTCAGCCGGATGGCTTTGTGTATGTTGGCTTCGCGGTCATTGCTTTTCTCTTCAGGATCGTAGAAAGAAAGCGCGGAAACTATGGTTCGCAACACGTCCATGGGCAACGCATGCTTGGGTGCGAGGTGGAGACGATGATAGATGGAGGCGTCCAGCTTGCGCTCTTCCGCAAAGAGGTCGCGCAGTTCGCTTAACTCGCTGCGCGAGGGCAACCTGCCGAACCACAACAGATAACAGGTTTCTTCGAAGGTGGAATTGTCGGCCAGTTCATGGATATCGATGCCACGGTAGGCCAATACGCCCTTTTCCCCATCGATATAACAAATGCTGGAGGTAGTAGCGGCAACTCCCTCTAGCCCTTTGGGCGCGTGCATGGTGGTGGACATGGTACCTCGTTCAATCTCTTGGGATCTCAGTTGTGGCCGCACGAGGGGAGCAGCACGCGGGTCGCAACTGACTTTTATACGCCAAAATCCTTAACTTTCCAACCGGAGCATTCCACCGAAAGATTGTAGGGCCACGGTTCCATTTCACTCGCTCACTCGCGCCCAGCCTCCGCGGAAACCACAATTTCTCTCCTTGCTGGGGTTTGTCAAACTTAGTTTTCCTCAGCAAGATTACCGTCTGCAGACGTTCTAGGGCTGAAACCAAAGGTACAACACCGTGCGTAAATGGCTCGAAACCCTAAAATATCCGGTTACAATCTGAACATGCGCATGCGTTGGAAATGGTCGATGCTGGCTGCAGTTCTGTTCTCGGCAGCAGCGCTCGCCGCCGACCAGCAGCAAACCTTGCTAACTCTGCCGTGCGCGCAAATCGATAACAACAATCCGGGCTGCAACCCCTCCGAAGCGGATATGAGGAAAGCCAAGTCCGCGTTTTCGAGAGCATTGAAGCTGGAAAAAGCCAAGCACCTCGACGAAGCATTCGAGCTGTTCGATACAGCTGCTCGCCTGGTCCCAAAGAACCTGGACTACGTGACCGCGCTGGCCATGGTCCGGGAGCAATTGGCTTTTGACCACCTGCAGCAAGGAAATACAGACCTGCTGAACGGAAAGGAAGTTGAAGCGCAAGCGGAATTCCGCAGCGCTCTGAACCTGGATCCGCAAAACGAATTTGCGCAGCAGCGGCTGCGGGACTCGCTGGGCGAATGGGCGCCCAAAACCCTTGAGCCGGTGCGGGTCGCAACGGATTTCGGGGAACTTCGGGTCGTCCCCAGAGATGTGCGCGCTGACTTTCATTTTAGTGGCGACGCGCGTGCGCTCCTGACGCAGGTGGCGGGAGCGTTCGGCGTGACGGCTGAGTTTGACGAATCCGTGGTTTCGCGCCGGGTGCACTTCGATATTAACAACTTGGATTTCTACACAGCTATGCAAGCGGCTTGCAGCGTCACCGGGACTTTCTGGACTCCAATGGCGGAAAAGCAGATCCTGGTGGCGCGTGAGACAGCAGAGAATCATCGCCAGTATGATCGCATGGCCATGCGCACTTTCTACGTCCCCGGATTCACTCAGCCGCAAGACTTGAATGAACTCACCAGCTTATTGCGGAGCATCTTTGATGTCCGCTTCTCCGCCCTGCAAGTGCGAAACGGAAGTATCGAGGTGCGTGCGCCGGTGGGGGTGTTGGATGCGATCACACAAGTGATGGAAAATCTCGGGGTATCGCATCCGCAGGTCATGCTGGACATGGAGGTTTTCCAGATTGACCACCAGCTAACCCGAAACATGGGACTGCAAATTCCCAATCAGTTCACGCTCTTCAACATTCCCGCAGGCGCGCTGGCGGCATTGACCGGCTTGGGTGGACAGAATATTCAGAGCCTGGTGAACCAGTTGATTTCCAGCGGCGGCATCAATCAGGCGAATTCGCAGGCTATCTCGTCGCTGCTGGCACAGCTCCAAGGCCAGCAGAACTCGATCTTCAGCCAGCCCTTGGCCACCTTCGGCGGTGGCTTGACTCTTATGGGGTTGAGTCTGGGAACGCTCGGCGCCCAACTGTCCTTGAACGAGAGCTGGGTGAAGTCGCTCGACCACATGACCCTGCGGACAGCCCAGGGCAGCGATGCCACCTTCCGCATGGGTAGCCGTTATCCTATTCTTAACGCCAGTTTCGCTCCCGTGTTCAACACCGCGGCTATTTCTCAGGTGCTGCAGAACCAAAGTTTCCAAGCGCCTTTTCCCTCATTTAGCTATGAAGACCTCGGACTGACGGTAAAGGCGAAGCCGGTCGTCAACGCGAATCTCGACGTGGGTCTGACCCTGGAAGTGCAGCTGCGGACTTTGGCTGGGCAAAGTTTGAATGGCGTGCCCGTGATCGCCAACCGCGAGTACAAGGGCGGCATCACGTTAGTGGACGGAGAACCGGCGGTCGTCGCCGGGGCGATTACCGAAAGCGAACAACGCAGCCTGACCGGTATCCCCGGCCTCGGACAGATTCCTGGATTGAGCAACATCATGGGCAGCAACAGCAAGATGGTCGAAGACGACGAACTGCTGATTGTGATCACTCCGCACGTCATCACCCAGAATCAAAGGCAGAGCTCGGAAGTCTGGATGCCGAAACAGTAGAGCTGCACCCTATTTCCCTTGCTTGGCCGCGAAGTCCACGAGCTTCACCAGCACTTCATAAGGAATGCCGCCCGCCGTGAGCTTACGGCCGTTGATGAATATCGTAGGAGTGGAAGTAACGTTTAGGAACGTCCCCAACGTCTCGGAACGTTCCACTCGTGTCGTGGTTTCGGGCTTGGCAGCACAAGCTGCCATTTCAGTCCCCTTGACTCCCGCTCCGTCGGCAAAGCTCGTCAGCTTCTCGTCCGCATTCGCGACCGTGATGTCGGACTGTGCAGCATAGACGCTTTGGATGAACTTCCAGAACGCAACATTCGAAGTGCGCCCCACACAGTCGGCGTAAGCCGCGGCTTTAGCGGCCCAGTCGTGCATGGGCAGCGGGAAGTTCTGGAACACGACGCGAACATCCGGCTTTTCCGCCATGAGTTTGTCGAGCGTGGGCTGGGCCTCCTTGCAGTGCGGACACTGCAGATCACTGAACTCTACAACTGTCACCGGCGCATCGGCCGGCCCGTGGGAGGGCCCGTTCATGCCTTTTTCGAGTTCTTTACGGGCGACATCATAAGGATGAGCGCCGAAAGGAAGAATCTCCCCCACCACCGCATGCTTGCCATCCGGGGTAACGTAGAACTTCTGGCTCTGCGCTCCTTGCGAGCCGCTGATCACAGCGTCCACCTCAGCGAGCCCATCGGCCTCGGCTGGCTTGATGCTCACAATCTTCCAGCTCAGCGAAGAATCGTAACCGAACGTTTGCTGGAGAAAAGCGCTCACCGTTTCTTCCGAGGGAAGAATCGTGGCGGCGGCTTTGGTGGCGGCTGTCGCTTTGGCCGCTGCCGGGTGTGCCGCTGGGGTCTGTTGCGCGCCAGCTAGCGTGGCCAGCAGGAGCAACATAAAGAGGCTCTTCAAATGACGGTGCATGCGTTCCTTTCTGTTCTTTAGTGCGTCTGTTCTCAGTGCTTGGGAATTAGTCTACACGTCCGATTTTGCGGCGATAGGAAAACGACGGCCGTACCCGAAAGCCTTCGCAGAAATCTTTAGGCCAGGCGCGGCTTGTTGCCGCTTGTACTCATTGCGCTCCACCATTCGAATAACACGCCGAACCAGGTCGATCTCAAACCCGCGTTCAGCCGCGATCTGAACGGCGGTGTGCGCCTCCTCCACATAGTCTTCCAGGATCGCGTCCAGCACTTCATAAGCCGGCAGCGTGTCGCTGTCTTTCTGATCGGGCCGCAACTCGGCCGATGGCGGCTTGTCCAGGCTGGCTTGCGGGATCACCGGGCGCCGCGAGTTTACGTAGCGGCTCAAGCGGTAGATCATGGTCTTGGGCACGTCGGAAATTACCGCCAGTCCGCCGGCCATATCTCCGTACAACGTGCAGTAACCCACGCCCAGTTCACTCTTATTGCCGGTGCTGAGCACAATCGCTCCGAATTTGTTGGAGAGCGCCATGAGCAATGCGCCCCGGGCGCGCGACTGGATGTTTTCTTCCGTCTCATCTTCCTTGCGGCCGGCGAAGACTGTGCTCAGCGTCTTGCGGTAGCTCTCGAAAATGTCGGTAATGCAGAGCAGCTCAAAACGGATACCAAGATTTTCGGCGAGGGTGCGCGCGTCGTCGATCGAACCCTGCGATGAATATGGACCAGGCATGCCGACGCCAATCACATTCTCGGGGCCGAGCGCGTCGGCCGCAATCACTGCCGTAAGCGCGGAATCGATGCCGCCGCTCAATCCGATGATCACCTGCCGGAAACCGCATTTGCGCACGTAGTCCCGCGTGCCCAGCACTAAAGCGGAGAATACGCTCGCTTCTTCGCCTTCAATGTGTTGGTGAATTTCCCCGCTGAGCTGATCGGAGTCGAAGAAAATGATGTCCTCTTCGAACGAACTACCCTGTGCGATCACTTCTCCGGACGGATTGAGAACGAAACTGGAGCCGTCGAAGACCAGGCTGTCATTTCCGCCCACCTGGTTGACCATTGCCACCGGGACTTTGTGATGGCGCGCGATGGCCGCCAGCATGTCCTGGCGAAATTCGCGCTTGCCTAACCAAAACGGCGAGGCGGAAATGTTCAGCAGAAAATTGCCTCCGGCGTGAAGCAAGGCTTCTACCGGATCGAAGGTGTAGAGGCGCTTGTTCCAAAATTGCTTGTCGTTCCACGCATCTTCGCAGATCGTGAGCGCCATCTGTTTGCCGCAAAAGGGGAACAAGTGCTGGCTCTTGGCTGGGGCGAAGTTGCGCATCTCATCAAAAACGTCGTAGGTGGGCAGCAGCATTTTGGACTGCAAAAACGCCACTTTGCCATCTTTCAGGAGCGCGGCGGAGTTCATCACCGATTTGCCGGTTTCCGCCTGGGCTGGAGTCACCAAGCCGCAGATGACAGCGATGTCGCACGTTTCAGCGGCGATGCGATCGACAGTTTCGCGGTTGTGGGTGACAAAAGAGGATCGTTCGACGAGGTCACGCGGAGGGTAGCCGCAGACCGAGAGCTCCGGGAAAAGAATCAGGCCTGCACCCTGCGCCCGAGCCTGGCGTGAGAACTCGATGATTTTCGCGGCATTGCCGCCGAAGTCCCCCACCGTGGGATTGATCTGTCCCAGCGCGATCTTCACTCTCTTAGTGTAAAGGCGGGCAGGGCGACAGCCAAGTCACAGCGAGGGCACGATGTGGCGCAAGGCGGGGCGTCGTAGAGACGTTGCTTGCAACGTCCTATTGGGACCATGTTGCTCGAGACGTAGCAAGCTACGTCGCTACGGAAGGGTTGCGCCGCTCGGTTCAATTCGGCACTGGCGAGTTCGGATCCCCACCCGGCGGCGGAACGATTACTACCGGTTTGGCCCCGCTGGGTGTCGGCGAGTCGGGAATCTGCTCTCCGGGACGCCGCAGCGTAGGAGCGTTTGCCG
>Ga0187818_10000442_pt1 | contig 14925 bp, 5 predicted proteins | sample NC_wetland_sal_i_14_FD_130581 | JGI IMG/M metagenome (GOLD analysis project Ga0187818, IMG submission 130581) | Wetland sediment microbial communities from Neuse River Estuary, North Carolina, USA - SO4_3 | ecosystem: Environmental > Aquatic > Freshwater > Wetlands > Sediment | place: USA: North... | reverse complement strand
CATCCGGATCAGTTCGCAGACGCGTTTGCGCGGGCGTGGTTCAAGCTGACGCACCGCGACATGGGGCCGATCTCGCGGTACCTTGGCCCGCTCGTTCCGAAGGAGCCCCTGCTGTGGCAAGACCCTGTTCCCGCGGTGGATCATAAATTGATCGGGGAGAAGGAAATTGCTGCTTTGAAGGCGAAGATCCTCGCATCCGGACTGTCGATCTCCCAACTGGTCACGACGGCTTGGGCGTCTGCCGCGTCGTTCCGTGGTTCCGACAAGCGCGGTGGGGCGAACGGCGCGCGCATTCGCCTCGCGCCGCAAAAGGATTGGGAAGTGAACCAGCCGGCCGCACTGGCGAAGGTTCTCAAGAAGCTGGAGGCGATCCAAAAGGATTTCAACAGCTCCCAATCGAACGGGAATAAGTCCAACGGGAATAAAGGCGGTAACAAGGGCAAAACGAAGCAGGTCTCGCTCGCAGACCTGATCGTGCTGGGCGGCTGCGCAGCCGTCGAGGAAGCTGCGAAAAAGGCCGGGCACAAAGTGAGGATTCCCTTCTCGCCGGGGCGCACGGATGCTTCGCAGAAGCAGACCGATGTGCACTCATTCGCCGTAATGGAGCCCATCGCTGACGGGTTCCGCAACTATCTCCGAAGCGGGCAAGTCATGTCGGCTGAGGAGTTGCTGGTGGATCGGGCGCAGTTGCTGACCCTGACTGCCCCCGAGATGACGGTTCTCGTCGGCGGCATGCGCGCTTTGAATGCGAACTTCGGGCAGGCCAAACACGGCGTCTTCACCAAGCAGCCTGAGACGCTGACGAATGATTTCTTCGTGAACCTGCTCGACATGAATACGAAGTGGGAGCTCTCCTCTGGATCCGAAGGCGTGTATGAGGGGCGTGATCGCGCTACGGGCAAACTTAAGTGGACCGGCACGCGTGTCGATCTCATCTTCGGTTCCAACTCCCAGCTTCGGGCACTCGCGGAGGTCTATGCGTGTGACGACTCGAAGGAGGCGTTCGTGAAGGACTTCGCGGCGGCGTGGAACAAGGTAATGAACCTTGATCGCTACGACCTTGCCTGAGGTCGGCGAAAAAGAAAGCCGTCAACTTATTGCAGTTGCCGTTGTTTGGATCTGAAGTGGTTGCTTTTCTGGTTCGCGGGGGGCGCATCGCGCGCCCCCTGCGGCCTTTACCAATAGGCGCAACCAGATCTGATTTCAGGTTCTCCTGCTGACCGGTCTCCTACTGACCGGTGCCAGACAGTGGTATTTTCTGCGGGCTTCCTCCGCCGTTGTCATTCACTTCCAAGGTGGCGCTGCGAACGCCCGTCGTTGTCGGAGCAAATTTCACCGTAATGGTGCAGTTGTTTCCCGCCGCGATCGTGGAGCCACAATTGTCGGTCTGCGAATAATCACCGGCATCCACGCCCACGATCGTAATTCCGGGGGAGGTGATATTCACGGCCGCTGCGCTAATGTTCGTGACCGTGACTGGGAGAGAGCTGTTTTGACCGACCGTCACGGTCCCAAAATTCAGACTGGTGGGCGCAAATTTTAAGGCCAGTCCCCCACCCTTCAGTTGAGCGGTTTGCGATCCGGCGGGAGCGTTATCGGTGATGACCAGGCTGGCAGTTCGCGTTCCGCCGACGGGCGGCTTGAAGGTAACTGTGATGGTGCAGTGGCCACCGGATTCCAAACCAGATCCACAGCCAGACTTGAAGCTGAAGTCTCCGGCGTCCGTTCCTGTCAGCGCGATGTCGCTGATGGTGAGCGATGTGGTCAAGTCGTTGGCCACGAGGATAGTCTGCGAGGTAGAGGTGCCTGTCGGCCGTCCCCCGTAGTTGATGCTGAGCGGCGAAACGCTGACTGGCAGGATGCGGTTGAGAAGCAGCGTAAGTTCGTTATAGCCGGAGAACGCATTGAGTACTGCCGCGTCGGGCTCTCCGTCGCGGTCGAAGTCTCCCACGGTGATTCCTAAGACACCGGCACCTATCAGGAACGGGCCGCTGGGAGTCACCGAAAATCCTCCAGTGCCGTCACCCAGCAACACCACCAGACCCAGGTCCGCCTCCTGACAATCGGGGAAGTATCCGCAAGCCATGTGCACGTGCGTTGCATTCAGCGTAACGAGCAGATCAAGCTTGCCATCAGCATTCACGTCGGCAGTTGCGATGTCACTGGGGCTGGTCCCGCCGCCGAATCCGGAGGGGATGTAGGGAACGATGTTCGGACCGGAGAATGTGCCGTCGCCATTGCCCAGGAAAATCGCTACCTCGCCGTTGTTGGCGCCGCTGGCGACGGCCAGGTCGAGTTTTCCGTCTTTGTTGAAATCTCCGGCCACGATGGCCTGCGGATAGCTCAGACTCGCAGTGGCAATTGGGGCATGGAACGTGCCATCACCTTTTCCTAACAGCACCTCTACCGTTGATCCAGGGTAATTATTCAGGGCTACGTCGAGCTTGCCGTCTTTGTTGAAATCCCCGATGGCAATGTAGGAAGCGCTTCCGGTGGCGCCTGCGGTGGTGATCGCCTTCTCGAACGTCCCGTTACCTTTGCCGAGCAGCACATTTAAACTTCCATCCGGGCTCGAGATCACGAGATCGGGTTTCCCGTCGCCGTTGATATCGGCGACCGCCACTACTCCTGGCCCCGAAGTATTTCCCGTTGGATAGAACACAGGGCCACTGAACTTTCCGTTGCCTTTGCCCAGAAGAACAGCCACCTGATTCGTTCCGGCAAAGCCCGAGGTGGAAGCGACGAGATCGATATTCCCATCGTGATTGAGATCGGCGGCCGTCACGTAGGTAGCCGCAACGCCTCCGGTCAAACTGATATTTGACCGGGGGCCCAGGATGCCGTGAGGGCTACCCAGCGAGATGTCGATTCCATTGCCGGTGGCATAAGCCACGTCGAGGTTCCCGTCGTTGTTAAAATCTGCCGAAGTGATTCCGTACGCGTAATTCGTCGAGGAAAAGCCGGAGTCATACCCGGTCCGGAGTGTGCCGTCGCCATTGCCCAAAACTAAAGTGCCCTGCGCGCCGGAGGTATTGCCCACAGCAACGTCCAATTTGCCGTCTCGGTTGAAGTCGGCTAGCAGCACCGACTGCGAGGCCCAATCGGTCGCGTATCCAGCCGCTGTCTGGAACGTGCCGTCTCCTTTCCCCAGCAGTACGTACAGGGCCGAGTCATATTGATCCGAGACGACCAGGTCGAGCTTCTTGTCGCCGTTGAGATCGCCAATTGCGACGGAGTTGCCCCACGGCACGAAGTACGACACGCCAGGCCGAAATGTCCCCGAGCCGCTGCCCAGGAAAACAGTTGCCCCATCCCAGGAAGCGATGACGACATCCAGATTGCCATCGCCCCTCAGGTCTCCTACCGCGATGCCCTCGGCAGAGGCTCCGCCTAAATAGAAAGTCGGTGCCTCAAAGGATCCGTCGCCCTTGCCGAGCAAGATACTTATGCCGGTGGCACCCGCGCCGCCATCGACGGTCGCTACGTCGAGATGGCCGTCTTTGTTGAAGTCGCCCACGGCCAGGTCGACAGGCGCCGTGCTGGTCCCTGTCGGATAGCTGGCCTGGGGTTTGAATGTGCCATCGCCATTGCCCAGCAAGACCGAAATCGTATTGTCATCGCGGTTGGTCGCCACGATGTCGAGTTTGCCATCACCTCGCAGATCTGCCAGGGTGAATCCGTGGTTGTTTCCGTAAACGCTGTTTCCGGTGACATAGCTTCCGGCCAGCGAAAATCCACCCTTGCCGTTGCCGAGATAGACGTACACCATGGAAGGAGCGGCCGCCGTGCGCACCAGCACATCCTGATTTCCGTCATGATTCACGTCGCCGACGGCGACGTATTCCGCCGCTGCGCTTCCGGTGGGAAGGTAAATCACCTTGCCGGTTTGGAAGGTTCCGTCTCCATTGCCCAGCATCACGCTGAACGCCGGACCACCGCCATCAGCACTGACCAGATCAAGCTTGCCGTCATTGTTAAAGTCGCCGTAGGCGAGCCACGTGATCGACAGATCCTCCCGGTAGTCCTCCCCAACGAAAAAAAGCTGTCCGGTCGTGAACTTCGCCGGCTTTTGGGCCGCTGAGCAGAGAATGGATGCCAGGGTCGCGAACAGCAGCGTCAAGATTCGCGTCGCATGGAGTGCGCCCGAGGCCAGCCGCCTTGAGGTACACCGCCCGGACCGTCCCAGCGATCCTTGCAGGCGATCTTCGCGCAGAGAAACGTCATCGGTATTGGATGTCATGGCGTCACCTTTTCGGGATTCCGGGCAGATCGGTCTTAGCTGCCTGTGGGGGCCTATTCTGGCCGGATGGCAGGCTCCAAACAAGCATTTTGGGGTAAAGTTACGGTAAACTGGCAGGGTTTTTGGGGCTTCTAACCACGCTCACCGAAGGCTTTTGACTATCGATTAATCTCGGAGCATGCGATGGAACCATCGCTCGCCCAAAGTCCGGCCGGGCCAACGGTCCCGCAAGGGCGCGAGGATATCTTCGCCGAGGCCAACGTAGGGAAGGAATTGGAGAAGATTCTTTCCAGCGCCACCTTCCACGAAGCGGAGGGCCTGAGGCGTTTTCTTCGCTATGCGGTGGAACAAACCTTGCGTGGCCAAGGAGATACGCTGAAGGAATACCGGCTGGGCATTGACGTATTCGACCGGGACTCATCGTTCGATCCGCGGCTGGACCCCGTAGTACGCATGGCAGCCCGCCGGCTCCGTTCCAAGCTGAAGGACTACTACGAAACCGAAGGCATAGAGGACCCGATCTGCATTGCCGTGCCCAAGGGAAGTTATGCAGCGGCATTTAGCCACAGGGTCTCGAACGAACTCCCGGTCGCGGTTGTTGAGCCGTCTCAGGCCACAAAGTACCGGCAGTTCGCCGGGATTGCACTGGTGTTGCTCGCGACAGTTATCGGCATTGTGATTTATTGGCTTCGCGCTCACCGATCGCAGACTGCAGTTCCGACTCAGCACCCCTCTCTTGCGGTGCTTCCTCTGCTGAATTTGACGGGGAATCCGGACAACGAATACCTCTGTGACGGCGTTACCGACGAACTTACCAGCGCCTTGAGCAAGCTGCCCGGCGTGCGTGTCGTGGCTCGTACGTCGGCATTTAAGTTCAAGAACAAACCCGAGGATGTTCGTTCCATCGGGGCACAGTTGAATGTTGCCTCCGTACTGGAAGGCAGCCTGCAAAAAAGTGGAGATCGAATCCGGATCACCGTTCAGCTGATTCGGGCAGCAGATGGCTACCACGTCTGGTCAGAGACCTACGATCGCGAGAGCCGAGATGCATTTGCCGTCGAAGATGAAATTACCCAAACGATTGCGGCCACCTTGCGTGTCCGTTTGGCGCAACCGGTTGAAGAACCGCGCCGGATTGACGTCGAAGCTCGTGAACTGAACTTGCGTGGTCGCTACTGGCTGAACCGGAGAACTCCGCCCGATCTGTGGAAGGCCATTGGGTATTTCAACCAGGCGCTGGAGAAGGATCCAGCTTATGCGCAGGCATATTTGGGATTGGCGGAAGCTTACTCCACGCTAGGAGCCAATGATCAGGCCTCCCCACGGGAAGTTCTGCCCAAAGCCCGCGCAGCCGCCCAGCAGGCCTTGCGTTGGGACGAGTCCTCGGGTGAAGGGCACGCCATCTTCGCGTGGATTACCTTTCTGGACGGCTGGGATTCTGCGCTCGCCGAACAGGAGTTCCGGCGGGCTCTCGAACTTTCTCCAAATTATTCCGCCGCCCACCAATGGTATGGGTTAACCCTGATGGTGCAGCACCGGTTTGATGAATCAGTGCGGGAATTCAACCTGGCGCAAGATCTGGACCCGCTTTCACTCATTCTGAGCACCGATAAGGGAGTGGTCTACTACTATTCCGGTCAGCAGGATAAAGCGATCGACGTGGCCCAACAGATTCTCGCTCACGATCCGGATTTCGCCGATGCTCACCTTTTGCTCGGGATGGCTCAGGAGAGACAGAAGCAGTTCAAGAGTGCCGAACAAGAAATCAACAAATATCTGGAAGTTTCCGGCCAGGATCCCGATGCTTTGATGAAATTGGGCGTGGCCTATGCCCACGCGGGTGACAGGGCCGGTGCGATGCGGATGATCGCAGAGATGCGGAGGCCAACCGCCAGCAAGTATGTGCCCTTCTATTACATTGCCGATATCTATGCTGCGTTGGGCGACAAAGAAGCAGCTTTCGAATGGCTTGATCGAGCGCTCGATCAGCACTCGAATTCATGTCTCTTGCTCGCCATCGACCCGGCGTTTCAGGGTTTCCGCTCCGATCCCAGATTCCAGCAGGCTAAACGAAAAATTGGCCTTCCTCCCCAGGCAATTCCCTCGTCGTCCGGTCCGGGCGGCGACGAACCTTGATTAGCCGCATAGCGACGCCGTCGCATCCCGGCGCGGCGGCGCAACTGGCGGACGCGCAGTCGGATTGCTCGCGTGCGGCAGCAGCGGAGGCGGCAACACCGGCAATCCCGGCACTATGCCCGGCGCCTACATCGTAACTGTGACCGGCACCTGGGGCAGCACCACGGCGACGGGCGCCGTCACACTTACCGTGCAGTAGTGCGCTCGTGAATCGAAAGGCGGAGATTCCGGGAAATAGGGCAAGGCGAGGCTACAGAACGTCCACCTCTTGTTTGGGGCGAGGGCCGCACTGCTTGCTCATACACGACCCGCCAGATGTCGTCTGAGCGTTGCGAATTCCAGCGGGTTGATCTGTTACTGGTACTAATTGGTCGCGCCGCCAAGAGGATCCTCAAAGTCAAAACCAAAGAGGCGGGGATTCTCGCCGATGATTGCGGCGCTCACGATGCGGAAAACATAATCGTAGGTTTCCTGGGGAATTTGATTGCGATGGAGCGACAGTAACTGCCAGAAGTTTCTTTCCCGTGGATTCGCCGGCATACTGCGGATCAGTGGGATTACGCGATTCTCACCCCAGTTATAAGACGCCATCACCAGGAAGCCGGAGGCCTGGGCATCCGTACTGTAGAGGTCTTTCAAGTAACGGGCGGCCGCCTTGGTTGCCTTGGCGTACTGCTGGCGCTCATCGTGGGGATCGGGTTGGCGCAATTCGACGAGCGGCCCGAGCCGCAGACCATACGCCACGGCGGTGTTAGGCATGATTTGCCACATACCCTTTGCGATTCCAAATCTTGTGACGGGGCCACTCGCCATAGGATCAAAATTACTTTCCTGAAGGGCCAGGTAAAAGAATTGGGGCGGCAGACCCTGGGCCACGAGCTCTTTCGAAATCGTCCCGGCGTAGCCGTTTGCTTTGGCGGTTTGAAGTGCTCCGGCCAATCTTCCGGACGAGCGCCAGTCGTCGATGTACTTGTTGATCTCCGCTTCGAAGCCCGGCGGCATGTCGAGTTCGCATTCCCCGAAGATGCGAGCCACCCGCAGCATGATTCGCTGCTGCTCCGTCATTTTCGGATCATACACATGCAGGGAGGAAAGGAAGCGGTCATAGTTGCTTTCCAAATCGTGACGGCGGCTCTCATAGCGGCGAATGATGTCGGTGCTCTGCTCGCTGTTTGACGCCGCGGCCGCCCGCTCCAGGTTCGCGATTTCGACGTCCAAAGACTTTATGGCGTAGAACATGTCCTTCGCCATCGCCCTCTGTTTTCGGACCTGCATGTTTTCATAAAATGCATAGCTGCCGACCGCAAGGATCGCGACGAGCAGCGCGGCTACGATTCTTCTCTGTTTCAGTTTCTGCACCTTCTGCACTTGCGCGAACGCGCGGCGCACGTGCATCGTGCGCTCACCGGCGGGCGTGCCCGCGTCCTGGTCAAAATAATGTTTGACGTAGCGGGCGATGCTGTCGGCGGGAGGAGCGGCGTTGTCTTCGAGGGATAATTCCGGTTCCAGAGAGACTTCAGGACCGAACTTGCCGAGTTTGACGGTGACAGGTCCTGCGACCGGGATACGGTCAACGCGTCTATCGTCGAGGAAGATCCCATTTCTGCTCTGAAGATCACGCAGCCACCATTTGCCGTTTTCGAAAATCATCTCGGCGTGGATGCGCCCAACGTAATCATTCTCGATACAGACCTCGCAGTCGTCGCGTCGCCCAATGCGAAAGGGCTTTGCAAAGGAAAGGATTTGCGGATTCCCCTGTGTGGTGAAGGTCACCTTTATCGTGGGCACGGCACAAACCTGTGTGGTCAGGGCATTCATGGCATGTTTCGGGCAAAGAAGAACCCCGTCCGGAATTGGACTTCGGTTGCGTCCCCAGACGCCAGGTCGGCAGGCCGGCGAGGCCGCCGGTTTTCGCATCCGGCTTTTCAAGCCGGCCCCCAGTGGCTCTAGAGTGTAGCACTGGCGTGATTCCGCGCGACGACTTTTTCCGGTTGCTCGGAACCCGGCCGAATCCTCGTTTGCACGCTGGCCAAGAACCGGGGATCGGGTCTATAATTGCGCAGTTTTTCTCGAAGCTCGTCGGGCGGGCTGGGGCGGCGACCGGCGGCAGTTCCCACCACTCAAGAAGGAACTCCGGTCATAACCCTGCTCTGCGAGCACAATCTCGACTTCCCCCAGTCTGGACGTTGGCAATGGCGCTCACGAAAATCGCTGGACGTTACGAACTGCAGGAACAGCTCGGTGAAGGCGGCATGGGTGTCGTCTGGCGAGCCCTTGATACCAAGACCGGCAGTCCGGTCGCGATCAAAGTCATTCGCGATATTTCCGACCCTAACGCGGTGGAACTGTTTGCCAAGGAATGGAGAGCCCTGGCGGAGATGTCCCATCCCAACATCGTTGAGGTCCGTGACGTTGACATCATCGAGGAGAACAAGCACAAGAAGCCATTTTTTGTGATGCCTCTGCTGCAGGGCGCCACATTGGCCGAGTTGATCTCGCATGCCAGCGCACGGCTGACGCTCGGGCGCGTGGTCGAAATCACTACCCAGGTCTGCAAAGGATTGCAGGCTGCGCATCAGCGGGGATTGGTTCACCGCGATCTGAAGCCCAGCAACATTTTCGTGATGGATGACTACACCGCCAAGATTATTGATTTTGGCGTGGTGTACCTGGCCGGGACAAAGTCCACGACCGGTCAAAAAGGCACGTGGCAGTACATGTCTCCCGAGCAGGCACAGCTCAAGGAGATTACGCCGGCCTCCGACATCTTCTCGCTCGGGGTCGTCCTCTATGAGACGTTGACGCTGCGAAAGCCGTTTGCCCGCGCCACCGTCGAAGAAACGGTGCAAGCCATTTGCAAGTCCATTCCGCCTCCGGTTTCTGAGATCAACCCTGCCGTGAATGACCTGGTCAGCAAGGTGGTACACAAATGCCTGGCCAAACAGCCCATCCACAGGTTCGCCAGTGCGAGTGATCTGTCGGAAACGCTGAACAAGGCGTACCGCAATGAACCCATATTTGATCCGGCCAAGATTCAGCCTCGGATCGAAAGAGCGAAGAGTGCGTTCAAGGCAGGCGATGACGTGTTTGCTTCCGAGATTCTTGGGGAGATCGAGGCCGAGGGACATCTCGACCCGCAGATCACGGTGTTGCGGAGCCAGATTGACCTGGCAGCGAAGGTAAAGAAGGTCCGCCACCTGCTGGAGGGCGCCCGGGCTCGCATGGAACAGGAGGAACTGCCGCTCGCCCTGGAAAAAGTCCGTGAAGTCCTGGAACTTGATCCCGACAATGCCGATGCGCTGGCGATGCGAGGAACAATCGAAAAACAGAGGAACGAGTCGCAGATCGCCAAATGGCTGGAATTGGCGCAGATGCACCTGGGCAATCACGATTTCGCTGCCGCACGACACGCGGTGCAGGAGGTTCTCGCCATCCGCCGGGCCGAGCCGCGAGCGCTCGACTTGATGGAAAAAATCGAGTCGACCGAAGAAGAGGCACGGCATGTTCGCGCCCAGAAAGAGCAGTTGTACAACTCCGCGCTCAAGGCCTATCAGAATGACGAGGTTGACACCGCGCTCAGCAAGCTGGAGCGGCTTCTTGCCGTGGGCCGATCCAATCCCGACGCGGCCGTTCCGGAGCGGGACGCGGTGTATCAGAGCTTTTACAAAGAAGTCCGTTCCGAGCGGGACAGCATCCAGGGTGCGATTGAGGAGGCACAGCATCATTTCAGCGGCAAGAACTTCGCCGAAGCACTCCGGATTTGCAAGAGTGGCCTGGCCAAACATCCCGCCAACGGTGCCTTTCTTGCGCTGAAGATCCAGATTGAAGACTCCGAGAGACAGCAACTTTCCGCATACATTGCAGAAGTATCGAGGCGCGTCGAGGCAGAATTCGATTTAGACCGGCGGGCCAACATTCTCCGGGAGGCGTGTGAACGCTATCCGAATGAAGCCCAGTTCGCCCAGCAACTGAAGGTCGTTAAGGAACGCCGTGACTTGGTCAACTCGGTAGTCGCGAAAGCCCGGCAATTCGAGGAGCGGGGACAATATTCCGACGCTCTGAGCCAGTGGGACACGCTGCGGAATATTCATCCTCAGTATCCCGGGCTGGCGTTCGATCTGGAGCAATGCAAGAAGGAACGTGACCGCCAGGTGCGCGAAGAGGAGAGAACTCGCGCGATCCAGGAAATCGAACGGCTCATGGAAGCGCGATCGTTTGCCAAGGCGGCGGACGGCGCAAATGCGGCACTCAAGGAGTTTCCCGCCGACGAAGAACTGGTGAAGTTGCAGAAGTTAGCGGAGCAGGGCCTGGAGCGGATCAAGGAATCGCGTCGGCTACTCGAAGAGGGGCAGCGCGCCTTCGCAGAAAAGAACCTGCCCCAGGCAGCAGAATTGTTGCGGATTGGCCTGAAGCTGGACCCGCGATTTTCCGGCTTACGGGATGCGCTCGTGAGCGTGCTGACCGAGTGGGCTCGCGTCCAGCTGCAGACCGACTGGCGGAATGCGGAACCTCTCTATGAAGAGGCCCGCGGATTGGACCCCAGCCATCCCGCAGTCCGGGCGTTGCGGTCAACCATCGACGAGGCGAAGCGGCAGGCCGCCGTCACGCGATGCCTTTCGGACGCACGTGTCCTCGCAGCATCCGGCAATGCCGGAGCGGCGTTCGAGATTGTGAGAACGGCGCGAGCCGACTATCCCAACGATCCGCGACTGGAGCAATACGAAGCAAATTTGCTGCGAGAGTCACCCGAGCTTCGGGGCTTAGCGGAAGTGAAAGTGGCGCCCGAAGGCGCGGGCCGGGTTGCAGCGCGTGCTCCCGACGAGTCTGCAGCAAATGTTCCTCTCGAACGCGCGCCGGGCTTTGCCGGTAAGCCTCCGAGCGATCCCGGAATCGAGCAAACCATATCGGAAGTTCAGTCTGGTTCACGACCGGGACTAAAACAAGATTTCGCCAAACAAGCGCAGCTTGAGGCGACGAAAGTTTTTCCACTCGGCGACGAGGAGGGAAAAAAAGACAACGCCCTGGTTGTACGCTTCCGTGCTGCCCGCCAGGCGGTCCTCGATTTTGTGCGTACATTGCCGCGGTGGGTTCCGCCCCAGCCGGCTTATCTGAAGTGGGGCGGTTTAGCGGTCGTGGTCGTCTTGATCGCCGTCGTTGCTTACGTGGCCGGTCACCGGCGGGAGCCGCAAGCGCAGAGACAGGTCGAGCCCCGGAAAGCTCTTACTCAGGTGCAGATCGCAACCGATCCGCCCGACGCGACCATCACAGTTGATTCCAGACCCGTCCAGGCTGGCTCCGTGTCGGTGCCTGCGGGAGGAACGGTCACGATTGAAGTCTCCCGGCTGGGGTACAAGACGAAGTCGCTGCAACTCACCGCGGAGGCGCGGCAGGAAATCAAACTTGATCCAGAACCGCTCCGCCTTTCCATACAGACTCCGGAGAAGGATGGCGTGGTCGAAGTGGATGACAAGAAAATCGGGGACCTTTCCAACGGTGAGATGGAGAGCGACGGATTGCTGCCCGATGGCAATGAGCACAAGCTCAGTGTGTTGGCCCGAGGCAAGAGACTCTTCACGGTGGAGTTTCTGGCGCTCCCGGGTTCTGCTCCACACCTGAGCCCGCTGAGCGCCAATGATTTTCTTGCGGTCGCGAGCCTGGGCGCCGACGCAACTCTCTACGGCGGGAGCATGGTCAAGAACGTGCGGGTGGATGATCGCAAAATCGCCGACGCGCAAAATTCGGGAGTCGCGCTTCCGCCCCTGACTGATCAGGTTCACGAGCTGAAATATGGTGTCGGAGGCGAAGAGGGAAGTGTCAGCCTCGGGATTAGTCCTGCGCCTGTCCTGATCATTCGCTCCGTGAACCCGATGGAACAGTTCCTCATCACCTCCAACGTGGACACGGCCACTCTCACGGTTGACGGCGAAGTGGTAAGACACCAGTTGCATGGCTGGCGCGTAAGCAAGCCTCCGGGCGTGCACCACTTTGCTCTGGCTGCGGATGGATACAAGCCGCAAACCTGGACCATGACCATGCAGCCGCATCAGACCATTCGCAAAGAGGTTGCGCTCACCGCTGTGCCTGCAAAGCCAACGACCAGCCCCGTGGTGATCGCAAATGGAACTCCCGGGGCTGAGGTTTTTCTCGACGGCAAGAAGGCTGGCGAACTCGATTCAGCCGGGAACGGTCAGTTCTCCCTCGCCACTGCCGGCGGGCGCCACCAGTTGGTACTGCAAAAGCCGGGATATGAAAGTCACACCATCGATTTTCCGGCGCCGCAACCGCCCGCCCCATACCGAGTGCCGAATGAAGATGTGAAGTTAACGCAATTCGGAATGTTGCAGTTCACCGGAGCTGCGAAAGATCTTCCCATCAAGTACCACCGTGCCGGCGAACCGGTCCAGAGTACAAACACGCCGGCTCAACTCGTCGTTCCGGCGGGCAAGTACGAGATCCTGGTCGACGCTCCCGGTTACACTCCGTACAAGACGGAAGTCACGGTGAAATCCGGACAGCCGACTCCGGTCAATCTAAACGCCGTTGCCCCGATTCCCGCGGTTGATGATCCGTCGCAGGTCACAGTGGAGAATGAGTGGTTCAAGGCAAAAGATCCGGGCAAGTTCATTTATCTGAAGCCCGGCGCGGTGAACGTAAACCTGGTTTTCTCAAAGCCAAAATCAGGCTTCTTTGCGAAAAGCAAGATACTGTGGGTGGCTGTGTCTTCCGATGGCCAAGCGGAAGTGCAATATGAACTGGAAGACCAAAAGCTGTCGCGAAGGCTTGTACTGGAGGGGAAGGGGGCGGACCAGAAAAGCGGCAAAGTCAATGTTGTATCGGTGACGCAGAGTGTGTCGCTCTCAGTGCACGTCCAGGTGGACCACTCCCACATACGACTCACCAACGACAAGGGAGAAGTATTAGACGACTACAGTGTCGCGGGGCACGACCTCTCCAAGGGGAAAATCGGGATAAAAACAAGCTCTCTGTTCGCGGTCTGGAGTAACCGGTGAGGGGTGGCGGCCCACTGTTGACAATCGCCAGCCGATTCGTGTAGTTTTTTTTGCACCCTGGGGCAGAAGCCTAGAAAAACTGTCCGACACAATTCAGACACTGAGAGCAACCCCCGGTGCTCCCTTGCGATTTGTACCCCGAACCTGATGCCCGCAAGATTGGGCTAAGCGTTTTCACTGACGGGTCAATATCCGACAAGTGAGTCCACCCAGCCGCCTTGTGGGGCCGCAGCCAGCAGCATTTCGATTGCTGCCCGCTCAGATCCAACAGGCAGGTGGACTCCGCATCCCGGTGTTTCCTTGAAGCATCGCGATGATGTTGTCGAGGCGGTGATGCACTCGGTTCTGTTGCGAAGGTTCCTCCCTGCACGGTGGTCCAAAAATCATGTGATTGGTGGATGTGTCAGATGCAGGTCTCATTCATCTGCGGGTTCTGTGGAGTCCTTGCTGGCGGAGTGAGCGCAGGTGTTCCTGCCGCCTTGCCCATCGAGCAAATCTCCTTCATTCAGTCCATTCAGTCGATGTTCCTGTGGAATGGCTGGTGGATTGTCGCCTTTCTATTCGCCACCACGATAGTCGCGATCTACTTCGCGAACGGCTGGCGGAAACAACAGGAATTCAGATTGCGGGAGGTCCGCAGCCGCATTGCCACCGACCTTCACGATGACATCGGCTCCAGTTTGTCTCAGGTTGCCATCATGTGTGAGGTATTGAGTCGGCAATCGCTCACCGAACGCCAGACCCTGCAGGAGATTGCCGGAGTGTCCCGCGACGTTCTGGCCTCGATGAGCGAGATTGTCTGGGCGGTTGATCCCAGCCATGATCATCTCCGCGACCTCACCCAGCGGATGCGCTGGTTCGCTGGTGAGACTCTGTCCGGGCGTGGTGTGACCCTCGACTTCACAGCTTTGGAGCCTCCTTCGGAGGTTCACCTCGACGCTGAAACCCGCCGGCAGATTTTTCTGATTTTCAAGGAATGCGTGCACAACATCGTGCGGCATGCGGGTGCGAATCACGCTCGGATCATGTTGCGCGTGGCCGGCAACCAGCTGACCTTGATCGTGGAGGATGACGGCAGAGGATTCGATCTCAAGAAAGCGGCACAGGGAAACGGCTTGCGAAACATCAGGCATCGCGCGCGGCTTCTCGAGGCGAGCGTCGAAACGCGGAGCACCATTGGCGGCGGGACCGTTTTTGCCTTGCGGGTCCCTCTGGTTCAAGGCGCAAGAGATTGGCGCAGTTTCCCCATGAGATTGCATAAACGTGCCGTAGGAGAATAGGCATTACTGCAACGTGTCTGGCGAGATCCATGCTTTTGCATACTTCCATCAAAGTAGCGATCATTGAGGATGAAAAAAAGATCCTGAACGGCCTGGCGCTGTTGATCGGTGGCACCCCGGGGTTTGTCTGCACGGGTGCCTATCCTTCGGTGGAAGATGCGCTGGACGGCATCGAGAGCCAACTTCCTGATGTCGTCCTGGTAGACCTGGGGCTGCCTGGGATCTCCGGTGTGCAAGGCATTCAGATTCTGAAGCGCTG
>Ga0187818_10000440_pt1 | contig 14960 bp, 8 predicted proteins | sample NC_wetland_sal_i_14_FD_130581 | JGI IMG/M metagenome (GOLD analysis project Ga0187818, IMG submission 130581) | Wetland sediment microbial communities from Neuse River Estuary, North Carolina, USA - SO4_3 | ecosystem: Environmental > Aquatic > Freshwater > Wetlands > Sediment | place: USA: North... | reverse complement strand
TTGTGGCAACACAGGTTGGAGCAGTGCCCAAAGTCATCGTCTCCGGGCAGACCGGCATGCTGGTGAAGGCGGCGGACGTCCCCGGGTTAGCCGACGCCATACTTGTCCTGCTTCGCAATCCGGAACTTCGGGCCCGCCTGGGGCGGAACGGCAGCGCCATGGTGCACAAACAGTTCTCTTCCCGCGTGATGTCGCAAGAATACCTGCGACTTTATGAACAACTGCTGTCCGCAACCGGAGCGGTGCAAGGTTCCGAGAGCCTGATGGGAAAGGTGTAAGAGTTGAGCATGCCAACCAGGGTGGAACAGGTCAAGCCGCTGTTTGTGCGGCCCGATTGGTTTCTTCAGAAAAAGCGATACAACATTCGCTTACGGGCAGAGATCATCCAGCAATTTCTGAACGGCGAACAGTTCGGCTCCATCCTGGACGTAGGTTGCGGGGATGGATCGCTTTCCCTTCCCCACCTGCGGCCGCAGAATCGCCTCACTCTGGTAGACATTTCCGAAGACATGCTCGCCGCCGCGCGCGCCCAGATTCCCGCCGAACTGGCCGGCAATGTGAAAATCCTGAACAATGATTTCATGGGCGCCGAACTGGAGCCTCATGGCTATGACCTGATTCTCTGCGTGGGTGTGCTCGCCTACGTCGAGTCTCCGGCCGCGGCCATAGCGCGAGTTGCGTCCCTGCTGAAGCCCGGCGGAACCGTCATCACCGAGAATACGGACTCCTCGCACCTGCTGAGCCTCCTCTATGCGCGCGCGCGGCGCGTGCTGGGACCTGATTGTTCTTTGAATGCTGTCCCCACGCGCGCGGTCCTGGATCTTTATCGCGAACAGGGGTTCGAACTCTCGGCGATGTACCGTTACAGCCTGGCGCTGCCGGGGCTGGGCTCCATCCTCAGCCAGCCTCAGTTGTACCGGCTGGTGCGCGCTTTGCACGGAACGCTCGGGAGCAACCGCAACACGTGGCTGGGGAATGAGTGTCTGTATTGCTTCAAACATGTGCCTTGAGCAGGCTGCGAGGGTAACCGTCCGCAGGAATTGCCGCCGGGTGTGCAAGATTTTGCCTCTTGCCGAGTCCACACCTCGAGCCGTCTTAGTATCTATATGTAAATAAGCAACATACTGGCAGACCCAGGGGCTGCATCCGGCATGGACCTTGCGCAATACGAGCCTGAGCGCCGACGACGGCACCGCGCAAAAGCGCCCGAAAATGCGTGAGGGAGACGCAGCCCGTGCATAACCCGCTGACTCTCGATCAGGCCAAAGCAAGTGTGGCCGAAGCCCCTGTGGCTAAGGCGATGCGAAGACCGATCAAAGTCTTTGTGATGGATCTGTGCTGTTTCATTCCCTTTTACACCAGCCAGCTTTGCCAGGCGCTGACCGATGAGCAGGTCGACGCGACACTTGGTTCGATCCGGTACTACCTGCAGCCGGATTACTTCCGGCGGATCGGCCTGCGCAACAATCCTGGGTTGATGGACCTGGTGGGACGGTTCTCCATTGCCAGCAAGCCCCTGCGCCGGATTCTCAAGGTACTGGAATGCTGCCTGAACCTCGCGGCACTAGCGGTGCGCTTCCTGTTCGCCAAGCCCGACATCCTGCACGTGCAGTATCTGGCGCTGCTGGACTATGGCATCCCGGTGGAATATTGGTTTCTGCGGTTCGCCAAGCTTTTGGGGATCAGGATTGTGCACACAGTGCACAACGTGCTGCCGCCGGACAACGGCGAACCCCGCCGGCGCGGCTACGGCAAGGTTTACAAGCTGGCGGATCTGCTGATCTGCCACGGGGAAGAGGCGAGAACCAGGCTGATCAAAGAGTTCAGTGTCGCTGCGGAGAAGATTGTCATCGTTCCGCATGGGCCTATGTTCGAAAATGCGCGGGTCTCGCAGCAGGAGGCGCGAGCGGCCCTTGGGTTCAGCCCGGAAGAGGTCATCATCCTTAGTTTCGGCGTCATCAGCCCCTACAAAGGGGTCGACTGGCTGCTTGATGCGTGGCACAAGATCCGCGGACTGAAAAACGCTCGCCTCGTGATCGCCGGTACCGGCGATCCCGCCCTGCTAGCCTCGATCGAGCAACAAGTGCATGCGCTGGGGGTGCAGGACTCGGTGCACTTACATCTGAAGTTCGTTCCGGTGGAAATGCTGCCCAGCTTCTACCAGTCGTCCGATGTGATCGTCTACCCCTATCGCGAGATCACCACCAGTGGCGCCATTACCACCGGCATCGGCTACGGAAAAGCCATCGTTGCCACCCGGGTGCCGGCATTCCGTGAACTTCTGCGAGAAGGCGAGACCGCCCTGTTCGTCGATTATGGCGATGTGGACAGCCTCGGCGACGCTATCTCAAAATTGGTCCGCGACCCCAAGCTGCGAGCCAGGCTGGCCGAGAATGTCGCCGCCCTCGGCCGGCGGTGCAGTTCCTGGGAAGCCATCGCCGAAAGAACTCGCCAGTGCTACGAGGCGGTGCTGCGCTCCTCTTGCGTGAAAGCGACAGCCGACTAACCGTCAGGATAAGAAAAGAAAAACAGGCCGTGTCGCAAATACGCGAACACGGCCTGAGCTGATCACTGCAACCGCCCAGGGTGTGCTATTGCACGCTTACCTGAACATTGGTGGGCGGATTCGGACGGTTAATTGTGGTCGCGCCGGTCAACTGGTAGGCCCCAAGGTCAAAAGCAGACCCCAGCGGACGTAAGCTTCCCTGAATGTCGTGGGTCAGAGCAGAGATGCTGAGTCCAGCAGTAACCGCGGGACTCCCTGTTTTCAGGTGCAGGTCATTGACAGCGGCCCCGGCGGTGGCGCTCGTAAACTGTGGGTTCACGTTCAAGCTGCCGGTGATCTGCGAAGAACAGGGCGCAGAACCGTTGCCGAACCAGAGGTTGTTCGAACCCGACCATAGCGAGCAGCCGCCATCGTTGCTGGCGTAGTACAGCTCCGGCGAAGGCTGATAGATGATGTTGTTGGTCAGCACGGCGTGCATGTTCACAACACCGAACGCGCCAGAATTGAACCCTGGGTTACGCGCTCCGCAGTCGAAAAAGCTGTTGTTGTAGACGTTGATCGCGCTGCTGTAGCTGGAGTGGTTCTCTCCGCCTCCATAAAGACAGGTATAAACGGCGGCGGTGCCGGAAGGATCCGGCCCCTTTCCAACGTGATACACAACGTTGTTATAGAGCTCAATTCCGCCGGCCATCCCCGGGTTGACCGTAGAAAGGTTGATCCCGTCGCAGATGGCATTCCTGATGATGTTGTCATGGATGTGCAGGTCGCCTTCGTCAGTCGTGGTTAGTGTCGTGTGCCACTGGACTGCACGGCATCCCGCCGTCCCGGTGTTGTTCGGATCAGGATCAACGATGTTCCATGCGAAATCAACGTGGCTGTCGGCGGTGTAGAAGGCGTGGTAGAGCTTGCAGGTCAAGCTGACGTTATTGCACTGAGACCCGATGTTGTGCCACCAGTTTCCGTAATACCAAAAATTGTTGGAGTCGGCGGCGGTGATGCAGCCGTATACGTCGCTGGAATCGTCGCAACTGATGTCGTTGGCCACCAGCCGCCAGTTCGTAGCCGAGGTTCCGTTGCCGATGTCGATTCCTCCGCCGCGGAAGGTGAGGCCGAACAGGTTCCAGTTGTCCTGATGGCCGCCGATGTTCGGGACGCGCCAGATGTAGCCGCAGCCATTGCACATCGTCACCGTGGCGGTCGCCCCAGGATAGGCTCCCAGAGCCAGCGGGAGCTGAGCACACGGAACCGCACTGTTGCAGCTATCCCCAGTCTGGAAAGACAGCGAAGCCGGATTGGAATAGGATGACGACGCTGGGTCCATCGAACTCTGGTTGACGCCGTTCTCGACGTAAGCGACGTCGCCGGCCGCCAGCGTGTTTTTAGCCTTGAGCATCGTGGCCCAGCAGCCGCCAGAGAACGTCCCGGCAGCGCTATCGCTTCCCGAGGTTGCCACACAGTAGATGTGGCCCGTGGTCCGCACCGTGAACAAGGCCCCCGTATAGCTGTAGCCGTTAACGGTCTGCCCGGGACTCACGCTGGCAATGCCGTTGACCGTGACCACGAAGTTGCCCGTGCCGGCGGTGCAGCTTGATCCTAACTGCACTACCACCTTCTGGTACCAGAGCCAGGTGCCGCCCCAGGAAACCACCCGCAGGCAGTTCTGACCGTTCCAATTGACCGTGGAGCTCCCCTGGGTGGTGCCGAAGCCGTTGCCGTACAGGGTGATGTATGCCCCTGCGAAACCGCTGACGCTCTCGCCGCCGGTGTTCGGGGCACTAGTAAGGTCGGTGAAGAAAATCTCGGGCGGCGCCACTTGCGCCATGGCCAGCGTGGTGCCCAGGATAATTAAGGTTAGAAGGCCGAACCGAACTGCCTTGCTCATAGTCTCACTCCGATTAGGTTTGTGCAATGCGCCTGTTGTTCGCAGGACAATCAGGTCTCACTGGATTCTCGTGCATTCGTGTGCGGCGCTCCTAGATGCCCACGGGCCTTGTTCCGCAGTCCATTTACTCGAAAGGTACTACTCCCCATGGGTTGCGCCGTCTGGATTTCTCTACTGCAGCACGCGCCGCACCATTCCCGAAACAAGCGACAACACGCTATTTACCGCGCGATGGCAGCCGCGCCGCTGGTAAGAAATTCAGGCTGCGGAGTATTGCTTTCCCAGGTATCACCTGAGTTGGGCGTGCATCGCTCGGCGGAACTCTAACCAGTTTGCGAAAGTCATCGGATCTCTTCCGCCCTTGATGACCTGTGCCATGATTGCGGCGCCGACGTCCTTGAAGTGGACCGCATCGTTGAGTGCTCGCCGTTCCTCCTGCAACGTCTGGGTCCATCACCGACGGGCACACAAATCCCTCAGACACGCCCCCAACTGATAGCTGCACCCGCGAAGCCATCTGGTGGGGCTTGATTGGGCACGTTTGCCTTTGTTTAAGTCCCTGTTTTTCCACGATTTAAACCACTATCCCCTAACGGTCGTCGCGGATCCCGCGGCAGGTGCGTGTGCGGGCAGAGGAAAAAACTTGCATGCTGTGGAATCGCCCTTCCGTCATTATTCTGTAGAGAAATCAATTACGAGCCGGGTGGTAAGACGCCCACCGAGCACAAGGCGTGGTGCCCGCTTGTGCCGGGCAGAGAGTGTGCAATCTCTTGCAGCTTCGAGGGTGACCCCACAATTCACGGCGCCCTGCGGATCCCAAGAGTGCTCGCAAATGCCTTGATTTAAACGTCCTACAGGCGGAAATGCCGGAGCCAGGGGATGGCCCAGATTGGAACGGCAAGTGCTCCCACTGCAGGGATCAGGGAGAAATATCCCATGAGATTTCTGTCAAATGCAGTTCGGCGCTTCGGGATCGCGGGTGAACTTCTGTCGTTCGTGGTAGCCAATAAGCGTTGGTGGATGTTGCCCATGATCGGTGTCCTGTTGCTGTTCGGGGTGCTGCTGGTGGTGGCGCAGAGCTCGGCCATCGCCCCGTTCATCTACACTCTGTTCTAGACGATATGAAGACCCTAAAACGCATCTGGGCAGCATGGAAACAGATCGCGCAGAAGATCGGGAATTTCCAGGCCCGAGTTCTGCTGACGGTTATCTATTCCATTCTGATCTTGCCCTTTGGGCTGGCGGTTCGCTTGTTTTCTGATCCTTTGCGCATCAAGCGTCGTCCCGAAGCCTGGCTGGATCACGGGGACGACCCCAGCACCATGGAATGGGCGCGGAGGCAATGGTAAGTGGACATCCTGGGCATCTCCTGCTATTACCACGACGCGGCGGCGGTGCTGCTGCGCGACGGCAAGATCGTGGCTGCGGCCGAAGAAGAGCGCTTCACCCGCATCAAGCACGACTACGGGTTCCCGAGCCAGGCCATCAAGTTCTGCCTCGAGACCGGAGGCATCCAGGGTTCGGACCTGGACCACGTTGTCTTCTTCGAGAAACCGTTCCGCAAACTTGACCGAATTCTGATGTCGGTGCTGCAGACCTATCCCAAGTCGTGGAAGGTCTTTCGCGAGTCGATGATCACCTGGATGATCGACAAGCTCTGGGTGGGCAGCACCATCGAATCGGAGCTGGGCGTTCCCAAGAGCAAGGTGCTGTTCTGCGAGCACCACTTGTCGCACGCCGCCAGCGCTTATCTGTGCTCGCCTTTCGATGAAGCCGCCATCCTCACGGTGGACGGCGTCGGCGAGTGGGTCACCGGCACCTGGGGTGTGGGCCGTGGCAACGAGATGCGGCTGCACCAGAAGATGGAGTTCCCGCACTCGCTCGGACTGCTCTACAGCGCCTTCACCGCGTTCCTTGGATTCGAGGTGAACGAAGGCGAGTACAAGGTGATGGGGATGGCTCCCTACGGCCAGCCCCGCTACGTGGACAAAGTCTGGAAACTGGTCAAGCAGAACAGCGACGGCTCGTTCGCGCTGGACATGGACTACTTCAGCTTCCACCACTCCACGGAGAAGACCTTCAACCGCCGCTTCGTGGATCTGTTCGGCGCCCCCCGGCCTCCGAAGATGCAGTTCTATACCGAGGGCACGGGCTTCCCGAAGTACTTCGGAGACGCTCCGGCGAATTACGGCGAGGAGTGCCGCCTCAACCAGTTTTACGCCGACGTTGCCGCCAGCATCCAGCGGGTGACGGAAGAGCTGCTGCTGGGTATGGCGAACAAGCTCCACCAGCAAACCGGCCTGAAGCGGCTTTGCATCGCCGGCGGCGTTGGCCTGAACAGCGTGGCCAATGGTCGCATCCTGCGCGAGACCCCGTTCGAAGAACTCTACGTTCAGCCCGCGGCCGGCGACGGCGGCGGGGCACTGGGCGCGGCTCTGTGGGCATATCACACGCTGATGGGCAAACCGCGCAACGGCTGCATGGATCACGCTTACTGGGGACGCTCTTATTCGGCGGGTGAGGTCAGCGGCTTCCTGCGGGAAAAGAACATTCCCCACCGGCAGATCGACAACGACGACGCTCTGCTGGACACGGTGGTCGAGCGCTTGATGCAGGGCAAAGTGATCGGCTGGTTCCAGGGCCGGTTCGAGTGGGGGCCGCGCGCGCTGGGCAACCGCAGCATCCTGGCCGACCCGCGCAACCCGGAGATGAAGGACATCGTCAACTCCAAGATCAAGTTTCGCGAGCCCTATCGGCCGTTCGCGCCTTCCGTGTTGGCGGAACGCACGGAGAAATACTTCGACTTTCCCGACGCGGTGCGGCACCACCCGGCGCGTTACATGCTGTATGTGGTACCGGTGAAGGCGGCCGAGCAGAGCCATCTTCCGGCTATCACGCACGTGGACGGCACCGGCCGGCTGCAGACGGTTTTCCGAAAGCAGAATCCGCGCTACTATGATCTGATTGAGCGCTTCGGCCAGGCCACGGGGATGCCGGTGGTGCTCAACACCTCGTTCAACCTCAAGGGCGAGCCTATCGTCACTACTCCCGCCAATGCGTTCAGCACCTTCTCCAAGAGCGAGATGGACTGCCTGGTGTTGGAGAATTTCCTGGTCGAGAAGGCCTCGCTGTAAGCGGCAAGGATGGGTGCAGCCGTCCGACAAGCTTGCGAGTGAGCATCGTTGAATGGTGATCCTCGGTCTATCGGCGTTTGAGCACAACCCAGCCGCGCTGTTGTTCAACGACGGCGTGGTCGAAGCCGCAATCGAAGACAACAAGCTTACCCGCTCCTCCGGCCAGGGAGTTCCGCAAGCCGCGATCAAGTACTGCCTCAGCAAAGCTGGAGTTGGCTGGAACGATCTGCAGAGCGTCGCCGTAGCCGCGCGCCCGCTGCGCGCACTGCTCCGCAAATCGCTATGGCGGGCGCGGCAATCGCTGTCCTTCCCGCTCGACGGCATCTATCACGAAGCCAAGGAACTGGGCACGCTCTCCCGCGAGTGGAACAATTCCCAGTCTCTGGTGGATACCAACGGTTTGTCGCCGGCTAGGCTGGCGAACCTCGAGCATCATCTCTGCCATGCTGCGGCGGCGTACTACACCTCGCCCTTCGACCGCGCTCTGATCCTGACCCTCGATGAAGAGGGCGACGGCTGGTCCGGGCTGCTGGCTCTCGGGGAAGGCACCGCGATCAAGATTCTGCAGAGGATCCCTTTTCCTCATTCCCTGGGATGGGTCTACTCGCAGATGACCGCGCTGCTCGGCTTCATTCCTCACCAGGAAGAACACAAGGTGCAGTGGCTGAGCCTGGAGGGTGAACCGGTCTTTCAAGACCTGTTCGTGGACCTATTGATGAGTTCACGCAAGGGTCTTCCGTCGCTGAACCTGGCCTACTTCAATGGCGGTCGCAAGGGAGGGCTCGCGTTCTCGCAGAACTTCTACCAGAAGATCGGGCTCAACCGGCAGAACGGCGAAAAAGTCGGCGCCGAGCAGAGAGCGGCGCTGGCCAGCAGCCTGCAACACGCCTGCACGCAGGTGGTCGCCGAGCTCATTGAGCACCATCGCAAGCGCGAAGGGATCGATAACGTCTGCCTCGGCGGAGGCTTGTTCGACAACACGCTGCTAGTCGCTGACCTTGAGAAGCGCGTCGGAATTCCGCTGTTCGTTCCCCCTGCTCCCGGCAACGCCGGATGTGCGCTGGGTGCGGCCAGCCTCGTCTGGCACGAGACCCTCAAGAAGCCGCGCACCCAGCCCATCGCACACGTCTACTGGGGGCCCAAGTACAGCCGGCAGGAGATCAAAGACACGCTGGACAACTGCAAGGCGCGCTACTCGCTGCATTACACCGAGGCGGAAAAGCTCGACGCCACGGTGCAACTGCTGCAAGCTGGGAAGATCGTCGCCTGGTACCAGGGGGCGACCGAATTCGGGTCCAGGGCTCTGGGCAACCGCAGCCTGCTGGCCTCGCCGTGGGCGCCCTATGTAAAGGAAAATCTCAACGATTACGTCAAGCACCGCGAGTGGTTCCGTCCCTTCGCTCTTGCCGTGCCCGAGGAGGACTGCTCCAAGTACTTCGAGCATTCACCGCTTTCCTGTTTCATGACCTCGCTGGCCTGTGCCCGTCCCACCGAGGACGAGACGCTGCGCGGTTTCTTTCTGCCCGGCAACCGGGTACGACTCCACGTGGTCACGCGGCAAAGCAATCCCCTGTTCTGGCGTCTCTTGAAACGGTTCGGCGAACAGGCGCCCGCTCCCATCCTGGTCAACACATCCTTCAATCTTTTCGGCGAGCCCCTGGTGGTGAGCCCGCGGGATGCAGTGCGGAGTTTCTACTGCTCCGGCATCGACGCGCTAATGATCGACAACTTCCTCCTCAAGAAACACAACGGCTGACGCTCTTCACAAGGGCATACTCCACTCCGCCACACGTGCTTTCTGTTTACCAGAGTGATAACTTTCATCGTTGAAGAACAGCAACATCGCGGGTGTAGTGTGGAGGAAGAACCAGCCAAAGAACCGCGGGGAGCAAGCCGAAGTCTGCCGCTGAAAAAACCCGTAATTCTCCCTCTCTCGGCTTAGACAGTCAAGCAAAACTCGCGTGCGTGAGGCAATACTTTCGTAAACCATTTGTAAATCATAGGCTGCGACAACTGCTTGCACATCCATCGCAAAGTCCTGCAGTGTTGCGAACCGCCGCAGACTCCTCCCGAAGATTCGCGCACTGTTCGCACTGCACACAAAGGAGATAGCGGCGCGCCGCGCGGACCCCTGCGGACAAACTTGGCGACACAAGTGCTTGGCCTATCAGTCATGAACCGACGGGGGATTCTGCTCTGCCTCAGTGTGGTGTGCCTGTTAGCCTTGGTGTTCCCCACCCAGGCCGCCGCGGCCAATCCGATCTTGATCGTCACCAGTTCGTCAAACCCTTACACGACGTTCCTGCCGGAGATTCTCCGCACGGAAGGGTTCAACGAATTCGACACGGCTGATATCTCCGTAGTTACTAGCACGACTCTATCGGCCTACGACCTGGTGATTTTGGGCGACACGTCGCTGACGGCGGCGCAGGTGACCACGTTCACCACCTGGGTGAATGGTGGCGGCAACCTTATCGCCATGCACCCCGACCCCCAATTGGCGGGATTGCTGGGCCTGGCCGACACCGGCACGGCTCTGTCCAACGCCTATGTGTTGATGAACACCTCGGCCGGCCCCGGGGTCGGCTTGGTGGGACAGACCATTCAATTTCACGGCCCGGCCGAGCTCTACACGCTGAACGGCGCCACCAGCTACTCTACCCTGTACTCGAGCGCCACCACTCCCACCAGCAACCCGGGGTTGGTCCTAAAGCAGGCCGGGTCTGGGCAGGCGGCAGCGTTCACGTACGACTTGGCCCGCTCGGTTGCCTACACCCGCCAGGGCAACCCTGCCTGGACCGGAGAGGCACGCGATGCCGCCAACGTTCCTCCAATCCGCTCCTACAATTTGTTCTACGGGGCTGCATCCTTCGACCCCGAGCCAGACTGGGTAAATCTCAACAACGTCCAGATACCGCAGGCGGATGAGCAGCAGCGTCTGCTGGCCAACCTGATCCTGCAGATGAACACCACCAAGAAACCGCTGCCCCGCTTCTGGTACTTGCCAAGCGGCTTTAAGGCGGCGGTGGTGATGACCGGCGATGATCACGGCTCGTTCTACGGCAGCAGTGCGACGGCGGACCGTTTCAGCGATGCGCTCGCAGCTAGCCCTTCCGGGTGTTCGGTGGCGAACTGGAGCTGCGTCCGCTCCACCGCTTATCTGTTTCCAAACATAATTGCTACCAATTCGCTAACGAATGCCCAGGTCGCCGCTTACATTGCTCAAGGCTTCGAAGTCGGCGTCCATGTCGATTCCGCCACCACCTGCAACGACTGGACTACCAGTGCGCTCGATACCCAGTACGCCAATTTCCTGGCCTCATTGCTCTCCCAGTTTCCCAGCGTGCCGACGCCGCAGACCCACCGCATGCACTGTGTGAGCTGGAGCGACTACGACAGCCAGCCGGCCATCGAGCTCAAGCACGGCATCCGCTTCGACACCACCTACTACTACTGGCCGGCTACCTGGATCAACGATCTGCCGGGAATGTACACCGGTTCCGGCATGCCCATGCGATATACCGATCGCAATGGCAATCTTATCAACGTCTATCAGGCCACTACGCAAATGACCGACGAGTCCGGTCAGAGCTATCCGCTACACATCAACACGCTGCTGGACAACGCCTTGAGCGGAAGTGGTTATTACGGCGTCTTCACCGCCAACATCCACAACGATGCCACTAGCTACCCGGGTCCGTGGAGTGACATCGTCGCCTCAGCACAAGCTCGCGGTGTACCCGTGGTCACGTCGCTGCAGATGCTGCAGTGGCTGGATGGGCGCAACGGATCTTCCTTTAGTTCGCTGGCGTGGAGCGGCAACGTGCTGAGTTTCAGCATCACGGTCGGCGCCAATGCCAATAACCTGCGCGCCATGCTCCCGGCCAACGCCGGCACGCTCGGCTTGAGCAGCCTCCTGCTGAACGGCAGCCCGGTCAGTTATCAGCTCCAGACGACCAAGGGCGTCCAGTATGCCGTGTTTGCGGCCAGTGCTGGGAATTATCAGGCAACTTATGGTGGCAGCGCGCTGTTCAGCATCTCGGGCGCCATCAGCCCCGAAGCCGTCGCCAGTGGCACAACCGTTACCGCCACCGGTCCAGTCACGGTCACCGCTACTCCGGACGGCTATGGCAGCTACTCCCTGGGCGGCCTGCCCAGCGGTACTTACACGGTGGCCCCCAGCAACGGCAGCTACGGCTTCACTCCGGCCAGCCAAGTGGTTACCCTCAACGGCACCAATGCGACCGCGGTGAACTTTAACCTGGTTCAGAACTGCCCTTGCAGTCTCTGGAACAATTCCACCGTTCCGGGGACACCAAATGCGGGTGACGCCAGCGCGATCGAGGTCGGTGTGCGTTTCCGCGCGGACGTGGCAGGCAAAATCACGGGTATCCGCTTCTACAAGAGCAGCAGCAACACCGGCACCCACGTCGGGAACCTGTGGTCCAACACCGGCACCAAGCTGGGTACCGCCACCTTTGCCAACGAGACGGCTTCTGGCTGGCAGCAGGTCAACTTCGCCACGCCAGTGACGATCACTGCCAATACCGTGTACGTTGCCTCCTACCACACGACGACTGGCAACTACTCCGAGGATGATGGGTACTTTGCCTCCGGTTACGACTTTGCGCCACTGCATGCGGTGCAGGATGGAACCAGCGGCGCCAACGGCATCTACCATTACGGCGCCAGCGCGTTCCCGAAGAGCACCTACGAGTCCGCCAACTTCTGGGTGGATGTGGTGTTCAGCCCGACCGGGACGTTCAGCATTTCGGGCACAATCAGCGGCGCAGGCGGCAACGGCGCTACGGTCACGCTGAGCGGCGCCGCCAATGCAACCGTCACCACGAGCGCCTCTGGCACCTACACTTTCTCCAACCTGGCCAACGGCTCCTACACCGTGACGCCGAGCCTGGCGGGCTTTACCTTCAATCCTACCAGCCAGCCCGTCACGATCAATGGCGCTAGCGTGTCGGCGGTGAATTTCACCTCGGCGGCCATCCCCACCTACAGCATCTCGGGCACGATCAGCGGCGCGGGCGGCAGCGGAGCCACGGTCACGCTCAGCGGCACGGCGGGCAGCACTGCGGTTACCGCCAACACCTCCGGTGCCTATACCTTCACCGGCGTGGTGGCGGGCTCCTACACGGTGACGCCGAGCGGCACCGGTTACGCCTTCTCGCCCACCAGCCAGCCCGTCACGGTGACCAGCACTAACGTCACCGGCGTGAACTTCAGCACCACGGCCCAAACGTATACTCTGCAAGGCACGATCAGCGGGGCAGGCGGCATTGGGGCGACGGTGAATCTCAGCGGAACCTCGACCGCAGTGGCCACCGCCAGTGCTGCGGGCGCTTACACCTTCACCGGCCTGGTGAATGGCTCCTACGTTGTTACGCCCAGCCAGACGGGATTCACCTTCACCCCGGGCACGCAGGCGGTAACGGTCAACAACGCCAACGTCACCGGCGTCAACTTCTCCAGCACGCAAAATTGTCCATGCAGCCTGTGGGCCAGCACGACGGTGCCGGGCACCGTCAATGCCAATGATCCGTCGCAGGTCGAACTCGGAGTCCGTTTTACCTCCGACGTGGCCGGCTCGATCAGCGGCATCCGCTTCTACAAAGGCAGCGCCGATATCGGTCCGCACATCGGGAACCTGTGGTCGAACACGGGTACGCTGCTGGCCACGGCCACCTTCACCAACGAAACTGCCTCGGGATGGCAGCAGGTGAACTTCGCCACCCCGGTGGCGATAGCGGCCAACACCACCTACGTGGCGTCCTACAACACTGCTTCCGGGAACTACGCGTACGATCAGAACTACTTCACGGCGGAATACAACAACGCTCCGCTGCACGGGTTGCAGGATGGGAGTTCCGCGGGTGCGAACGGCGTCTTCCTCTACGGTGCCAGCGCGTTCCCGACCGGCACTTACCTTTCGACCAACTATTACGTGGATGTCGTCCTCACGACTGCGACTACGGCGCCGACACTGTCGTCGGTGACGCTCAACCCGAGTTCGGTGGCGGGTGGCACTTCGTCAACCGGAACGGTGACCTTGAGCGGCGCTGCGCCAACCGGTGGGGCGGTGGTGACGCTGTCCAGCAATAACGCGGCGGCCACGGTGCCGGCGAGCGTAACGGTAGCGGCCAACGCAACCACGGCGACCTTCACCGTTACCACCACCGCAGTGGCCAGTGCTGCATCAGCGACCATCTCGGGGACTTATAACAGCGGGACTCAGACGGGTACGTTGACCGTGAATCCGCCGGTGGTCTCGTCGGTGACGGTGAATCCGACTGCGGTAACCGGAGGCACATCGTCAACGGGCACGGTGACCCTGGGCAGCGCAGCGCCTGCCGGCGGGCTGTCCGTGACCTTGTCCAGCAACAACGCAGCGGCGACGGTGCCGGCGAGCGTAACGGTGGCGGCCGGTGCAACCACGGCGACCTTCACTGTCACCACCACAGCCGTGGCCAGCACTGCGTCGGCGACCATCTCGGCCACCTTTAACGGTGGGACTCAGACGGCGACGTTGACCGTGAATCCGCCGGTGGTCTCGTCGGTGACGCTGAATCCGACTTCCGTAACCGGAGGCACTTCGTCAACGGGCACGGTGACCTTGGGCAGCGCCGCGCCTACAGGCGGGCTGTCCGTGACCTTGTCCAGCAATAACGCGGCGGCCACGGTGCCGGCGAGCGTAACGGTGGCGGCCGGCGCAACCACGGCGACTTTCACCGTAACCACCACGGCAGTGGCCAGCACTGCGTCGGCAACCATCTCGGCCACCTTTAACGGCGGGACTCAGACGGCGACCTTAACCCTGACGGTAAGTTCCTCGGCGGTATCGTCGGTGACGCTGAACCCAACCTCCGTAACCGGAGGCACTTCGTCAACCGGCACGGTGACCTTGAGCAGCGCCGCGCCAACCGGTGGGGCGGTGGTGACGCTGTCCAGCAATAACGCGGCGGCCACGGTGCCGGCCAGTGTAACGGTAGCGGCCACTGCAACCACGGCGACCTTCACCGTGACTACCACGGCAGTGGCCAGTACGGCGTCGGCGACTATCTCGGGGACCTACAGCGGCGGGACTCAGACGGCGACGTTGACGGTGAATCCTCCGGTGGTCTCCTCGGTGGCGCTGAATCCGACTTCCGTAACCGGAGGCACTTCGTCAACCGGCACGGTGACCTTGGGCAGCGCGGCGCCCACTGGCGGGCTGGCCGTGACCCTGTCTAGCAACAGCGCGGCGGCGACGGTGCCGGTGAGCGTAACGGTGGCGGCCGGCGCAACCACGGCAACCTTCGCCGTGACCACGACGGCAGTGGCCAGCACCGCGTCGGCAACTATCTCGGCCACCTTTAACGGTGGGACTCAGACGGCGACGTTGACCGTGAATCCGCCGGTGGTCTCGTCGGTGACGCTGAATCCGACT
>Ga0187818_10000439_pt1 | contig 14962 bp, 11 predicted proteins | sample NC_wetland_sal_i_14_FD_130581 | JGI IMG/M metagenome (GOLD analysis project Ga0187818, IMG submission 130581) | Wetland sediment microbial communities from Neuse River Estuary, North Carolina, USA - SO4_3 | ecosystem: Environmental > Aquatic > Freshwater > Wetlands > Sediment | place: USA... | reverse complement strand
CATGGCCAACGATTCCTCCAGCAGCAACCGGGAGAAAGAAGTTGCCGCTCGCGCCAGCCTGCGTTTCGTGCGCGACGGTCAAATCGTAGGGCTGGGAACCGGATCGACCGCTGCCTACGCGGTGCGGCTTCTGGGTGAGCACGTTCGCGCGGGACTGAAAATTCGCGGTATCCCAACCTCGGTACACACCAAAGAGCTGGCTACAAGCCTGGGCATTCCGCTGACCACGCTCGAGGAATTCCAGCAGATCGACGTCACTATCGATGGCGCCGACGAAGTCGATCCGCAGCTGAATCTCATCAAAGGCGGCGGCGGAGCGCTTTTGCGGGAAAAAATCATCGCTTCAGCGACCAGGCAGTTAGTCATCATCGGTGACTCTGGGAAAAAGGTCCCGATGCTGGGCAAGTTCCCGCTGCCGGTCGAAATCATTCCCTTCGCGCAGCCCTTGCTCGCCAAAAGAATTGCGGCATTGGGGGCAACGCTGGGTCTTCGCCAGGACACCTCCGGCAAACCTTTCGTTACGGACGAAGGCCATCACATTCTAGATTGTCAATTTGGCCAGATTTCTGATCCTCCCGGACTCGCGCGCCAGCTGGAAGCCATGCCCGGCGTGGTCGAGCACGGCCTGTTCATCGCCATGGCCAGCGTGGTTCTCATTGCAAAAGGCGACCAAGTCCAGGAATTCCGCCGCCCATGAAGCGGAGAAAACCCAGCACGGGACGGGGGATTTAGGTGGAAGAATCCTTGTCTTACACACGCCAATGTGTAACAATCAACACATGGCGACCAATCTCGCTCTCGACGACGGTCTGATCGAGGAGGCCCGCCGTGTCGGCCGCCACAAGACCAAGAAAGACGCGGTTACCGCCGCCCTCGCCGAATATGTGATGCGCCGCAAGCAGCTCCGCATCCTCAAGGCCTTCGGTTCTTTTGACTTCGATCCCCAATACAACTACAAAGCGGAGCGCCGCAGAAAGCGCTCCTGAATGCTGGTCTTGGTGGACACGCCCGTCTGGTCGCTTGCCCTGCGTCGCCGACACGCGGACCTGAGCCTGCAAGAGCAGCACATCACCACGGCGTTGCGGGAACTCATCCAGGACGGGCGTGCTCAACTAGTAGGCCCAGTCCGCCAGGAATTACTCTCCGGTCTGCGCGAAGAATCCAGTTTCAGGAAACTGCGCGATCACCTTCGGGCTTTTGCGCAGGTTCCCCTCGATGTCGCCGATTACGAAGAGGCTGCTCGGTTGAACAACCAATGCCGCGCGCGGGGGATAGCGGGATCGGCAATCGACTTCCTCATTTGTGCCACTGCCCTTCGCCGTGGCTGGCAGATTTTTACCACCGACCGCGACTTCTCTCGCTACGCTGCAGTATTGCCCCTGAAACTCTACCAGGCAAGCTGACCCGCGTAGGCACAAATCAAGGGTGCGCGTGAAACCTGGATTCTTCAGGAGAAGCGGACGGACGGGAGTCAGCCAACCCCAGTCCTAGGACGTGTGCGCTTGAGAACTCGTTGGCGAGCTGATGGAACGGATCCTGCACAAATTCAGCTCCGCAGGAGTGAAATAGTTTAGCTCTGGACGTAAGTCCGGGATAACCAGCACACCCAGCCCACGCCCGAAGGGCGCAACCACCACAGCGCGATCAGCCTACCCAGCAACAATCGCTCGCACTGTCGCCAACAGCCGCTCGACCTCTTCCTCCGTGTTGTAGTGCGCCAGGCCAATCCGCAAGAACCCGCCGTCCTTCTCGACGCCCAGCCGTTCGGTCAGGTTTAACGCGTAATAGTTTCCATCCCACGTGAAAAAGCCGCGCTCGCCCAGCTTTGTGGCCAGCTCAAGGGGAGAATGTCCCTCGATTCTTACTGCGAGCGTCGGGCACCGCCGATTGAACTGCTTCGCCTCGCTGATGCCATAGAGCTTCACGCCCGGAATCGCCAGTAGCCCAGGGATCAGAGTTCTCAAGAGCGCTTGTTCGTGGGCCCGGATCGCCTGGAACGCAGCCAGCAACGCCACGCGACGACTTCCAACCGAGGGGTTCGCGTGCCGCCCAAGGTCCGCCAGATAATCCACACACGCCGTGATCCCGGCGATGCACTCATGATTCAGGGTTCCCCACTCCCAGCGATTGGGAATGGCATTGGTATTGGCGCGAACCTTGTAGGGCTGCAGCCGCTGCAGATGCTCGCGCTTGCCGTAAAGCACGCCCATGTGCGGGCCAAAGAACTTATAGGTCGAGCAAACCAGGAAATCACACTCGAGCGCGCGCACATCAATCGGACCATGCGGCGCGTAATGGACGGCATCGATGTAGGCCATCGCGCCGAGCCGATGGGCCAGCCGCACGATCTCCTTTACATCGTTGATCGTCCCCACGGCGTTGGAAGCGTAGCCGACCGCAACCAGTTTCGTCCTCGCGGTGATCTTGCTCGCCAGGTCGTTCATGTCGAGGGTGCAATCTTCCTCGTGGATTTCCACCATGCGAATGGTCACGCCACGTTCTTCCAGCGCGCGCCAGGGGGAAACGTTGGCATCGTGATCGAGATGGGTGAGCACGATCTCATCGCCGGGACCGAGTTCGCGTCCGATCGCGCGGCTGATGGCAAAAGTCAACGTCGTCATGTTGGGACCGAACGCGATTTCATCGGGATCGCAGCCCAGAAAATCTGCCATTGCCGCGCGCGCTCCCGCAATCATTGCGTCCGTATTCCGGCTGGTCGCGTAAGCGCCGCAGGTGTTGGCATTGTTGCGTTGCAAATAGCCGGAGATGGCGTCGATCACTCGCTGCGGAACCTGGGTGCCTCCCGGCCCATCCAGAAATACGGCGGGCTGGCCACTCACGGTTTGTGAAAGAGAAGGGAACTGGGAACGAACCCAGGCCAAGTCGATTGCTTCGGTAATCTCTTGTTGGGTAGTGGGCAAGGCTTTCTCCGTGTTTGTAATCGTAGTCGCTGGCCGTTGACCAAGACGGGCGGGGACACCCGTCCTCTACGAGCTAAGTCACTGCCTTCACGAAATCCGCCAGCATTCCATAGGCGGTAGCATCCAAGCCGGGATTAGTCTCCGTGATGGCCAGACCCGGGAAGATGTCCGTTTCAAAATACACGATAGACGAAGTTCCCGCGACCCAGGCCAGCGGATCGCTGAGAGGCACCTGTTCCGGCCGAACACTCGCCCTCAACCCTGATCCTGTGCGCTGGGCGCGGCATACCAACTTATAAGGTTTGCCGGCCGCACGTCCCTCACGAACCATTTCCCCGCTGAGTTTGCCGATGCCCTCGCGCTCGATCTCATCCAGTCGCAATGGGACTCGCATCAGAACTCTCACCAGGGCAGCGACTTTCACCGCCGCGTCCCAGCCCTCGATATCGTGACCGGGATCCGTCTCGGCCACTCCAATCTGCTGTGCTTCCTGCAATGACTGATCGAAGCTGAGCCCCTGTTCCATCCCACTGAGAATTACATTGGTCGTGGAGTTCAAAATCCCCCGAAAGCCCTTCACGTGAACCGTCGGCAGACTGTCGCGAAAGATGGAGAAAATGGGAGCTCCGTCCATGACGGTAGACTCAAACAAGAATTTCTTTCCCCGTTCGGCCGCCAGTGCTGCCAACTCCTCATAAGCATGAACGACGGGGCCTTTATTGGCCGTGATGGCATGTGCACCCAATTCCAGCGCCGCCCGGATGTGATCGATCGCTGGTTGCCCATCGCCGACACTCAGCGAAGTAGCCTCAAACAGAACATTAGCCTGAGCTGCTTTGAGCCAGTCCCGTACTCCGTGGGGCGCGGAGGCACCCGCCCGCGAATCAGTGCCCTCATGTAAGATCTTCCCTACATCCAGCCCGTCCGCATCCGCGATCCACCCCATCCTCCTAGTCGCCACACCCGTAATTCGGCACTCGATTCCCAATTGACGCAGTTCGTCGCGCTTCCTTTGCAGCAGCCCGACCAACGTTCGGTTCACATGGCCGAAGCCGACCAGGCAGAGGTTGAAGGTGCGAATGGAATTCTCCTTCGGCGTTGCGGACACGATCGGACCCATCGAAACCGGGGAAGGTCAGCCCATCATGGTAGTGTGTTCGGGCTGGATTTTATAGATCACGCGCACTTCGCCAGGCTGCCGGTACGGGTATTTGTCGACGCCGAGGTATTTCTTCGCCATCTTGTCGATGTGGGTGTCGGCGCCTTGCTCCGTGATCTCGACTACGCGTCCGCGAATTTCCAGATAGCGGTAAGGATTTTCCGGATCTACGATGGCCATGGCCACGCGCGGATCGCGGCGCACGTTACGGTCCTTCTGCCGGCCTTTGGCGGAGTTGAAAACCACCAGATCTCCTTCCAAATCGCACCACACCGGCGTCACCTGAGGGCGCCCGTCCGGCATCAGCGTTCCTAAACTGGCGAACGCCCGTTTGCTGAATAAATCTCGATATTTCTCCGGGATAGCTCCAGACATTCCTGCCTCCAATCGATCAGATGGTTACGCAAAGGGTCACACTGCAAGCCGATTTCGGAAATGATTATATCCGTCTGAGAGAAACGGGCACACAGGCTGGGTCCATCCGGGTTGAATCGATACTCTGTGACCCGCGCACTTCTCGTTTCCTTCCGCACCATTTACAATTTTCGCCTTGCCGGAGGGCAAGCGCTGCCAGGAAGTCTGAATCTTGCCAACAGCGGATTGCATCTCGCATACCCTGGTAGATTTTAGCGGAGTGAATGAATGCGGAATCAGATTCTGAGCTGGCGCAAATGTCTGCCGCTTTGGGTTGTCCTTGTCGGTCTGTTGCTGTGCGCAGGAGTTCGCCCGGTCCGTGCTCAAGATTCGTCCGGCAAACCCAGGCCTACCATTGTCTTCATGACCGACTTCGGTGTCGTGGACGACTCCGTCGCCATCTGCAAGGGCGTGATGTATTCGATCGTCCCCGATGTTCGCATCGTAGACCTGTCGCACCAGGTCACGCCCTTTTCCATCCAGGACGGGGCGCGTTTTCTTTATGGTGCTACTCCTTACTTTCCCGCAGGCACGGTTTTTGTGGTTGTTATCGACCCCACGGTGGGCAGCACACGCAAGGCCATCGTAGTCAAATCGAAGCGCGGCCAGTATTTTGTGCTGCCGGACAATGGGCTGATGACGCTGGTGCAGGACCGGGACGGTCTCGAAGCCGCGCGCGAGATCACCAATCCCATGTGGATGATTGGCGCTGCATTGTCCTCGACCTTTCACGGACGCGACATCTTTTCGCCCGCTGGCGCGCACCTTGCCCGTGGGGACGATTGGACGCAAGTGGGCCCGGAACTGGACCTGGCGAAGCTGGTCCGCCTCAATCTGGCGCCAGCCAAGCTGGACGACCGTGGCCTGAGCGGCGACGTGATCGCTACCGATGGGCCGTTCGGGAATCTGGTGACGAACATCAGCAGTGATGAGTTCATGAAGCTCGGTTACACGCGTGGACAGACTGTGCCCGTCACTGTCGGGAACAACAAGTTCGATGTTCCGTTCGTTCGCACCTTCAGTGACGTGCCCCTGAAGAATGTGCTGCTATACATCGATTCCAGAGGGCGCCTGGGTCTGGCAGTCAACCAGGGGAGCTTCGCGGCAACCTACGGGATTAAGCCCCCGCAGCCGATTTTCATTCCGCGTGCCGCGAAGTGACGAGGTTTACTGTGCTGAAAAAGGCCAAGATCAGGCAACGCAAGCGACCGGACTGGATTCGACCAGGAGAAGCCCATGAGCACCCACCTGACAATTCCGAATCATAGATTTGCAAAATCATTCGCCGTTTTCCTTCTCGTACTGCTGCCTGGCTTGGTTCTTGCCCAAAGCTACCGCGGCGCCATTCGCGGCCACGTCGTCGATCCCAGCGGAGGCGTGATCGCGGGTGCCAAGGTCAGCGCCAAGAACAACGCGACCGGACAGAGTCGCGACACGGTAACGGGAAGCGATGGCATTTATGTTCTCCCTGAACTTCCCGCCGGTGCATACACAGTCACCGCTGAATCAGCCGGACTATCCCCCGTGGCACAAAATGTCACGGTAAGCGTTGGTCTTGACACTACCGCGGATTTCGATCTCACCAAGCTCGAAAAGAAGAAGGAGCAACTGACCGTCACCGCCGAAGCGCCGGTGATTGACCAAACCCGCGACGTCCTAGGCGAGGCGGTCGATCGTCAACTGGTCAACGAACTCCCGCTGAACGGCCGCGATTTCGGCAAACTGGTAGCACTGACACCCGGCGCGACGGTTGATCCGTCAGGCGTGGCCGGCACACAAGGAGGTTTTGGTCAGTTCAACATTAACGGCAACCGCGACCGGTCCAACAATTACACGCTCGATGGCACCGACAACAACGATCCGTTCTTTAACAACTCAGCACTCAACCAGACCGGAATTGGCGGAGCTCCTGCCTCGCTGCTGCCTATTGATGCCATTGAGGAGTTCAATCTCCAGTCGCAATTCGCGGCAGAATATGGCCGCAACAGCGGTTCCGTCGTCAACATCATCACGCGTTCTGGAACGAACAAGCTGCATGGTTCGGTTTTCGAGTTCTTGCGGAACAGTGCGCTGGATGCGCGCAATTACTTCAATACGGAAGCCCACAAGACTGTGTTCCAGAACAGCAATTTCGGAGCTTCATTAGGCGGGCCCGTCGTCAAAGACAGAACCTTTTTCTTTGGGGCGTATGAAGGTCAACGCGAACGCGTGGGATCGGATTTTCTCCTGCAAGTGCCCACAAATGCCGAGCGGGCACAGGCAAGGAGCATTGCACAAGGACTCCTCGGAACAGTGAATCCCGCCCTGGACAAGATCCTGGATTTTTATCCCGCCAGTGACACTCCCACTATCCCTGGGGTCGTACGGGATACTAACAATGTCGATAACTTTATCGTAAAGGTGGACCACAGTCTCTCGCAGAACGAACAACTGAGTGGCCGATATGCCTTCGCGCAGAGTAATCAGGTTTTCCCCTTCGGTTCGGCGGGTGGCTATGGCGCCGGGTCGCGTCTGCCACAGTTTGCCCAAACCTCGCCTGCCCGCGTACAAGTTGTGTCGGCCAGTTTTCTCAATACCTTGAGCACCACCGAGATCAACGAAATCCGGTTCGGCTACAGCCGCTATCGAACGTCGTTCAGTGATCTGAACGCGAATTTCGATCCCAACAGCATCGGGTTGAACTTCGGCACAGGAAAGCTGGGGTTACCGGAATTCGATTTCACCGGCATCGAGAATCTTGGAGCCACCGGTTTTAGTGTGCCTCGGGGCCGCACCAGCCAGACCTACCAGATTCTCGACAACTTCACCTGGCTGAGAGGCAAGCACACCTTTAAGTTCGGCGGAGAATTTCGTCATGCCGCTATCGCCAACTTCAACGACAACCTGGAACGAGGGATTTTCCAGTTCACCGCCGGAGTAGGACTGTCTACTACCGACCCCGTCGTGGACTCGCTAGCCGACTTTTACACAGGTGGCGTTTTCGATACTAACTTCTGCTGCAGCTTCGAGTCGGTTGATACCGGGAACACGCAACGTACCAACTACAACAACGGCTTCAGCTTTTTCGCACAAGACGACTACCGCGCCACGTCCAAGCTCACTCTGAATCTCGGGCTGCGCTGGGAATACTTCGGTCCACTCAGTGAGGCGCACAATTTGCTTTCCAACCTCGCGCCGGACGGAACGTTGGCCATGGTTGGCACGCACGGACTCAATGGCCTTTACAAGAGTGACCTCCACGATTTCGGCCCGCGCCTGGGCTTCGCCTGGGGTCTCCGGCCCTACACTGTGCTTCGCGGCGGTTATGGCATCTATTACGACTACGTGCCGCAGCACCTGCTGATTGCCAACTACACAACATCGGCCGGCGTTGATACAAATCCCGTCGGGCCCTTAGCGGTGCTTCCGATGAACTTTGATCCTACGGCCTTCAATGGGACCAACCCAGTCCCGAAATCGCCGATCATGAGCACGGCTACGAGCGGGCCGTACTCGATCTTTGCCACCCCGCAGCAGTTCCACTCACCTTACACGCAGAACTGGAACCTGAACGTCCAGCAAAAAGTGGCGGAGAACACGTCCTTCGAAATCGGATATGTCGGCGCCAAAGGCTCCAAGCTGGTTCGTCTGACTGACTGGAACGAACCGGACGTAACCGATACTCGCCCGAATCCGGACTTCCAAGCGATTGATGTGTTACAGCCGACCAGCTCGTCCATATATCATGCGCTGCAGACAACACTGCGAATTCAGAATACGCATCGCATGTCGGGGTTTGCCGCTTATACGCGGTCAAAGGTGTTGGACGACGCCTCTGATGGAATTGACTTCGTGCCGGGCGCGGCCTTTCCGCAGGATCCGGGCAACTTGAAGGCTGAACGTGGACCTTCTACCTTCGATACCAGGCACCGCTTTACGGCAGCCTTGAACTACGACCTGCCGGAGTGGCATGCGGCAAAGAAGTTTGGCTCAGGATGGCAGTTGAACTGGGTGGCCAGCTTCCAAAGCGGACGTCCGATTCCCTTTGCCAACGCCAGCGATACCTCCGGCCGGTTCTACTTTAACCAGCGGCCGAATATCATCGCAGGGGTGAATCCCATTCTGCCCAACTGGACCCCAACCACGGGTTATCTCAATCCTCAAGCTTTCGTGCAGCCGGCATTCGGTACCTTTGGCGATCTTGGCCGAAACTCCATTTACGGTCCAGGTTATGGGAGCCTGGATTTCTCCGTTAACAAGAACACGGCTCTGACCGACCGCTTAAATTTGCAACTGCGCGCGGAGTTCTTCAACATTCTGAACCATCCGAACTTCGCCTTGCCGAACGCACGCAGCTTTGTTCCCGGCTTCGTGGACAACGGAACTCCCGGTAACCCGCAAATCGTTCCACAAAATAGCGGTCCCCAAGGCCTGATTAACCAGACGCCCGATGTCGCCCAAACCAATCCTGGTCTGGGGGGCGGCGGCCCGAGAGTGATTCAATTGGCGGCGAAGTTTACGTTCTAACGACGATGCAAGGCGGGCGTCCTCGCCCGTCTCACAAAGCGAAACTCCGCAGCTCGGTTGTGTGGCGCGGCACTCTTGTCCACGAAATCCTTCGCTGTCGCAAAAACATCGGACGCGGGACACATACGTTGGATGGGGATCGCGCTGGTGTCGAGTCGACAGAAGACGGACGGGCGCGATGCCAGTCCTCCATCAACTCAGTCCTTGCCCACGTCCTTCGCAATCTCCGGCAGCACTGCTCTCAGCAGTGCTACGAAGTCTCCTTGCACGCGGCGTCCGGTTTCCAGCACTTCTTCATGATTGAGCGGCTGATCAAGAATCCCCGCCGCCATGTTGGTCACACAGGAAATCGCCAGGACTTTGATCCCCATGTGGCGGGCGGCGATGACCTCGGGAACCGTCGACATGCCCACCAAGTCAGCGCCAATCGTCCTCAAATAGCGGATCTCCGCCGGGGTCTCGTAGCTCGGTCCCAGCACCGCGGCATACACGCCTTCCGTGACCTCTTTGCCTGCTTTGCGTGCTGCGGCGAAAGCGAGTTTGCGATACGGTTTCCAATACGCCTGCGTCATATCCGGAAAGCGGGGACCGAAGCGCTCGTCGTTGGCGCCGGTGAGCGGATTGTGTCCCTGCAGGTTGATGTGATCAGAGATCAGCACCAGAGCGCCCTGCTTGTATTGCAAATTAATGCCGCCGGCGGCGTTGGTCAAAATGAGCGCGCGGATTCCCATCCGGCCCAGAACGCGCGTGGGAAACGTGACCTCTTGTGCGGAGTAGCCTTCGTAAAGATGCACCCGTCCCTGCATGGCGGCAACGGGGATGTTGCCACATTTACCGATGACCATCTGTCCGGCATGTCCAACCGCGGTCGAGCGCGGGAACGAGGGAATTTGCATATAAGGGCTCCGCGCGGCGTCGGTGAGTTCGTCTGCGAAGGCGCCGAGTCCCGAACCCAGCACGAGGCCGATCTTAGGGCGCAGGGAAGTTTGCGAGAGCAGAAAAGCGGCCGCGGATTCAGCGAGCGTAAACGTGTCAGTCATTTTGCTGTCATCTCAAGCGAAGCGAGAGATCTGCAGTGCTACGGGGCCGGGAAACTGCAGATTCCTCGTCGCTGCGCTCCTCGGAATGACAAGGGTCTTGGAGCTTTCAATATATCGCTAGAACTTTTTCTCAAACCTCGCCAACTCCTCTTCTAACCTCCACTCAACATTGGCTCGCTCACTTCCCTCGAGAAACTTCTGGCACGCCGATGCCATCTTCCCTCCGGGCTGACCTGAGCACGCCCCCACTGTGCGGAAACTCTTGGCGTCAGACCACAGACTCAGACCGGGCAGAAAGCTGTGCTCCAGGCTCATCCGCGCCATGCGCTTCAAATCCAGATAAGAAATAAAGTCATAGGTTTCCACTGCGCGCAGATACTCGTGCGTCATATCCGACCTCGAGACTCCCTCATCGTCGGTGGCCAGTGCCAACGGCACGCCATACTTCATGTAAATAGGCAAAGGGTGATCGTCGCCGGCAATACCTAGAATCACATCATTCGAGGTCAGGCAGATTTCAACCAGCACCTGATTCCGCGCCATCTCGCGCAGCAGCCCAAGTGGATCGTGTTCGTTCATAATGTCCACGCCGTGACCGATCCGCTCCGCGTGTCCACGCTCGACCGACTCGCGGATATGAAACGTGACTCCTTCCGGCGGTACCAGGCCCATCGCCAGCTCGCCGGCGTGCAGACTGATATGTACCTGAGGATAGATCTCATGGAAGTAGTCGAGCATCTTCATGTGCAGCCGGAAGTCGTGCATCGGGACGTACCAGTCCTCGGGCATCACCAGATTCAGACCCACAAACCGCGGGTCCGCAGAAGCCAGTTCAAATCCCAGCAGAACCTGCGCGAACACTGCTTCCGGAGGCAATCCCCGCAACACCTGATACAGATATCGCACGGTTACATCACACGCGGGCCTGGCTTCGGCGGTGCCGCATTTCAGCCGCGCGTGCATTTTGTTTTCATCGTCGTCCAGCTTCGCGCGCGTAGCCGCCACAATGTCCTTCAGTCCACCGCTCAGCAACTTGTCCCGCAACTCCGGCAAATGCTCATTCCATCCGGCTTTGATGCCAAGTTACGCGGCCTGGCCCCCATCCGCTGTGTGCATCAACTCAAGAAACTGCAGGTGATCGTCGGCAGCTTGCGTCGCGGCTTCGGCGAGCTCGTCTCCGGTGTGATTGTGCGCTGCCAGAGAAAACTTATCGAAAGTGGCGAAAAAGTGGTCATGCCCGGACTCCTCGCCCGGGTTCCAGTTGCGCATCGACCAGGCGTCGACCATCGAGTTGTAGAGCACATGATCGTCATAGGCGCAGCGCACAGCAGGTTTGCTGTTAAACCGGTCGCAGGTGGCATCACAAGGCGGGGCAATCAAGACCGAGGTCGTGCGGTCCACGCAAAGCCCGTCATCTACCGCGAAATCAATCCAGCTTTCCGCGTAGATACCTCCCGTGAGGTGGTTGTGCAAGTCGCCGCCCTTGGGCATCTCGCGCAGAAATGCGAGCAGAAGACCCGGCTGATGTCGAACCGATTCCAGATACCTGGCGGTACGTTCTTCGGCAGTGGGTCGGGACTGCGCCATGCCAATAGCGGATAGCGTGGAGATGATTAAGACAAGAGCAATCCGGACTCGCGGCACTAGCTCCCCTCCGGTGCTGATCTGAAGTGGGCATTGTACCGTGAGCGCGGAGAGAAGTCAGCGAGACTGCCGGTGGACCGCACTGCGCTTTGGGCGGCGGCATTATACAAGCATTCGTCTCGGAGTTGGACTGACTTCTCGGAAACCGAAGATTAAGCTCATCCACAGCGATTTTTCCTGAGATTTTCACAAGCTGGGTTCGACAGTCGACGAAGCTTTGCGCTGCAACGGCCCGGAATTCTCTGCTGAATTGCGCCGAAAGCTTCGAGGCCGCGAACTGCTTCTCATGGATTGCACAACTTTCGCTGCACTCGCCTGTGAACCGCCTGCACTCGATTGACTCACAAGAACATACCGCTCCGTCTTTTTCATTGACTGTAGAGACAGAAGGAGTAAAAAGATACTCGTTCTTTGACAGCTTCTGAAGTTTACCCAATTGGTGCAGCGTCCGGGGCTCGAGCGAAGTCATCCTCTACATCGCAAGATGGCTGAGGAAAGGCGAGCAAGGGTCTATAGCAAAGCGCTGGTTGAGGCGAACAGGAAGATTTGTCGAAGGCAATATAGAGTCCCGAGGCGTTGGGTTGATTTGTCCGGTTGGCGGTGAGCCCGGAGCCCGAGCAATGATCGCGCATTGCGACCCGCAAGGAAGCAATGAGAGCAGGTCGGCAAGGGTCTAAAGCGAGCTACTGGCTGAGACGAATGATCCCAACACCACCTCGGGACTCTTAATATTTGTAGCGACCCGTAGTTGGGAGCTAGTAGCTAGTCAGTGGGGAGTTCGTGATTCGCGGCCGGCAGTGGCTTGCTCTCCCCCAATGACACTGATTCGTGTGCCGCTGGTCCTCTCTTGCTCTTGCTAGCTACTAGCTGGCGGCTACTGTCCTACGGCCCCACTTGGATTTGGAATTTTTCTTTCGGCACCAGCCGTGCGCGGTAAATGGAGCCGGTAGCTGCCACCTCGGCCACCGCGTCCACATTCAGTTCGTACCCGCCATGCGACAGATTCTCTCCAAACGGAATTTCGACTCCCGCACTATTCTTCTTTAGCAGGAAGTGCTGATATCCGATCGCAGTCGCCCGTTCATTCTCATTGACTGCCATCACGATCACGGTCAAATCGAAGTCGCGCTCGGTTTCGTTGGAAACGGTGATGGAGCCCTCAAGCCGCCGTCCTGTCACCTTGGGATAGTGGGACCACTGCACCATCAGCGGTGCGACCACCACCAGCGAAAGCTGCTGCTGGCGCTGATACGCGGGCTTGCCGCTGTCTGTAACCGTCGCGGTGAAACGAAACTCACCCGTCTCCGTAGGAATCCCAGACAAGACACCATCAGGTTGCAGGATGATTCCAGCGGGTAACGATCCTTCCGAGACTTCATACTTCAGGGGAGCGATGCCGCCGTCCGCTTCCACTCGAGTTTGGTAAGGCTGGCGAACGTAAGCTTTGGGAAGAGTGACGGTTCGAAAAACCAAAGGCGTGCCCGTCGCGCCGCCCTGCTGCGCCCAACAGACCGCCGAAGCTGCAAAAATCCCGAGCGCCAGCGAGATGATAATGTCGGCCAGCCATCGGTCGCGCTCGGGGCTCATGTTCATTGCATTATAAAGCGCAGTTCGTTTCGCACCCTCCGAGACATCTGGAATCCAACAAAGGCCGCGGCCGCACACGATCACACGGTCTTGTGCTCTCCCCACTCGACGCCCCTGCCGCCGCCGCGATAAGCTAGATCGTTTCCCAAGGAGGCCTCGGCGCATGCGTGAGGTGGTCGCAAAGTTGTGGCCAGAAATTCAGTGGATCGAGAAACCCAAACTGCGGGAGCAAGTCACGCAGACCTGGGTCAAGGCGCTGGAACGCAGCCCGCTGAAGCCGGACGATCTGAACAAAATTCCCTTCACGCTGCTGGTACCCAATTGCCCCATTACGTTTATGGAGCACAAGCGCTGTGTGGTGCACATCGCCCGCCAGAGTGCCGAGGCGATGATCGAATTCATGGGACGCGCTCTGCCGGTCGACCTAGACACGGTGATTGCCGGCGCGATTCTGGCGGATGTGGGCAAGCTGCTGGAATACGAGCTTGGCCCAGACGGCAAGAGCTGTCAGAGTGAGCGGGGAGAATCCTTGCGCCATCCGTTTACCGGAGTCGCGCTGGCGCTCGAATGCGGTGTGCCGGATGCAGTTTGCCACATCATCGCCGCGCACGCTGCGGAGGGTGATCTGGTGAAGCGCACGACTGAAGCTTTCATCGTGCATCACGCCGACTTTATGGCGTTCTTGCCCTTCAAGAATCCCAAGAACGTGAAGGTCAAATGAAGGTGGCGGAACATCGACCCTCTTTTGCTTTGTCATTCTGAGGAGCGAAGCGACGAGGAATCTGCAGTTGAAGGAACGCTGAACGGTCCTAGCCGCGAAGCGGCATAAGAATAGAGCCTACGGCACAAGCCGTGGGTGCTAAATCGGAAAATGATCAAGCCCCGAAGGGGCGAAAGAAGAGTAACCTTGTCCCCGAACAAAGAAACCATCACCGCCCAGATGGCCCGCTGGGCCGCGGCGCTGAAGTACAAACACCTCTCCCAAGGCGCCGTTTACCAGGCTAAGCGCTTTCTGCTCGATTCGGTCGGCTGCGCCCTGGGCGGCTACCAGCAGCACGACGTCAAGATCGCTCTCGAAGTTCTCGACGAGATTGCCGGGCGCGGCCCAGCCACCGTGATCGGAACCGGCAAACACATCGATCCGGTTTCCGCTTCTCTCGCCAACGCGCTCATGATCCGTTGCATGGATTACAACGACATCTACTGGAAGCAGGATCCGTCTCATCCGTCCGACATTTTCCCCGCCGCCCTGGCCGGTTGCGAGCGTGCCAAGAGCGATGGCAGAGAATTGATTGTCGGTCTTGTCCTGGGGCACGAATTCGAAATGCGTTTCTGCGAAGCCGCGTTCCCCGGCATCCGTGAGCGCGGTTGGCATCATGCGACGCTAACGGCCTTCGTTTCGCCGTTCGTGGCGGGGCGCGCCTTGCATCTCGACTGGGAGCAGATTCAGCACGCGGTGGGCATCTCCGCCAGCCGTCATGCCACGCTGGGCGCGGTCACCGCTGGCAAGCTCACCATGATGAAGAACACCGTGGATCCCATGGCCACTCAAAGCGGCGTGTTGGCTGCTCTCCTGGCGGAGAAAGGTTACACCGGGCCCGAACACGTGGTGGACGGAAAAGAAGGTCTCACTCACGTCTTCGGACCGGAATGGAAACTGAACCTGCTGACCGATGGCCTGGGCAACTCCT
>Ga0187818_10000437_pt1 | contig 14985 bp, 18 predicted proteins | sample NC_wetland_sal_i_14_FD_130581 | JGI IMG/M metagenome (GOLD analysis project Ga0187818, IMG submission 130581) | Wetland sediment microbial communities from Neuse River Estuary, North Carolina, USA - SO4_3 | ecosystem: Environmental > Aquatic > Freshwater > Wetlands > Sediment | place: USA... | reverse complement strand
TAGCTCACCTGACATTAGTGGTCTGGCCCGAACTGCGGCTGGGGTTTCTTCACTCAAAAAGCAGAAGCGCCGAACGGCTCCTTCTCGAACCGTGCGGCGCTATGCTTTTGCGCAAGTAACTGAACTTCCTTAAGAAATGTTCCAGCGATTCCCTCCTATCCGCTTGCCGAAATTCGTCAAGCTAATTTGCAGATTGAACTACCCATCGCCCTTCTGGTTCGAGGAACTCCACCCCAATGGCATAGCCGTCGCCATGCAATGGCTGGCAGTAAGCCACTCGAGCAGCGGAGCGAAACTCTCCCGTGCGCGAAGCAAAATTCAGTCGCGCACCTTTATCCCAGTGCCGGGTGCTGACGACTCGCGCACCCCGGGCACTCACGTTTTCCGTAAACGTGGTTTCCACGCCGGGAACCTGCCGATTGCCCTCGAGAACAACGGGGATCTCCATCGGTATGCGGTTCTCACTGCGCTGGAAGGAAAAACTATTTCTGCGAGGCATTGGTCATTTTCCTCACAGGCACGCGGCAATGCGCGTGATGGAATTGATCGTGCTCCCGCGATGCTTCATGCGGTAGAGCGCGCGGTCGGCAGCGCCCAGGAGTTTTTCCGCACTGTCGCCATCTTCCGGATACGCGGCGATACCGGCGCTAACGGAAAGTCTGGGTTCTTCCACTTCCATGGCAAGACGCTCGCGAATGCGGGCCGCCACGCGAGAGGCGATTTCCTTGGGCGCCTCTGGAAGGACGAGGGCGAACTCGTCGCCGCCGTAACGCGCGGGAGTATCGATTGCGCGCGAATGATTGCGAAGAATTTTCCCCAGTCGCACAAGGGAACGGCTGCCCACCAAGTGACCGTAACGGTCGTTGATGGTCTTCAGCCCGTCCATATCCAGCAGCACAATGCTGAAAGGACGTTGCGTGCGGCGTGAACGGTCGAGTTCCGACTCAATCACGGCAATAAGCCGCCGGTAATTTGCCAGCCCCGTGAGGGGATCGCTGATTGCCAGAGAGCGTACCTGATCGAATAACCGCGCCTGGTCTATCAACGCGCCGCTCAACATGATTCCGTAGCTCGTGACTTTAGCGAGTTCTGCAAAGAAGAACGGACCGTCGAAAATGCGTTGCGAAAACAGAGCCGCAAAGTGGCAGGCGGTATTCAGCAGCGCAACGAGAAACAACGAATAGTCATAGAGCGAAGCCTCATCCTCGTTCTTCTGTTTCTCCTGGAAACGACGGTAGAAGAAAAGCGCAGCCAGGCCGAACAGCGCACCGGGGAGAAGTTCCCACGGACGGGAAAAGAACGCACCATACTTGGCTATAGGAGTGGCCGGTGCGGCGATGAAAGCAGCGCTGGTGATATAGGCCGCAGCCGCAACCACAAACAGCGCTCCCGCCGTTTCCCGGCTGGGTTGGCGCGAGGTCGGAAGAAATCGCTCGACAGCGAGCGCGGCCAAGAGCAAAACTGCTAGCAGTGTGCGCCCAACCATCCAACCCATGGGTACATGCGAGAGGGCAACCTGGCCCGCGCGGAGAAGATCGTTTAAGCCAAAATACCCAATGGTTTCAATCATCCCTGAGAGGACAAATCCAAACGCGAGAATCAGGGCGACGCGGTCGTGTGTGCCGCGGAAACGAACTAGGGCGTTGGCTGCATAACAAAAACTAAGGAGAGCACCGCCTACTTCGAGGTACAGATACGTTGTGGGAGCGCCGACGACATGGGCGTATCGCGAATAGAGCACCGCGCCAAGAAACAAGACCAGCAGCAAGCTGTATCCGATGACGGGCAGCCTGCCGCGGTCCTTGCGGAGAAACCCGGTGATCTTTGCCCAATCCCCCAAGACATCCCCCAAATGTCGGGCAAAACCCGACGACACAGGGAGAATGCACGTCCATGCCCTTTTCGGGCGGAGGAAAACGCTTTGTAAGTAATTACAATTTAAGAACTTACTGAGGGGTCAGGCCGAGGATGTCCCAGCTGAGACAGGCCCGAGACGCGAAATAGGCCGGAAGGCGTTCTCTTTTGAAACAATATCGCTCGTGTATCCAGATAGTTAGCAGGCGTTTAGGCAAGAATGAGCCAATGGCGCGCTACGTCTCAACATGAGACCGTCTCATCTTGGGATGAGGCAGGCTGTCAGGGCTTCGCGGGCTCAGGTAGATCGCGCGCGCTGACCGTACTGCTGAAGCTCTGTCGCTTGTGTGAGCCATCGCAGAAGGGTGAATTGCCCGTGTGGCCGCAACGGCAAAGACTAACCGCAGTGCGGCCGCCGAGGCCAAATTTCTTGCCTTCCTGATCGACGATCTCAAATTCACCTTCGATGCGTAGCGGACCATTGTTGAAGATCGTCACTTTGCTTTCTGACACAAGTTCCTCCGTATGATCACTTGTCCGTCGTGGTGCGCGATGCGCTTCCAAGATAGCGGGGGTCGCGCTGAAACACAAGAACGCGCACTAGTCGAAAAGTGCGAGAAACAAATCTCCGCGCGAAAAAGAATCTTTCTAATAGCGCGGCACGGAAGGATCGACTTGGGTAGACCAGGACAGGATCCCGCCGTGCAGGTTGTAAACCTTGCGGAAGCCAGCCTGGCGCAGGAAATCGACCGCCTGGGCGGAACGTTTGCCGCTCTTGCAATGAACCACAATCTCACGTGCGGAATCGAGTTCATGAACACGCCGCGGCAGTTCGCCGAGCGGGATCAGGTGGCCCTTGAGGTTGCAGATCTGGTATTCGTGGGGCTCGCGCACATCCAGGATGAAAACGTCATCTCCGCGGTCGAGGCGCTCCTTGAGTTCGCGCGCCGTAATTTCCGGAACGTGGAGGTCGCTCTCTGGTTGCTCTTCGCCACGAATGCCACAGAACTCGTCGTAATCGATAAGCTGGTGAATCTTGCGGTGCGCGCCGCACATCGGGCAATGGGAATTCTTGCGCAGTTTGAGTTCGCGGAATTTGAACGTCAAAGCTTCGAACAGGACGAGGCGGCCGGCAAGAGAATCGCCGCGGCCGATAATCAGCTTGATGGTCTCCAGTGCTTGGAGTGAGCCTATGATCCCTGGCAGCACACCGAGCACGCCACCTTCTGCGCACGAGGGCACCAGCCCCGGCGGAGGAGGCTCCGGATAGAGGCAACGGTAGCAAGGTCCGCCAGGCATCCCGAAAACCGTGACCTGGCCTTCAAAACGGAAGATCGAGCCGTAGACGTTGGGCTTCCCGAGGAGAATGCAGGCGTCGTTCACCAAATACCGTGTCGGAAAATTATCCGTGCCGTCGACGATGATGTCGTAGTCCTTGAACAGCTCAAGGGCGTTTTCGCTGGTGAGCTTTGTTTCGTATGTGGTGATCTGCACGTCGGGATTCAGGTTGCTCAGGCGAGCGCGCGCCGCTTCGGTCTTGGGTTTGCCAACGTCGCTGGTGCCAAAAGTGACCTGGCGCTGGAGATTGGTGAAGTCCACGATATCAAAATCGACCAGGCCGATATGGCCCACGCCCGCGGCAGTCAGGTACAAGCCGAGAGGCGCGCCAAGCCCGCCGCTGCCGATGAGAAGGACTTTGGCGGCTTTGAGCTTGAGCTGACCCTCCATGCCGACTTCCGGCATGATCAGGTGACGGCTGTAACGGAGGATTTCTTCGTTCGTGAGGCTCGCTGCCGGCGGCTGCCCGGTCAACGGGTGCAATTTGGTGGACATGAAAGGTTCCTTTAAACTATTTTACGCGGGGAACGCGCCCGAGGAAAGGTTGCAGGCCACAGACGGCGGATTCCCGAAACGGGACGATTGGTGGTACCGCAGCCACCCCCCTCCCCTTGTTTCTTCGGTACAGCGCGCAATGGATTGAAGGGAAAAGGGATAGAGCGAAGACGGTTCGGTACGGAATCGGTATGAGAATGGTACGGAGTGGAGAAGTGAAAGAAAAGAGGGGCATTAGAAGTGGAGTTCGAGTGGTGGTTGAAGTTGTACGGGGAAACGGATTGGCCACGGAGACACGGGGGGCACAGAGAGACAACCCCTCTAAGCTCGGGGCAGAAGCGGAAAGAGAGGGTAAAAGGCCGAGGCGGGAAGATCGGGTGGGAAGGCCGCAGCATGGAGAGACACAAATCCTTTCCGCAGACCATGAGATACTATACAGTACAATTCATTGTTCGTCAACAGACAAATTCCAAGGAGGAGGGCCCAAAAGAGCCGGGAGGGGCGGGGAACCCGGGAGAAAAACCGCACGGGGAAATGATAGGCAAAGAGTGAAGAAGGGAGAAGAGGCCAGCGCAAAACGGCCCCACCCTTTCGCAAAAGGCGCGAAAGGATGGGCCACCCAAAAGCTTTTCGGAATCTAAGGGTGCGCCACCCGCCAGGGAAAGCCACTGGGATGAGGGCGCTAGCGGTCAAATTAAGCGCTTGGTTGGCAATCGCTGCACCTGTGGCGGTATTGGTCAAATTTGCAGCTGCGTTGCCAAGGTCAGGGTGGCCGTAAGCCTGTCCAAGACCGCGGAGCGCATTGTCTAATCTGTTGGCTTCTGTACAGGCTGCGAACTTGTCAAAAAAGCTTGGTCCCTGATTGCTCGCCCCACCACCGCTGCTATTGCCGCGTCAAAGTCTTGGAAATCGCCCGCAGGCCTGGCAGTTCGCCGTGCTCTCTACCGACGGTAAAGCCATACGAGTCGATAGACCAATCCGAAGACACAAAAGGCTGCGACAACCCTAAGAACCCTTGACGCTGACGCAGTTGGGACGACCCGCCCCATCCCAAGAATTCGGAAGAATCCTTGAGGAAACAAGGCAACGACTCCAAAGAGGATTATCGCGAACACCCAAAAAACAGTCTCCACTGTTGTTTCTGACATATCAGAATCCCTTCATTTACAACCTGTCTTCGTCGCTACGGTATTGGCGGGTGGCACAGCCTTTGTGATGGATTTGGAATTCACGGTGGGAGGATATCACTGAAGAAAGTTACTGGGGAGTGATAAACAGCAAACATCGGGTGGCCTACCCTTTGCGGTTTTGGCAAAGGGTGGGCTCTTCCTCCTGCTTTGTTATGCCGAAGAACCTCAAGCGTGTGACGGGGCGTGGAGACCTGCATTTCATCACGTTCTGCTGTTATCAGCGGCGGGCGCTGTTGGGGACGATGCGGGCGCGAAACATGGCCGTGCAGATTCTGGGCGAAGTGCGAAGCAAGTACGGATTCGCGCTGGTGGGCTACGTGATCATGCCGGAACATGTCCATCTTTTGATCGGAAAATCGCGAACGCTGCCGCCGGCGAAAGTGGGGTGTTCAAGCAGAGGCTTTCCCGACGGATGAGGGGAAAGAAGCGCGGAGAGACGGAAGCAACTGCGCTTGCGATTTGCGGAGGAAGAGACGGAGTTGCGGCGATTCTGGCAGCGGCGTTATTACGACTTCAACGTGTATACGCGGAAGAAGATGAAAGAGAAATTGGAGTACATGCATGCGAACCCGATCACGGAAAAACTGGTGAAACATCCGAAGGATTGGCTGTGGAGCAGTTGGATGTATTACGCGACCGGAGAAGGTCTGCTGAGAATAGATGCGCTATAGAGGGAAAGGAAGACAAGAAGAACAAAGGCTCAAGATGAAGAGCCCACCCTTTGCAGGGAGCGCAAAGGGTAGGCCACCCAAAGGCGTCTCACAGCGTAAAGCCTGCGCCACCCGTGAGAGGACACACGGGAAGAGAAGAAACCCAAGACCCATCCTCAAAGGACGAGGATGGGGCACCCGGCGGTGGCAACCAAACGACAGGAGAAGGCGGCCGATGCAAAACCGAGAGAGCTCCAGGAGGCGACGGCGCGCCTTTACAGGGGCAAGGAGATTGTTTAGGCTGAAAAGGCCATGTGGAATGTAGACGAGCAATTTGAAAAGAAGACCATGGATAGCCTGGCGGCGCTGGGCTTCTCCGTGGGAAGCACGCGCGGAGTGGTTCGCGTGGAGAAATACGGATGCGGCGCGGAGTTCCGGCAGAGCCCGGATGGACGGTTCCATATGACCATCCTGCCCAGCGTCATGCTGAGAGGGCAGTTTACGCGGTTGTGGGACGCGGGCTACCAGAAATTCCTGCTGACCGATGATGGGACCAAGGTGCCGGCGCTGGCGGTGCAACTTGGCAATTTGCGAATGTTCAACGAAGAGTTGCGAACGGCCCTGGGCGTTCCCACCTTCTATAACGAGGCGCTCGGCTCGGTGAGCGCGCTAAGCGTCTATGATCGCGTGAAGGGCCGCGACGGCGACGTGCCGGATAGAACCGTGGGAGCACACGAACCCTCCGGCGGACACTAATCCGCATCTTTCTGTGCTTCAGTTGCCCGCGGCTTGGGCGCGCGTGCGAGCTTCCTCTAACTGACGACGAAATTGCCGGGGATCGACATGATGTTTGGCGGCCTTGTGCGCGCCAATGAAAATCACCGGGATGTCCCAGCCGTATCGCCGTTGGAGTTCCGGATCCTCATCAATATTCACTTCCCGCAATGTGGCGCCAAATTCATCCAGCAGCGGCTGCACGAGCGCCTTCGCGTCCTCGCAGAGATGGCAGCCTGGGCGCGTATAAAGCGTTACCTCAAGCAGGTGAGCGGAGGCCATGCGCAAATCTTCGGGATGGTCGCTCATGGTTTGGGGTTTGAGTACTTCTGGAAGGGTCCGGTGTGAGGATAGAACGCATGAGCGCGATAGAGTTCGGCAATCTGACGGAGGTGGCCAAGATCGTGATTTGCCAGTTCGTGCAGCATCTGGGAGAGCGTGATGGTGCCAAGCTCGGCGTGCTGGCCGGTGCGCGCTCCTGCCGCGGCGGGAATGGAGTGGAGGTAGAAAACGAACGCGCGGCGGAGAGGGACAAATTCTTCCAGATACTGTCGAAGGGATTTCTTTTGAAGTTCCGCTTCCGGGAGCGCCTCATACTTCGTGATCGTGGGGGCATCCTCGAGCACGATGCGGCGCGCGCGCTGCTCGTATAACTTCTCGATGACGACCATGTGCCCGAGGACTTCGGCGATGGACCAACGGTCCGCCGCAGGCTTCCACTGGAGCACTTCCTGGGGAAGATCACGGAGAAGGAGCTCCAAGAGTCCGGGAGTTTTCTCCAGCAGGGAGATAGGAGCTTGAATGGGGGCAGGAGAAAGGGGTTGCATCAAGGACCTCACGAAGGCACGCTGATTGTAAGCCTATGGGAGTTAGACGCCAATACATGAGGTTGAGTTATTTTTCCGCCGGAGAGAGGGCAGATGGGACGCGTCGTAGCGCTGATGGATGACTTGTTCTTTCAGATGAAGGTTGCCGAAACAGCGAAACATCTTGGAGTGGAATTCAAGGTGGCCGCGAACGGGGAAGTCCTCGCCGGAATGCTCGAGCCTCCGACCAAACTGGTGATCGTGGACCTGAACGCGAAGAGCGAGCCCGTGGCAACCATTGCGCGTCTGCGCGCAACCCAAAAAGAGCTTCCGGTCGTGGCGTTTTTGTCGCATGTGCAGACCGAGCTTGCGGCACAGGCGAAGGCGGCGGGCTCGACGGAAGTCCTGCCCCGCTCGGTATTCACGCAAAACCTGGCCAAAATTCTGGCGGCAGCGAGGGATTGAGAGGAAATGTTGAGATTGCAGAAGGTGAAGCGAAGGTTCCTGGGCGGGTTGGCATCCGCGGCGCTGCTTTTTCCCATGGCCGTGACACGGGCTGGCCAGGCGGAGCAGGGCAGCCAGCCGGCCACGGTGCTCCGGGATATCCTGATGGCCGCGTGCTCGCAGGATTTCAAAAAGTTCAGCGCTAATCTGACCATTCGAAATGCAGCCGCGTTCGAGCACATAACACCGGCGGCGCAAGCAACCTTGCTGAAGCGATTCGTGTTGTTGGACAAGGCAGGGATGCCGCGCGCGGAAAGCGATGCAGCCGGAGATTTGAGGGTCCTGTGCGTGACGCCGGAAGTCACCACGCAATTGCAAATCGGCAAGGCAGAAGTGCGTGACAATCTGGCGTATTTGCCCCTGGTGGTCAAGGATGCCACGGACACGACGGACGCGAGTGCGCGGCGCGTGATCATGGGACTGGTGCGCGAGGGCGGCCAATGGAAACTCTTGTCGCTGGGGCTGTTGTTGCTGGATCTGCCGACGCTGGCGGAAGAATGGGACCGCGCGGAGATCCAATCCAATGAGAAATCCGCGGTCGCTTCGATCAAGGAGTTGGCCGCCGCCATTGAAAAATACCGCGTCACGTACACGCACTTGCCGGAAACACTGGCGGAGCTGGGCCCACCGGAAAAGGGAGCACCGAAAAGCGACCGGGCGGGACTCGTAGGAACAGAACTCGGCGCCGGCCGCAAGGACGGATATTCCTTCCGTTACGTGATCGTGGGAGCGAATAATTCGGGCGCGCCGGCAAAATACGAACTAGCTGCCATCCCCGTGGAATACGGGCGAACCGGCACGCGGTCGTTTTTCCGCGATGCTTCCGGGGTGCTGCACGGCGGCGACCACCAAGGTGGGGTAGGCACCGTTCTGGATCCCAAGATCGAGTAGCAGGCCGTGACGGCGCATCCCGCGCCCCATTTACTCATTGGCGATGGCAACTAATGGGCTATTGCCGCGCGTCTTTCCCTGCGGGAAAATAATTCGGGATCATCCGGCTTTCGGTTGGGGCGTCGCCCGGCCGAAAACACACCCTCCCAGTAGACAAGCCAGCCGTGCGCTGGCGTGAATGGAGATGGTGCATGCCGGATGTGACGGCAGAGCGGCGGTGCGCGCCGCGATACCCGCTAGTGCTGGCTGCAGATGTTGTGGAGCTGTCCCGCGGCGCGAGAATGAGCGCACGCACGTCAGACATCAGCAGCACGGGTTGCTACATCGATACGCTGAACCCCGTGCCGAAGGGCTCCCAAGTTCGCATTCGAATCACCCACTATGAGGAAGTGTTCGAAGCGCTTGCCCGGGTCGTGTATGTTAGCCCTGGCTTGGGCATGGGCGTGACGTTTGAAAGCGTCGATGCCGACCAGCAATCCACACTGGCTCGTTGGCTGGGAGGTCCAGCCAAGGAGATCTAAGAAGCAAATTGCTCCACGTTACCGAAGCCTACCGGACCAAGCTAAGAAAATTTGAGAGAATCGCAAGTTGAGCTAACATTCCGACAAGACAATATGCGGCTGGCTCTTTTGCGTTCGGTTGCGATTCCGTTCCTCGGTGCCCTCTTGGCAACGGCGGCGCCCTCCTGTCAAGGACAGGAGGTGGAATCCATTTACGGACCGCTTCCGGTGTTCGAATTCCACAGTGGATTCTGGGTGAACCTGCACCATTTCCTGTATCACGAGGCGAGGGCGCGTTTGGCTGCGAAGGAAGCGCGCGAAACGGCGGGGAAGAGTCCGGGGCCGGCTCTGAAGCAGGCGCCCGGCTCCGTGGCTGGGCTCTCGGCCTCGGACCAGAGAACGTGGGACGCTGCGATCACCTACTACGTCGCGAATTACGCAGACAAAGATCTTATAGTGAATATTGATCTGATCTTGCTGAAGAACCAGTTGGGAGATTTCGAAGATTGCAATGAATTAACCGGTAAGAAAAAACCGCAGTGCGACGCCGGGCTGCCGGGAAAAATCGGGGCGATCCTGGAGTCGGCCGCTCCGATCTACAGGGCGCGCTGGTGGGCGGATCAGGACCGCGCGAACCGCCGCTGGGTGACCAGGGCTGCGCCGCTGGTAAGAGAACAGGGTGTGGGGCTCTCCGAACGGCTCGCGGACATCTACCAGACTCGCTGGCCAAAGGAAAAGATTCGTGTGGAGGTTTGCGCCTACGCGAACGCGGCTGGCGCGTACACAACGCTCGACCCGCTGCGTGTCACCATTTCCAGCACCGATCCCCGCAATCAGGGGCCAGAGGCGTTGGAGGTGTTGTTTCATGAGGCCTCCCACGGCATCGCCTTGCCCGTCGAAGCGGCAATCAGCCGCGAGTGTAAGCAGCGGGACAAGCCCATTCCTCGCGACCTTTGGCATGCACTGATTATCTATACGACCGGAGAAGTACTGCGGCCGGTGTTTAAAGAAGGCACCCCGGAAGGGGGCGGTGGAGACACGCAGCAGCAGCTGAAGTCGAATGTGGTGCCCTACGCGCTGCGCGACATCCTCTCACAACGCGGCTGGGAGCAGTATCACCTGCTCTTGGTCCTGTACTGGCAGCCCTATCTCGACGGCAAAGTGAACTTCGAGGATGCCATCGCCCACCTCATTTCGGCAGCGTAATTCCCAGTTCCTGACAGTGGGTCATCAGTTTCCGGTGACGGCGTTCATCGGGCACTAGGAAATAGCGCGTTGTGACGTCCACCACAGGCTGTCAGTCCTTGATATGGCACCTTTGTCAGCTTTCCAAACTCAGATGAGGTATATTGCATGCGGCGCGGCCGTAGTCGCACAAGCTCTATTTCCTGATCCCAAGCTCCCCAGCGAATCGGGCGTTACGCCTGCATTCTAGTTGCCTCTACCCGCACTCATGGCGTCGGAGACAGGTCATGGAAACCAACCGTAAAGACTCATCATGGAATATCGTGAGTCTGGATTCTCGATTCCGAATCCTTTTCCTGGTATGCCTCGTAGCCACCCTGTCCTACCTCACCGCAAGATTAGGAGGAACACTTGTAATACTTCCGCAGGCGAACTGGCCACTTTGGCCGGGCAACGCGATTGTGGTGTCCATATTGCTGCTTGTACCGCGCAAGATGTGGCCGATACTCATGGTGGCAGCTTTTGGCACGTTTGTGCTTTATGACCTGCAAGCAGGCGTGACAATTCGCTCGACTGCTTTGCTCATTTTGTCTGATACGGTCGAAGTCCTCACAGCGGCATTGGGTCTTAGCTATTCCTTTGACGGCGTTCCTAAGTTAAATAACCTGAAGGCGCTGACTAAATATTCATTCATCGCGGGAGTCCTTGCGCCATCGGCGGGAGCTATTTTCGGTGCGCTTGCCGCAAATGGGAGCTATTGGACAAACTGGCGGATTTCTTTCTTTTCAGAAGGCATAGCCTATTTCACTATCATGCCGGCGATTTTAGGTTGGGTTAGCCAAGCCTGGTCACGGGTGCGTGCATCTCGTTCGCATTACCTGGAAGCAACCGTATTGATGGCTATGATCATATCCTTAAGCTATTTCGTGTTTGTGGCTCGCTGGGCAAGCACTTTGCCAGCACTCGTTTTTTTTCTCGTGCCATTTCTCCTCTGGTCCGCTTTGCGTTTTGGCTCCGCGGGGGCTGGCACTTCGGCAACCATAGTTGCCTTTCTGTCAGTTTGGGGTGCGGCCCACGGACGTGGTCCCTTCACCGAAACGGCCCCAATCAACAGCGTGCTGTGGCTCCAGCTGTTCTTGCTGTCCACTGCGGTACCTTTCATGGTTCTTGCAGCCCTTGTGGAGGGGCATAAACATGACGAACAGGTCCTTCGCGAAAGCGAAAAACGCTTCCGGTTAGTGGCCGACACTGCTCCCGTGTTGATCTGGATGTCCGGCACGGACAAACTTTGCACCTTTTTCAATCAGGGCTGGCTGAAGTTCACCGGCCGAACCGTGGAACAAGAGTTGGGGGACGGATGGGCCTCGGGAGTGCATCCCGATGACCTGAAACGCTGTTTAGCAGCCTATTCGGCCGCGTTTGACGCTCGGGTCGACTTCGAGATGGAGTACCGCCTGCGACGCTTCGATGGAGAATACCGCTGGATTGTTGATTTTGGCACGCCTCGGTTCGAACCCGATGGCACCTTCTGTGGCTATATAGGTTCGGCCGTCGATATTACAGAACGGAAGTCGTCGGAAGAATCTCTCCACACGTTGACTGGCCGCCTGATCACTGCGCAGGAAGCAGAACGCACCCGGCTCGCCAGGGAACTCCACGACGATTTCAGCCAACGCTTGGCACTCCTCGGCATTGGCCTCGGGCAGCTATGGAAAACGCTTTCTGAGTCAGACTTGGAAGAACGCGCTAGCGTCCAGGAGATGCTGAAGGAAACCAAGGAATTGGCATCTGACCTCCATTCTCTCTCTCATCAGCTCCACTCCAGCAGGCTGGAGCACGTAGGCTTGGTGTCGGCTCTCGCTGGCCTTTGTAAGGAAATCAGCGAGAAGTTCAAGTTTGCAGTTCAATTCACTGGGTGCGACCTTCCTCACAACATCCCGAAAGATGTGGCCCTGTGTCTATTTCGTGTCGCCCAGGAAGCGCTTGGCAACGTCGTTAAACATAGTCAGGCGAAAAGCGCGCACGTTGAACTCGGTGCGAACGCGAGTGGCGTGAGTCTTCGTATCAGAGATGATGGCAGAGGTTTTGACACGGACCATACCACACCGGGCGCCGGCATTGGATTGATCGGGATGCAAGAGCGGATTCGGCTTGTTGGGGGCAGGCTTTTGGTAAAGTCGGAACTCATGCGAGGGACAGAGATTCTCGCTCAAGTGCCACTGTATGCCTCGATGGATGAGCCGGAGGCAAGAGTACAAGCTGCCGGGAAATAAAATCTTCAAACGCCGGCGGGCACCGGCGGCTAAGTCCCGATATGTCGCATAATCGGAAACTGACCGACGCCCCTTTCCTCCCGGGTTTGTCCGGGGGCCGTGTCTATGTTAGGCTTTTGGCTGCAAGTACCCGGCCGAGAGCTGCGCAAGTCCCTACGTCGCTCGACCTCACCTTCATGTGTACCTGGGGAGTCGCACGAGGGCGAAGGAGTCTCTGCCTTTGAAACGGCCCGGGCAAAGGATCTGGAACGCCCATGGCTGGAAGACAAGTGGCATCCAAAACCGAGAAAGAGCCCCGGGAAATCAAGCTTGCTCATTCCCCCGATTCCGATGACGCCTTCATGTTTTACGCTCTGGCCACCCACAAGCTGGCGACGCCGGGCTACAAATTCACCCACATCCTGTCAGACATTCAGGCGCTAAACGAAGCCGGACTGACGGAAACCTATGACGTCACCGCGCTGAGCTTCGCGGCCTATCCTTCCCTTCGGGACAAGTACGTTTTGCTGGATTGTGGCGCGAGCTTTGGCGAAGGCTACGGGCCGATCGTTGTTGCCACGCACGCCATGAAGCCCCAGGAATTAAAGGGCCGGCGAGTGGGCGTGCCGGGCCTGAAGACCACCGCGTACCTGGCGCTGCGCCTCTTTCAGCCGGACTTTGAGCCGGTGGTGATGCCGTTCGACAAAATCATGGAGGCCGTCCGGACGGAAGTGGTCGAAGCCGGGCTGCTGATTCACGAAGGCCAACTGTTCTTCCCTCAACTGGGACTCCATCGCGTGGTGGATCTGGGCATCTGGTGGCAGGAGCAAACTTGCCTGCCGATGCCGCTCGGCGGAAACGGCGTGCGGCGCGCCCTCGGCCCGGAACTCGGCCGTCTGGTCGCGAAGACCATCCGGGACAGCGTGACCTATGCTCTGGAACATCGCGAGGAGGCTTTGAATTACGCCATGCAGTTCGCGCGGGAGATGGACACGGAACTCGCGGATAAATTCGTGGGCATGTATGTGAATAAATGGACCCTCGGGTACGGCGAGAAGGGCAAGAAAGCTGTGCGTGAATTAATCGAGCGCGGCACCGCCGCCGGCCTGTTGCCCGGGCCCCCTAACATCGAATTCCTGGAAGAGTAGTTACCTTTTTTCTGCCGCCTTCACCGGCCCGAAGTACAAATCCTGATAATCGAAGCTGCTGGCGTACAAAGTCGTGTCCGTGGAGATCGAAAGAATGCAAGCTCGGAATCGGGATAAGGCTGCTTATAGTTTGCAATATTTTGCCTCGATAACCTTCCCAGAACCCCGTTTGTGGCCAGCCCCCCAGAGACCCAAGTATTTAATCATCCCATCGTCACTAGGAACGTCGTCCAGGGTTTGGAATTTTCTGCCGAGATTTGATCCTATTGGGTCGCCTTCTGGTCTGTGCAGCGAGCCGAAACCAAGGGAATTTGTGATGTTCTCGAAGACCGGTACATGCCGCGTTCACGGGCGCTATGCCTCAGGTGCTCCACCAGCGCTCGGTGCGCCACAGTCGCGAAATGGTGTTTCAGTTGCGCTAAACCCACTCTTCTACTTACCCGGTGATCTCTGATCCGTATGAACTTGCACCTCTGCCGATTCGCGACTGCCATGGCCGGGACTACTGAAACTCCCATCCCTGCGGATACCATCGCAAGAATCGTTGAAAACTGATCACTTTCAAAGACCAGGTTTGGCTGCAGCTTTGACTCGCGGCAAGCCATGATCACATTCTCCCGAAAACAGTGGCCTTCTTTTAGAAGCAAAAAAGGATCAGTTCTAATCTCTTGCAAATCAATCATCTTTCTTGATGCCAAATGATGTTTCGGTGGTACAACGACAAAGAACGGTTCGCGGAAAAGATCCTCACAAATCAACTCTTCTCCTCGTACGGGCAACGCAAGTAAGGCGAGATCAATCCGCCCATCGTGCAAGCGCTCCAGCAGAATGGGAGTGGTTTCTTCCATAACGCTGACAGCTATGGTCGTATGTTGGCGCGCGAAACCTGTAAGCACTGGCGGCAGAAAATACAGCGCGATGGTCGGAATCGCTCCAGTGACTACTCTTCCTTTTTCCGCAGCCGCCATCTCCTGAATTTCGGTTCTTGCCTCGCCGACCTGTCTGAGAATGGCCTCCGCCCTGAAGAGGAACGTCCTTCCAAATTGAGTTAATCTTGCAGAGCGCGGGAAACGATCGAAAAGCTTGGCACCGAGTTCAGCTTCAAGCTTCAGAATCTGTTGTGATAGTGAGGGTTGCGCCATATTCTCGGCTTTGGCGGCGCGCGTGAAGTTACCGTTGTGCGCGACCGCACAAAAGTAGCGCAATTGATGGAGTTCCATGTTTCCGCTCGGTCGCCAGGGAGTTTGCTTTCTTTTCCCTATGGGTCCCATAGCGACGATATATTAGACCTTGGCAGGTATGGGTCTAGGCTTCGCGCAGGAGCGACCCAACATGGCTACAGGTGATACTCAGTACGGCATCCGCCAGTTTTCTGCTCGCAGCAGCAACCAAAAGCAC
>Ga0187818_10000435_pt1 | contig 15004 bp, 13 predicted proteins | sample NC_wetland_sal_i_14_FD_130581 | JGI IMG/M metagenome (GOLD analysis project Ga0187818, IMG submission 130581) | Wetland sediment microbial communities from Neuse River Estuary, North Carolina, USA - SO4_3 | ecosystem: Environmental > Aquatic > Freshwater > Wetlands > Sediment | place: USA... | reverse complement strand
GGCCGCGCCCGCGCATGTCCACGCGCAACCGGTTGCTCTTCTTGTTCACCGGGTGGTTGATCGTTCTCATGCCGTTTCTGTTCTGGTGGAACACGTGGTTTGGACGCCAGCTTTCCGACAAACAATTAGCCGAGTATCTGCAAGATGAAAAGCATCCCCGGCATATCCAGCACGCGCTGGTGCAGATCGGTGAGCGCATGAGCCGCCACGACGCGAGCGTTACACATTGGTATCCTGATGCCGTCCGCTTGGCGTCGTATCCGGTCGAAGAAGTCCGCAACACCGACGCCTGGGTCATGGGTCAGGACACATCCGGCGCCGGATTCCACGAAGCTCTGCTCAAAATGCTAAGCGATCCTTCGCTCACGGTGCGTGGCAATGCCGCGCTTTCACTGGTACGCTTCGCCGACGCGTCAGGCAGACCACAGGTTCTCGAACTTCTCCAGCCCGAAAAGGCCGTTGCGCCTCAATCCGGAAAGGTTATCGATACCAGCTCGGTCGGCACCGCGATCCGCCAAGGTGGGATCGTCGCAAAGCTGCGGGCAGACGGGCAGACCGTCGAAGTGCGCTCGCCCATCACCGGGCGCCTGCGAACGCTATCCGCGCAGACCGGGCAGACGGTTTCGGCGGGCGCAGAAATTGCGACTGTCGATCCCGGCTCAGAACAGGTTTGGGAAGCCCTTCGCGCGCTCTATTTGATCGGCCAGCCGGAGGATATTGCTGCGGTCCTCCCCTACGAACGGGAATTGCCGGACATTCCAGATCACGTGCGGCTGCAGGCGATTGAAACGGAGAAGGCGATCCGGGAAAGAGAAAAGTAGTTCGGCAGGGCTGAAAGCTGAGAGCTGAAAGCTGACAGCTAAAACGTCATTACGCCTACTTCTTTTTCGATCTCCGTGGTTTCCACCATGACAATCGCATCCCACGGGCAACCATCGAGAAACGCCCCGTCCGGGCCTTTGCTGGTGCACTTCTTGCAGCCGATACAGAGGATCGGGTCGACCTGGATGCGGCCGAAGGGCGGATGATCTTCGTCCGGAACCCAGAACATGCAGTCTTCGATCGGACAATATTCGACGCAAGCCGGCGAGCCGGCACATCCGGTGCAGCACTCGGTGATCACCGCCAACTCTTTGGGTTTCTTCTTGCGCGGCGTCAGGATGCCTTTGGATTTAGGCTCGAACTTGAGCTCGTCGGGCACCATCCCGGCGGGCTTGGAGGCTACTTCAGCAGACATGGGCAAGATTATAGCATTCAACACTCAGCCCTTAGCACTTAGCATTTGGCATCTAGCACTTGGCCCCTGTCGGTTCCATGCCGCATTCTGCGGAAACCCTATGTGTCCCATGGCTGACGGCTAAGGGCTAAATGCCAAGTGCTAACAGCTAAGTGCTGAATATCTGTGTTCATCCATCACATCAGCGCCTGACGCCATTTCTGATATATTGGCCGTCAGCGGAAGGAGCTCTTATGGCGGGAAAAAGTGTCAACAAAGTCATCCTAATCGGCAATCTCGGCAAAGATCCCGAAGTCAAATACACGCCCAGCGGCACACCCGTGGCAAAACTCACGTTGGCCACCAACGAGCGCTACAAGGACAAGGAAGGCCAGTGGCAGGATCGCACTGAGTGGCACAACATTGTATTGTGGCAACGGCTGGCGGAGATCGCCGGCGAATATCTCAAGAAGGGCGGCAAGGTCTATATCGAGGGACGTCTGCAAACCCGCTCCTGGGATGACAAGACCACCAATCAGAAGAAATACATGACCGAGGTTGTGGCCAGCGACCTGGTTCTGCTCGGCGGACGTGGCGAGGCCGGAGGAGATTCCGCCCGAGGCGCAGCCGCCAGCGCCGGAACCAATTTCGACCAGCGTACGCCCGAGGCGGAGCCGGCGCCTGCATCCACGCCGATCAGCGATGAAGATATTCCGTTCTGAGGACGGTGCGATAGGCGCGGACTCTTCCGGAGGAGGCACGCGAGGCTTTTCTTAGCCTTGTTCCCGAGTCCGGCGAGAATCTACGCGGCGCTACCCTCCCAGAGTCGATGATCGGTAAGCCTTGGTTGTCCGACTCTTGCAGTTACCAAAGGAACTCTCCACAGCGTTACGAGGCCCTTTCCCCTCTCGCGGTAGTGCATAATCGGGGAGGCCTGCGAATCCGCAGACCTCCTCTTATGGCTTGGGAAACGTGGAAGACATCCAGCCCGGAGCGCAAGCTGCTCTGGATCACCGGCAGCGCGATCTGGTTCGGCCTGCTCCTGCTCGCGGCTCGCGCAATGGACTTGAATGAACCTTATCTGCCCTTCGCGATCGCCGGGGGTCTGATCTTTTATCTGCGCAGCGTGCCCAAAATTCAGGAACAGATCTGCTGGGTTCTGCTGTCGTGTGGTTTCGCTCTAGTCGCCCGTTTCCCGCACACACACGACTGGATCGTCGCCGGCTCCAGCGTTCTCGCGCTGTTCGGCTTCGGCGCCTTCCTCATGCTGGGCTGGCGATGGATGTGGTCCGAGCAGTTAGTGCGCCGTCAAGCGGTTGCCATGCTGGCTCCAGCAGCGTCGCTGGTCTTCTTCGTTTTCTCGGCGCAACGTGCCCTCAGCCTGGCCAATGTTTTCTACCCCAAGACCTACGACCTTTACTTGTATGTGGTGGATGGATCCTTGGGATTTCAGCCGAGTTTCCTGCTGGGGAAGGCGATGGCCGCCGCTTATGCTTTTAGGGTCGCAAGCGCGCTCACCTACTTGTCTCTGCCCTTCGTGATGGCGTTGGTCTATGCGCTGCGCCTTCCTAAGGGGACGGAGCGGCCTTCGTGGGACGTCATCACGCTGCTGATGCTGGCAGGGCTTGGCGGTTGGGCGCTGTATAACGTAGTTCCGGCCACCGGACCGATCTATGTGTTCGGGCCGAGTTTCCCATTCCAAGCGCTGCCCTCTCGCGTGCTGCCAAAATTGTTCTTGGAGCAGATCCCGGTAACCGGGGATGCGCCTCGAAACGCTATTCCGTCACTGCACCTGGCTTGGGTGCTCTTGCTCTACTGGAACACGAAAGGCCTCTCGCGCAGTCTGCAGATATTCCTCGCCGCCTACCTGGCGCTGACTGTGGCGTCAACACTGGGTACGGGCGAACATTATTTTGTCGATCTGGTGGCGGGGGTTCCGTTCGCGCTGTTCGTGCAGGCGGTGGTTTCGCCTGGGCGGAAGCCGGCATTCTCTCGGCGCGCAATTGCAGCTGGCGCGGGACTCGCGCTGACGCTGGGCTGGCTCCTGCTGGTTCGCTTCGCAGCCAAGGCCATGCTAGTCTCTCCGATTCTACCTTGGAGTCTGGTGATCGCAACGATCGCCGGAGTTTGGATGATTAACTCCTGGTTCGCCTCAGCCGCCAGTAGTTCGCTGCAGTCGAATAATGTCACGCCTGCGCAAACATTGGCGCTTGGAGCGCACGGGTAGACTGTTAAATAGTCGCCCGAGCAGGAAAGCTCGCGCCTACATCAGCCCCCACTTGGCATCGAATCCATCTTCAACTAATCTATCCGCACCGCGTGTATTCTGATCGGGACTACCGAGGAGCTTTCCATGTCGGAACTTGCCGAAAAGACCTGCGTCCCCTGCCGTGGCGGTACGCCTCCGCTCAAAGGCGAGCAACTGCACGCGCTCAGCCATCAACTGCCCAATTGGAAGGTCATCGACGAGCACCACATCACGCGCACGTACACCTTCCCGGACTTCAAGCAGGCGCTGGATTTCGTGAATCAGGTGGGCGCAGTGGCCGAAGACCAGGGACATCACCCGGATATCCTGCTGGCCTGGGGAAAAGTCGAAATCACTTTGTGGACGCATAAAGTCGATGGCCTGACCGAGAGCGATTTCATCATGGCGGCAAAGATCGATGCGGTGCACAGCGGAATCGAACTGTGAGGAAAGCCTGCTAGTGCAGTCGAACGCGAGGGCATCGCACGAGCGGGGACGCTCGCGCCTACACTTCACGTCCGCTTCCACAGGCGCATGGCCCAGGCCCACAAACTTGCTGGAACCAGCATCACCAGACCGGTCGCGATGGCGACCGTGCGCGGCTCGATTCCGCGATCGACAAGGAACCCGGTGAGATAGGCGCCGGTAGCTAGCGTCGCCATGGAGAGGCCAAGCTCGGCGGAGAACACGCGGCCCCGGAACTTGTCGTCGGTGTTGAGTTGCAACAGGGTCGTCACAAAAACCCACACCATCGAGCCTCCGCTATGGGCCAGGATCACCCAGAGACACGCCGTCCAAAGCGAGCCTGCTACTCCCAAGGCTGTGTAACCCAGGCCAATTGCCAGAAAGCCGAACAGAATCCCGAGCCGCAAGCGGCTTTCCCGATGGCCGGCCCAGCGCGCCGAGGCCAGAGGCCCGAACAGCGCGCCCAGTCCGCGAGCTGCCATTAACAGGCTCATGCCAAGCACGGCGCCGGGCTGAGCCTCGAGCCCAGTCCAGCGCAGCGGAAAGACTCTTCGCCCCATGACGGTAAACAAAACCCAGCTCACCCCCATCTGTATCAGGCCGGTCCGGACAAGAACCAGGGCGAGCAGGCGCGAGTCGTGCCGTACATAGCGCAAGCCCTCCACCGCGGGCGAGAAATCGAGCAGATCACGAGCGCGCAGCTTGGCGAATGCCGCCGCGTGTGGCTCCTCGAAATGCATGCGGCTGATGAAGAATGCAGAGATCAGGAATGACAGCGCATTCAGTACGAATGACGCGTTATGTCCCAGGAGAGCCAGTGCGACCCCGCCCACCGCGGCCCCGGCCATCAGGTTCACTGACCATGTAGTGGAGGAGATCGTGTTAGCCAGAATGAGATCTTCGTCCGTGGTGATGTTGGGGATCACCGCGGTTCGTGCGGGCTCGAAAAAAGCCCACATCACGCTTTCCAGAAATAGTAGCGGGTAAACGAGCCACACCGCGGAACGCGAACGCACGAAGAGCATGGAGAACACAATCACTGCCCGAGCCACGTCGCTCGTAATCATGACTCGCTTGCGGCGAATGCGGTCGTTCACGATTCCCGACAGCGGCCCAAAAAGCGTCTGGGGGATAACCTGCAACACCAGCGCCAGCGCCACCGACCGTGCCTGTCCGGTAAACTGCAGCAGCAGGCTGTAGATGGCGAGGGAGTAGAACCAGTCACCGATTTCGCTGACGATCTGCGCCGCCCATAGCCGCCGGAAATTCCGGTTCTGGCGCACCAACCGGGCGTAGGCGGAAAACGAAATGGAACTTACTTCGTGCTCTGGCTCGGGTTCCATGGGGAATGGCTAATGTAACTGGTCAGGCGATGGCTCGGCAAAGAGGCCAGCGCTGCTGTGGTTGACTTGATTCTTGTCCAGGCCTAAGATGCGCGCCTGGGTCCTTTCCTCGATTTGGGTATGCGCGCCAGAAGCCGCCAAGGCGAGGGAGGCATATCGCTAACCCTGGGTCCTCAACACCGTCTGTTATGGGCAGGAGATACCGATGAAGATTGTTCTGCGCCTTTTAGTGGTCTTCTTGCTGACCGCGACCGCGTTTCCCCAAAGCGATGAAGTTGTTCCCAACGAAAACCTCGTGGTGGAAGGCGTGCCTAGGATTCCCGCCTACTTGGCGGAGACCGTGGAGCGCTACACGAATTTCCGCGGCGCTTCACTGGAGAGCTGGGACCCGGTCAAGCGGGAAATGCTGATCTCCACGCGCTTTGCCGACACCAATCAAGTCCACGTGGTGAAGATGCCCGGCGGCTCGCGCACGCAATTGACTTTCTATCCTGACCGGGTGGCCGGTGCGCAGTATCCTCCGACGAAGGATGATTTCTTCGTTTTCTCCAAAGACGTCGGGGGCGGCGAGTTCTACCAGCTCTACCGCGACGATGTCGCCACCGGCGACGTGACCCGGCTGACGGATGGCAAGTCGCGCAACACCGATCCCGTGTGGTCGTATGCGGGCGACAAGATCGTTTACGGATCCACGCGCCGTACCGGCAATGACGTTGATCTTTACGTCGTCAATCCTGCGGACCCGAAAAGCGACCATTTGTTGGCCCAGCTACAGGGGGGAGGCTGGTCGGCGCTTGATTGGTCCCCCGATGGACAAGAGATTCTGGCACATGAAGAAGTTTCGGCGAACGAGAGTTATCTCTGGATTGTCGATGCAAGCGGCGGCGAAAAAACCCTTCTTACCCCTAAAGGCGGCGACGTGAAGATTGCCTACAACGGTGGCCGCTTCAGCAAGGACGGCAAGGGCATCTACGTTACCACCGACAAGGACTCCGAATTTCAGCGCTTGACCTACATCGATCTGGCAACCAAACAGCACACTTATCTCACCAGCAACATCCCTTGGGATGTGGACGAATTCGGTCTCTCCTACGACGGAAAGACCATTGCCTTCGTGACCAATGAAGATGGATTTGGAATCCTGCACCTGCTCGACACCAAGACACGCCAAGAGAAGCCTGTGCCCGCGCTGCCAAAGGGCATAATTTCCGGAGTAAGCTGGCACCAAAACAGCCGTGACTTGGGCTTTGATCTGGCGTCGGCGCGTTCCAGTTCTGACGTTTACTCGCTGGATGTGCAAACTGGCAGAGTCGAACGCTGGACCTTCAGCGAAACCGGCGGGTTGAACACAGCCAACTTCCCTGAACCCGAGCTGGTCCACTGGAAATCGTGGGATAGGCGCACGATTAGCGGTTTTCTCTACCGGCCTCCCGCGAAGTTCGCGGGCAAGCGTCCGGTGATCATTAATATCCATGGCGGACCGGAGGGCCAATTCCGTCCTGGTTTTCCTGGCCGCTGGGATTACTATCTGAACGAACTTGGGATTGCAATGATTGCACCCAACGTCCGCGGCTCGACCGGATATGGAAAGACCTTTCTCGCTCTCGACAATGGTTTTCTGCGCGAAGGATCGTATCAGGACATTAATTCTCTGCTCGACTGGATTCAGACTCAGCCCGATCTCGACTCGAGCAAAGTGCTAATTACCGGCGGAAGCTACGGCGGCTTCATGACCCTCGCGGTAGCCACAAACTACAACGATCGCATCTGCTGTTCGGTAGATGTCGTCGGTCCTTCCAATCTGGTGACGTTTCTGGAGCATACCTCCGGATATCGTCAAGACTTGCGGCGTGTGGAGTATGGTGACGAGCGCGATCCAAAGATGCGCGAGTTCCTGGAAACGACAGCGCCCTACAACAAGGCGAAAAACATCACCAAGCCGCTCTTCGTGATTGCCGGGAAGAACGACCCACGTGTGCCCTTCAGCGAATCGGAGCAAATGGTTTCTATCGTGCGCAAAAATGGCACGCCAGTGTGGTGGCTGATGGCCAAGGACGAAGGCCACGGTTTCGCCAAGAAGAAGAACCAGGACTACCAGTTCTACGCGACGGTGATGTTTGTAAAGGAGTACTTGCTGAAGTAGCGTCGTTGGTCATACGTCGTTCGTCGTCCGGGAGACGTGGCTCTGACAAACGGCATGGTGGACAGCCAGGCTTTCACTTTCAAGTCGGGCGACGACGAACGACCAACGACAGCCGACGACCTTCCCCGGCTATAATCCTTCCATGCTCGATGAGGAAATGTTTCGTAAACACGCCGATGCTGCCCTGGAGTCACTGAAGAGAAGTTTGATTGCGGCGGAGGATTCGGCTGAGATCGAAGTCGAGGACCAGTCCGGGGCGCTCTACATCTCATTCGATGATGGCGCGCGGTTCGTCATCTCACCAAATGCGCCGGTGCGGCAGATATGGATTTCAGCTCTGGCGACTAGTTTCAAGCTGGATTGGTCGGACGCACAGCAGGATTTTGCGCTGGCGAAGACTGCGGAGAAATTGAAGCCACTGGTGGCCCGTTTAATCAATCAGCAGTTGGGAGCGGAAAGCGTGACGCTCGCATAAGGAGTCCCAGCTACTAGCCTCTAGCTACTCGCTCCCAACTTCTGCTTCAGATGTTTCGCAATCTGCTGGCCGTGGAAGCGCCCGTTTTCGATGAAAATTTCGTTGGTTCTCGAGCCCGCCACGATGACGCCGGCTACGTAAATCCCCGGCACATTGCTCTCCAGTGTGTCGGGATCACACACGGGCCTGCACTGGTCCGGCGAAAGTTCTATACCCATGGAACGCAGAAAATCGTAGTCGGGATGATAGCCGGTCAAGGCAAACACAAAATCGTTCTTCACCCGAATCACGCCTTCCGGCGTATGCACCACCACATGGTCAGCTAAGATCTCGCGCACTGTACTGTTGAAGTACGCCTTGACTTCACCGTTCCTGATTCGATTCTCAATGTCGGGCAGGATCCAGTACTTCACGTGACTGTGCAGCTTTGTTCCCCGATACACCAGGGTTACACGTGCTCCATGCCGCCACAGATCGAGCGCTGCAATCGCTGCCGAATTCTTTCCCCCGATCACCACAACGTCAGTGTCAAAGTACGGGTGCGGTTCGCGGTAGTAATGGAAAACCTTGGGCAGCTCCTCGCCCGGGATATTCAGCATGTTCGCCAGGTCGTAATATCCGGTTGCCACAACGAGCTTACGCGTGTGGTAATCGTAAATTCTGCCCAGCCGGTCGGTCGTCGCGACCTGGAAATTCCCGTCGCTGCCCACCACCGTCTTTACCCATTGGTACTGGGAGATCGGCAAGCGATAGTGTTCGACGACCTTCCGGTAATACTCCAGCGCCTCCTGGCGCGTGGGCTTCTGGTTGGCGGTGCTGAATGGGATGTCGCCAATTTCCAGCAGTTCCGGCGTGGTAAAGAAAGTCATGTTGGCCGGGTAGTTGAAAATCGAATTGACCACGCACCCTTTGTCGACCACCACTATTTTGAAGCCAGCTTTTTGCGCCTCGATTGCGCAGGCCAGGCCCGTGGGCCCAGCGCCGATCACGAGCACGTCAACCCGGCTCTTCGAACCTGATTCGAGCTGGGCGCGCGGGAGGGTATCGGGAATCTGCACTGTCGCGTCGGGGAATTTGGTCACCAAGGGCTTGATTCCTGAATTCACTCTATAGGCGTCTCCATTTTGCTCGGCGCCCTGGCTTTCCTGAAGCTAACGATTCTAGCATGCGCATCGGGCACCCTCGTCAATCATCACATACACCTGTGCCTCCGCGCACAAGCTGGCCCGTCCATCCGCGTTATACTTTTGGTTGGCTTCATTTCTCACACTGTAATCGGGAGCGCAATATGGCTACTTTGGTCGAACCCGCCACTCGCACACGCACTGAATCCGACAGCATGGGGCAAATCGAGGTCCCGGCCAACGTCTACTGGGGTGCCCAGACGCAGCGCTCGCTCCTGCACTTCAACATTGGCCGCGACGTTATGCCGCCGGAGCTGATCCGGGCGTTCGGCATCCTCAAGAAGGCATGCGCGCTGGTGAACCAGGACCTGGGCAAGCTTCCCGCTGACAAAGCCAGGCTCATCGTGCAGGCCGCCGACGAGGTTATCACCGGCAAGCTCAACGACCAGTTTCCCCTCCGCATCTGGCAAACCGGCAGCGGCACCCAGACCAACATGAACGTCAACGAGGTCATCTCCAACCGCGCCATTGAACTTGCGGGCGGAGAGATGGGATCGAAGAAACCGATCCATCCCAATGACCACGTCAATATGTCGCAGTCTTCGAATGACACGTTTCCCGCTGCGATGCACATTGCGGCAGCGGAACGTGTCAAAAGGGCATTGATTCCTGCGATTCAGACGGTTCGTGACGCGATCGCAGCCAAGGCAAAGGAATTCCACGACATCGTAAAGATCGGACGTACGCACTTGCAGGACGCTGTGCCGCTGACCTTTGGGCAGGAATTTGGCGGCTGGGCCAGCCTGCTGGAGCGCGATATCAAGCGTCTGGAGCAGACGCTCGACGGATTGTACGACTTGGCGATTGGCGGGACGGCCGTCGGGACCGGCTTGAACGCGCATCCCGAATTCGCCGAGCGTTCCGCCAAGAGGATCGCCGAACTCACTGGACTTCCCTTCCGCTCCCATCCCAACAAGTTTGCGGCGCTTTCCGCCCACGATGAGATCGTCTTCGCGCAGGGCGCAATGGAAACACTGGCGGCCTCGCTGATGAAGATCTCGAACGACATCCGCTGGCTGGCTTCCGGTCCCCGCTCTGGCTTTGGAGAACTGGTAATTCCTGAGAACGAACCGGGCTCATCGATCATGCCGGGCAAGGTGAACCCAACACAATGCGAAGCCATGACCATGGTGTGCGTGCAGGTTCACGGGGCTACCGCCGCAGTCGGATTCGCGGGCTCCCAAGGCAACTTCCAACTCAACGTCTTCAAACCGGTGATGATCTACAACTTTCTGCATTCGGTCACCTTGATCACCGACGCCTGCCACGGATATGTCGAGTACATGATCAAGGGAATTGAAGTGGATCGCGCCAAGGTTGACTCGTACGTAAAGAACTCATTGATGCTGGTGACGGCATTGACGCCGAAGATCGGATACGACAAAGCGGCCCAGATCGCCCACACCGCCCACGTCGAACACACCAGCCTACGCGAGGCAGCGTTGAAGCTCGGCCATCTCACCGGCGAGGAGTTCGATCAGTTGGTGAAGCCGGAGAAGATGACAAGGCCGTAGGGCCTCAGTCTGCAGGAAGGCGTCATCCCGAAGCCCCGCGCTCTCACCAGCGGGGCGAGGGATCTGGCGTGCAGCGTCCGTGTTCATCCGTCACAGAGCGGTCAGCGGCCTCCACGGTAATAAGGGTGTTGCCCCAGGACCCAAATGCGTGGCCAGACCCGCGCGAGATCCCTCACGTGACTGAAGTACGCCAAGTTTCGGGATGACGCCGTTGAGTGGGAGTTGGAATATGCGAAGGCCCAAGACATTCTACGTCTACATCATGACGAACCGGCCGCGTTCTCACGTGTTGTACACGGGCATCACTGGCAATCTTTCGCGTCGGGCGTTCGAGCACAGGAACAAACTCATTCCCGGCTTCACGAGCCGCTATAACCTCACGCGTCTCGTTTTCTACGAGGCCTTCGCCTATCCGGATGTGGCGATTGATCGCGAGAAAGAGATCAAGGGCTGGCGCCGGAGCAAGGAGATTCGACTAATCGAGTCTATGAACCCTCATTGGTATGACTTGGCCGAACATTGGACGGAGGGTTACAAACCCGAAGGATTACGAGGTCCGCGCGAGATCCCTCGCCTCGCTGGTGAAAAGCGCGAGGCTTCGGGATGACGTCTCTCAGGGAAAGTGAGAGCAATAGCATTCCGTTCTCTAGTCCGCTACTTGTTCCGGCACCAAGACCGGACTCGCAGCCTTCTTCGCTGGCATGGTCGTGATCACGACAACGCTGACCAAGACGAGCAACGTCCCAAGGAGCGTGCGCGAACCGACGACTTCTCCGCCCAGAAAATACCCGATGATCACCGCTACCATGGGATTCACATAGGCGTAGGTGCCGACCTTGGTCGGCGACTGGTGATGGATCAACCAGACATAGGCGGTAAAAGCGACGATCGAACCAGCCACAATGAGGTAGCCGAGCGCGAACCACGCACTCGGGGAAACCGCCCGCGCATGAAAATCGTGAAATTCTCCCAGAATTGCCGCGACCAGCGTGAGCAGCACGCCGCCGGCAAGCATCTGTGCCGCGGAACTCATCGGCTTCGATGCTGGCAGCGGGAGCTTGCGCGTAAGAATGGCGGCCGTCGACCAACTGACGGAAGCAATGAGTAACGCTGCGGCACCGGCTCCGTCGATCGGAGTCTCGCCGAACGCCCCGGAACGGCTCATGAGGATGGCCACGCCGCCGATCCCCACGAGGAGGCCGATCGCCAGTCGCAGCGTGAGCTGCTGGGTTCGCAGGAAGATGATCTCTAGAAGACCCATGAACACAGGGATCGTAGCCATCATGACCGCCGCAATTCCGGAAGGCACGCGTTGCTCCGCCCAGAACAGCAGACCGTAATCCAAAACGAAGATAAGCACGGCGAGGAATGACGCTGCTGCCCACTCGCGACGTGCTGGCAAGGGCGTTCCCCTCGCCCACATCCAAAAGAAAAGGACCAATCCCGCTGCGAGGAAGCGCATGCCAGCGAGCAAGAACGGCGGGACCTCGTGCACTCCCACTCGGATCGCTAGAAACGTAGAACCCCAAACAAAATACACGATCGCGAAGGCAAGCAAAGTCTTCCAAGTGGCAGGGCGGGCTGGCGCTTCGGGTTGCGACATATAGTTTGACCGGGCTGGAAACTTCGGGTGAGCCCGACACCGGTTAGATTGCAGCGGACCGCCCGCGGAAGCAGACTTCACTCATAGAATCTTTTTATGGGGCGATAACCAAGAGCCTGTGTTCCTCGTGCTCGGCGTTACAGGCGACTTTTGCCGAAGCTCAGCCCGCCGAGAGTTTCCACCTTCTCCAAGGCCATCCCCTTGCTCGCCACCAGCACATGGAAGCTCTCCCCCATACCTGCCGGAGTCACCAAGTGTTTCAGTTGCAGCGCAACTTTCGCCCGCTCCTGCGGCAGGCGGCATTCTTCGAAAGCGTCGGCGAATTGATTCTTCTCGCCAATGCCCATCAGGAACTGTGACTGGGTGAGTAGCGGTTGGACCTGCATGCCTTGCTCCTGGGCGGCAGCAGCCAGCGCGGTGAAGTTCACATGGGCCGTGATGTCTTGCTCCCCCGGAGCTTCGTAGGGATTGGCGCTCACCGAATGCTGGCGGTAGGCGGTGACCGTGCCGCGATGTCGTCCGGCGAGTTGCTCGGCGCGAGTGTAGCCGTAGTCGATGGCGACGAGGAACCCGCACTGGATCGTCGCAGCAATGTCAGACATGAGGCCCTGAGCGACCAGCCCAGTTTCGATTCGCTCTCCGGCTTCAGGGTGAACGCTATGGCGGTCGACGAATTCCAACTCCTCTGCTGACGCCGGGCCCCAGGTTTCGACCAAGCGGCCGTCCTTTTCGGAAATGCGCAATTCGCCTTGAGGACTCAGAACTTCCGCCGGCAACGCGTCGAAAAATTCGTTAGCAAAGACGATGATGGGGACCTCAGGGGCTAAAACCCTCTCAGATACGGGCCCGGCTGGCACAACTGAAGCCGTGCCCTTCCCGGCCTTTCGCGATGTCGCATCGGAGACGCCAGGAGCACCGTGGAAGGGCACGGCTTTAGCCGTGCCGCAAGGCCTTTCATATGATGCCGGCTTTAGCCGCTGAGGGAACGAAGCTTTGCCCGATTTGAAATGCCTGTCCAAGGTCAATTGCAAACGCTCCCGCAGCGCGGGCGAACTTTCCGCCAGCGAATACCGCAGGGCTCCGAAAAACTGCGGAAACTTTTTCTCTGACCAATCCAGCACATCCTGCGCGAACAAACCGCGTCCCGGGCCAAGCTCCAGTATCTCGATCTGGGAGGGTGAGCCCAGCACGCGCCACATTTCCTCAAACTGCCGCGCCAACAGGCGCCCGAAGACAGCATGCACGTCGCTGGAGGTGTAAAAGTCTCCCGCCTTGCCGAATTGCTCGGCATTTCGCGAGTAGTAACCCAGCTCCGGATCGTATAGGCAGAGTTCCATATATCGCGAGAACGGGATGGGCCCGCGCTCGCGAATCTCCTGCTCAATCCGCTGGCGCAGCGTCACAGGCCTTCCCGCTGGCGTTCGACGCGATTCTGCGGCGTGCGCGTGAACATTTCGATCAGGTAGTCGTGCAGGCAGTCAAAGAGCTGGCGCTGGAAGGTCCATTCAAACTGGGGATGGTCCAGATCGCGGGGATGCAGCTCAAAATAGTAGGTATGCACGGGTATGTCAGGATTCTTGAATTTGATCATGACTTCCACACCTTCGCCCTTGGCTCGCGCGGAGAAGTCGAGTACTGGGTGCTCGTAAAGACGGAGCTGAGCGAGGACGCGATCCAGGCGGGGATTGCTCGAGGCGGACACGAGCTTGATTGTACCGGGTTTGCTGTCGCGCGCCGGGCTACTGAGAGCAGTTCCCAGTCACCAGTTCCCGGTTCTCAGTGGCCGTCTTCCGTTACTCGTAGCGCAGCGCCTCAATCGGATCCAATCTGGCTGCTTTGATTGCCGGCAACATTCCGCTGACGATTCCCACAAAACTCAAGATCGCGGTCGACCAGATTAGCGTGGCCGCGTTGATCACCAGGTGAATATCGCCTTCACTGGCATTCTCCTCAAAGGCGCTCCACAAGGTAAGCGAACCCACAGCCCAGGAGACCAGGTAGGCCAACGCCACTCCCAGCAAACCGCCTAGCGCCGTGATGGCCAATGCTTCAGCCAGAAATTGAAACAGGATGTGCCACTTGCGCGCGCCCAGAGCCTTCTCCACGCCGATCTCGCGGGTGCGCTGGGTCACGGCGACCAGCATGATATTCATCAGCCCAACTCCGCCGATACCCAGGGTCAGCAGCCCAATAAAGCCCAGCAGTATTTTGATTCCGGTGGTGATCACGCGCAGGTCGAGCAGATCGGAAAAGACATCGAACACGAACACCGCGCGTTTGTCCTTGGGGTCGAAGTCGTGATGAAACGCCATGGAATCACGCAATGCCTTCACTACTTTCTCGTGATCGCCTTCGTACTCCATAACGATGGCGTCGAGGTAATAGGTGTCCTTCAGGTCGTGCATGGCGCTGAAGGGGACGTACACGTGGCCATTCAGATTCTCATCGCTGTTATTGATGACGTGCTTCAGGACCCCTACGATCTGATACGAAATGCCGTCCAAGCGAATGCTTTCACCAACGGCGTTTTGCCCGGAAAAAAGTTTCTTTTTTACATCGGCTCCGATGAAGGCGACGCGGGTGTGGGTGAAGTCGTCGGCTTCGCTGAACGGGCTGCCTTCGGCGAACTCCATGCGGCGCATGCGAGGATAATTGGCATAAACGCCACTCACGCTAAACGTCCCGCTGCGGGTGCCGTAGGCTACAGTGCTGTTTTGCTTGGCGACTTCCGGTGAAACCCGCTTGAGAAGCGGAACTTCGGCGCGGACGTAATTCAGGTCGTTAACCGTCAGCTTTACTTCGCTGCCGGCCTT
>Ga0187818_10000434_pt1 | contig 15017 bp, 16 predicted proteins | sample NC_wetland_sal_i_14_FD_130581 | JGI IMG/M metagenome (GOLD analysis project Ga0187818, IMG submission 130581) | Wetland sediment microbial communities from Neuse River Estuary, North Carolina, USA - SO4_3 | ecosystem: Environmental > Aquatic > Freshwater > Wetlands > Sediment | place: USA... | reverse complement strand
ACTCGCGACCTGACGGTCGGCTCGGTCGTGCAGCTGCGAAACAAGAACGGCGGCCAGGCTTCTGCGCGTATCGTTGCCCTGCTCACTGCTTCCAACGGGGCTTCCACCTACGCCATCGAGTTCATCGAGCACGAAGGCGGCGCAACCAATTTCTGGGGCATCAGCTTCCCGTCAGGGTCACATATGATGAGTGGTCAATGCCAGGAGCCACAAAGCTAGACGGTCAACTGATGCAATATCGCCATAGCACTCAAACTCCCAAATCCCGCCGGCACTTGGCGCGTTGGGCAAAACGGGAGTGCTGGGCGGGATACGGTCTGTGTCCGATATCTGTGTCCGATAGATGAAGGCTCGCCCAAGCTGTCCGCAGGGTGGAGTTCAAACTAACTCAATTGACAACGGAAGAGCCTATCCAGCAGCCAGCTCAGGTTCTCATTCAACAATCACAATTCAACAATCAGCAATGTTCTACTGCGTGACTGTAGCCTGGTAGCTGACCGCTTGCCAGTGACCGCTGCGGCGCACCCAAACTCGCGTATAGCGATAAGGGCCGCTGAAGTCTTCCCCAAGCTGGCGACCTTTTACATCGGCCCGCGCGGTGACGACCGCGGTGTCGCCGTAGACGCGGACCACCATGTCGCTCACGTCCACGGTTTCGTAGCGAAGCTGGCCGCTCTTGCGAGCCGAGACGCTGTCCTGTTTCGTCGTCACCTGTCCCAGAGGCGTGATGGCAACGTAGTCCTCGGCAAGGACCCGCTGCGAAAAGTCGGCGTCGCGGCGAAGGATAGCCTCCCGGGCCTGCCGCTCCATGTCCACGACCTCCCGAATCGTTGCCTGGTCGTTGGTATCAACGGAGGGCCGGGGTCGCATCGCAACATGCTGCGCCGCGAAGACCGGAACGGCCGTTAAGACAAATGACAATAACACCGCACGCCTGTTGGTCGCCATTGAGACCTCCAGTTGGCGAAAGGACAGAGATCCACCTGACCCGAGCTACGCAAACTTGGATGCCGGAGTTCTGTGAAAAAGTTCACTGCTCCAACAATTCTCCGGCGCGAACCAGCAAAGCTCGCTACGACAGTTTAAGAGAAACCCCCATGCAAGGTATGACTACGGCAGAGAGCTTTTTGTTTCAACTTTTCGGTGACGCCATCGGCGCGGTCGTCTCATATTGAATCACCGTCCAGAGCCAGGTGGGCCAGAGCCGGCACGACTTGATGCCCCTCTTCTAGTAGAATCAAACCTCCGGCAAGCATGGCTGACATCCGTCGCGGTCTGATTATCGTCAATACCGGGCCGGGCAAGGGCAAGACTACGGCTGCCATCGGCACCGCGCTGCGCGCCGTTGGCCAGGGCATGCGGGTGCTGATGCTGCAGTTCCTGAAAGGCTCGTGGCATTACGGCGAGCTCGACGCCGTAAAGGCCTTCGGCGACCAGTTCGTGATGAAGCAGATGGGACGGGGCTTCGTGAAAGTCGGTGCGGAGAAGCCCGACCCGGAAGATGTGCGTATGGTGGAAGAGGCCTGGACCGAAGCCGAAAGGGCCATCGGCTCCGGGGAATGGGACCTGATCTTGCTGGATGAGATCAACTACGCGATCAGCTATGGCATGCTTGATCCGGCCCGCGTGGTCGAGTGCTTGAAGCGCAAGCCCGAGATGGTCCACGTCATCTTGACGGGCCGGAACGCACATCCGACAATCGTGGAGGCCGCCGACACGGTGACTGAAATGCGTCAGGTCAAGCATGCCTACGAAAAGGGCGTGATGGCGCAGAGAGGAATCGAATACTGAACAATTGAGTATTTGGGAAAATTAGTAATTGAGTAATTTAAGATGCGAGCTGGGTGTGGCCTTTCAATTACTCAATTACCAAATTTCCCAATTACCAATTTCTTCTCATGGCTTGGTTCAGGCGCGAATCCGGTGAGTTGGACACCTCGGGCGAGAAGAGAGTCCGCACCGAAGGTTTGTGGGTGAAGTGTGACAACTGCCGCCAGATCATCTGGAAAAAAGACCTGGAAGAGAACCTGAACGTCTGTCCGAAGTGCGAGAAGCACTTCCGGATTGACGCCCGCACCCGCCTGGCCCAACTGCTCGACGACAACCAGTACGAGATCTTCGACGGCAACATTTCTTCCACCGATCCCCTCAAGTTCGTGGATTTGAAGCCGTACTCCTCGCGCCTGCGGCAGGCCCAGAAAGATACCGGTCTGAAAGACGCCGTGATCAACGCTCACGGCAAGCTGCTCGGGCGGCCGGTCATCGCCAGCGTGATGGAGTATGCCTTCATCGGCGGCAGCATGGGCGCGGTGGTGGGCGAAGCGATTACGCGGGCGATTGAGCGCGCGGCCGACACGCGGACGCCGCTGATCATCGTGTCAGCCTCGGGCGGAGCGCGCATGATGGAAGGCGTGATCAGCCTGATGCAACTGGCGAAGATTTCGGCGGCACTGGCCCGGCTCGACAAATCCAAAGTCCCCTACATTTCGTTGCTGACCGACCCGACCACCGGGGGCGTCACCGCGTCGTTTGCCATGCTGGGCGATCTGAATATCGCCGAACCGGGCGCACTGATCGGCTTCGCCGGACCAAGGGTGATCGAACAGACGATCCGGCAGAAACTGCCCCCCGGCTTCCAGCGCAGCGAGTTCCTGCTGCAGCACGGCATGCTCGACGCCGTCGTCTCCCGCAAACAGCTCAAGCCCTACATCGCCCGCGCGCTGGAGTTCATCGTGGCGTAGGAACCTGTCAGCTATCAGCTATCAGCTTTCAGCCATCAGCTAAACCCTCTGCTCCAGACTTTCCTTGTTCCCATCCGCTTCCCGCATTGCGACTGGATCGAGATCCACTATGTTTAGGATTCGGTAGTGTTGCAATTTGAGTTCTGAAAGGGCGTCATCCTGAGAGTAGCCGTTCCTCAGGCGGAGCGAAGGATCTTGCGCGCACAACGAAGGCGTACCGGTGCCCACGCGAGATCCCTCACTCGGCTGAAAAAGCGCCGAGTTTCGGGATGACGCCCTGAGAGTTGAGACTCAAACTGCACCACTGCCCAGGATTCTCAGCCCTTTTTACTCACCGCTCAGACTGATAATCTGAGGGTTCAAGCTGATGGCTTATGGCTGAGAGCTTCTCCACCTACGAAACCGCAGTGGCGAGCATGTTTGCGCTGGGCCACGAACTGGCCCACGTGCCGGCGCACAAGTTCGATCTGGCGCACATGCGCGTCCTGCTCGAACGCATGAATCATCCCGAGCGGAATTTCCCCAGCGTGCTGATTGCGGGGACGAACGGGAAAGGCTCGACTGCGGCTACGCTGGCATCCATTCTGCAGGCCTCGGGGTTGAAGACGGCGCTCTATACCTCGCCTCATCTGCTGCGCATCAACGAGCGTATCCGGGTAAACGGAGAAGAAATCCGCGACGATGACTTTGCCGCCCTGCACGGGGAAGTAGATCGCGTGGCGGAGAGCCTGGTCGAGGGGAAAGACCTGCCCTGGCATCCCAGCTTTTTCGAGATGATGACGGCCATCGCCTTTGCTCACTTCGCGCGCGAACGCGTCGAGATTGCAGTGCTCGAAGTCGGCATGGGCGGACGCCTCGACGCCACTAATGTGGTCGAGCCGCTGGTCAGCGTAATTACCGACATCTCGCTCGATCATCAGAAATATTTGGGCGAGACGGTGCGCGAGATCGCGCGCGAGAAGGCAGGAATCATCCGGCCCGGCGGCGTAGTCGTGACGCTGCCGCAACAGCCGGAAGCCAACGATGTGATCGGCAACACCATCCTCGACCTGGGAGCGCACGGAGTCAGCGCGGTGCAGTATGTGCCGCCGGTTTCACCGGCCAGCGCTCAGTACTTGGCACTGGCGAAGCAGAAAAAAACATCCACCGCCGAGCACGCCGAGATCGGCAAGGCCCAGTATTGTTACCGCTATCCATTGCAGGTCATGGGCGAGCAGATTCTGGTCGAGAGTCCGCTCGTGGGCCGCCATCAGTTGCGAAATGTAGCGCTGGCCGTGGCGGCGGCGGAGGAGTTGAGCAAGAAAGGATTGGCCGGCATAAAACCTCAATCCATCGAGCGCGGGATTCGTGACACGCGCTGGCCGGGTCGTTTTCAGGTGCTGCCGCCAAGCGGCCGCTGGCCTGAGGTTGTACTCGATGTGGCCCACAACCCAGCCGGTGCGTGGGCCCTGCGTTCTGCAGTTTCGGAGCGCTATGACGACCGTCCGCTGATTTTTGTTTTCGGCGCGATGCGCGACAAGGCAATCTCGGAGATGGCGGAGATCCTGTTCCCGCTGGCGGAACGGGTGATTGCCACGCATCCGGAAAATCCCAGGTCGGCTGCGCCAGAGGAGATTCAGCAGGCCTCAAGCCGCACCGGCGCCGAAATTGAACTGGTCGCGGAGGTTGGTTTGGCCCTCGAGCGCGCCCGCAGCATCGCGGCCGCCCAGGCGATCCTGGTGGTGACGGGTTCGATCTATCTGGTAGGGGAAGCGATGCGCCATCTTGCGTCAGAAAAGACGGAAAAGTAGGCCGCATTGGCAACGGTTTCCCCTAGAATGGAAGCGTGCAGAACGTGAATTCATCGCTGGGTCAAGTAGAACAAGATCAGGCCGAGCAAGATCAGGTCGAGCAAGACCAGGTCGAGCAAGACCAGGCCGAGCAAGCTCAAGTGGAAGGCAGTGCGTCAGACGCGTCTGCTTCTTCGTTGGCCTCCGACGAGCGAATTCTCCCCACCATTCCCACCCGGAAATACGGCTGGCTGAGTCGCCTGCGGTCCTATCTGATCATTGACCCCCTGATCTGGCTTTACACGCTGGTTTTGGGCACCATCGTCCTGATCGTGGGCTTGTTCGACCCGGACGGCCGCCGACAGCACCGCGTCGCCACAGCCTGGTCGTGGCTAATCGCCAAGACGATGTTCTCCCCGGTGAAAGTGACCGGTCTCGACAAGATTGATACGTCGAAGGCGCATGTCTATGCCGTTAATCATTCTTCCGCGCTCGATATTCCCGTGCTGTACGTCCATCTGCCGTTTCAGTTCCGCATCGCGTTCAAGAAAGAATTACTGTCGTATCCCGGCGTGGGCTGGTATTTGAAGCAGTCGGGGCAAATCTGCCTCGACCAGCAGAATCCGGCGCGCTCGGTGGGCAGCATCCGCACCGCGCTGAAGGGACTGCGGGCGGGAATGCCGCTGGTGATTTTCCCCGAGGGCGGCCGAACGCCCGACGGAGAAATAAAACCGTTTCTGCCGGGAGCGTTTTTCCTGGCCATCAAGGCGCAAGTGGATATCGTGCCCGTGGCTCTGATCGGAACCTTCGAACTGCTGCCCATGAACACCTATCACATCAAATGCCATCCCCTGGCGATGCGCGTAGGCGAGCCGATTCCAACCGCCGGCCTGACCACGCGGGATCTGGGAGCGCTCTCGAACCAGGTAAAAGCCGAGATGGAGAGGCTGTACTACGGGAAATAGGGCCGGCCTAACCCCGGAGTTAGGGCAAATTCTCGAAGCTGCCGTCATAGTGCAATCCACACGTTCCCCGAGTTACCTGTGGAGTCCAAACCGCAAACGGGAAGGGCACGGCTTCAGCCGTACCGCCCAGCGCCACCAAGCAAGTCCCGGCTTAAGCCGCTGAGGGCATGGGCTTTACACCATCAGGCCAGAATGGATTTCGGCTGAACTCCTCGCCATTGAACAGGTGACCGGCCATTATTTGGCTCCCCCTGTCCTAACCTCCTGTTCTTCATTCCGAAGAAAAAGCTTGACAATTTATACTATGTATCATACAGTGTATGTCACATCCTATATGACCACTAGTATGACAGCCCGTGCAGAGGTCTTCGAGAATCTGAAGCTGGAGCTCCGCCGCGGCTGTCTGACCCTGGCGGTCCTCACCCAGCTTCGGACCGAGCAATACGGTTACACCTTGCGCAAGGCGCTGGCCGAGGATGGCCTGGAGATCGACGAAGGCACGCTGTACCCGCTGCTGCGCCGCCTGGAAACCCAGGGCCTGCTGGTCAGCCAGTGGCGCGAAGAAGACAAGCGCAACAAGCGTTTCTACCGCCTGTCGCCGCAGGGCGAACTGACTCTCAACCAGCTGTTAAGCGAGTGGCAGCGTATCAACACGTCGCTCGGCAAAATTCTTCAAGAGGCATAGCACTATGAGCACACCGAAAAATCCCATGGAACTCATCGACCGCTACCTGCAGGCCGTCCGCTTCTGGCTGCCGAAATCCCAGCGCCAGGAGGATCTCATCGCCGAGTTAGGAGAGGATCTGCGCTCCCAGATCGACGCGAAGGAAACCGAACTCGGCCACCCGCTCGATGCCACCGAGGTATCGGCGATTCTGAAGCACTGCGGCAGCCCCATGATCGTCGCCGCTCGCCTGGGGCCGAAGCAGCACCTGATCGGACCTACTTTGTTTCCCATCTATCTGTTCGTGCTGAAGATGGTCCTGCTGTGGATTCTGGTGCCAGTCTTCATATTCATTATCGGTCCTGTGAACGTGGCGAAGGCCGGCAGTGATTGGGGTACGGCAGTGGTCAACACGCTTGGTGACCTCTGGTTCGGACTGTTCGTGGCTGCTGGAACGATTACCCTCATCTTCGCCGTGCTCGAGCGCACTCATGCGCAGGTCGCCATTGCGGACAAGTGGGACCCGCTCAAGCTGCCGCCGGTACGCAAGCAGGAACGCAAAACCTCGCTCGCCCAGACGGTTTGCGAAATCTTCTTTGGCATGATCGGCGTGATGTGGCTGCTGCTGCTGCCGTACCACCCAGGATTGATTCTCGGCCCGGCGCACACATTCCTTAAGGCTGCACCAGTCTGGCACATGTTTTACGTGCCGATTCTTCTGCTCGGCATCGTCGGGCTGCTGCGGTCGGGAATTACCCTGGCGCGTCCGCAATGGGCCTGGTTCCCACGCGTGGCCCAGCTGCTGCAAACGGTCCTCAGCCTGATCATGCTGAATCTCATGATCAGGACGGCGGCCCCGCCGACGGGTGGAGACTGGCATCCGTTTGTGGTTCTCGCCGACGCCGCAAAGAATTCCGCCGAGTACGTCCGCGTGGCCGCCGTCCTGAACAGTTCGATTCTGCTCAGCCTGGCAGCGGCGTGGCTTGGGCTCTGCATCGCGGTAGCTATCCAGAGTTGGCAGTTCTTGGGATTCATTCGCAACCGAGTCTCCAGTACGGGGCAGCCCGCTTCCCTTCATGTGCAGTGAGGAGTGAGAAATGGCTTGGAGATCGACGAAGGCACGCTGTACCCGCCGCTGCGCCGCCGGGAAAAGAAGCATAGTCGCGCGTGAGGTACGAGGAGTCACATGGAATTACTGACGAGTTACTTAAACGCGGTTCGGCGCTATCTGCCGCGCCGCCATCGAGACGACATCATCGCCGAATTGTCGGAAGAACTCCGGCTGCAGATGGAAGCGCGGCAAGCCGAACTCGGCCGCGAGCTTCGCGACACCGAGCAGATGGCCATTCTCAAAGTGCATGGTGATCCCATGACCTTATGGCGGGCCGGCACTCTACATCGCCATCCTTGTGGGAGTCACGATCCTGTTCGCTAGCTCGCCATCCGGCACTTAGCCCGCATCGGCTGATCGAGGAGTTCCAGAGATCTCAGCGACGAACCGCCTAAGACCGTGGAGCTTCGGACGCCCTCGTCCGGGAGGGCGCATGCGCCCGTGTGACTGCCCAGGCGGGCCCTTCGACTTCGCTCAGGGCAAGCTGCGTTCGCCGCTCCACGGTAACCGCTTCCCCGAATGCGATAAGATCGAAACCATGAATCCGTCATCCTCCGAGAACGGGAGCAATCCTGCCCCGGAATCGCGCCCCTCCAACTTCATTCGCGACATCTTTATCAACGACCTTAAAACCAACAAATACAACGGACGCGTGCAGACCCGCTTTCCTCCCGAGCCCAACGGATACCTGCACATCGGCCATGCCAAGGCGATCTGCATTGATTTTGGCTACGCCGACGAATTCGGCGGCAAGACCAACCTGCGCTTTGACGACACCAACCCCGAGAAAGAGGATGTCGAGTACGTCGACTCCATCATGGCGGACGTCAAGTGGCTCGGTTTCCGCTGGGACGGGCTGTTCTACGCCTCGGATTATTTCGACCAGCTCTACGAGTGGGCGACCAAGTTGATCAAAGACGGGAAGGCCTACGTTGACGACCTATCGGCGGAAGAAATCCGCAAGCATCGCGGCACGCTGACTGAGCCCGGAAAAGACAGCCAGTATCGCAATCGCTCGATTGAAGAAAACCTGAATCTGTTTGAGCGCATGAAGGCCGGAGAATTTCCCGACGGCTCGCGCGTTTTGCGGGCGAAAATTGACATGGCCTCGCCCAATTTAAACATGCGTGACCCGGTGATGTACCGCATCCTGCACGCCGAGCATCACCGCACCGGCAATAAGTGGTGCATCTATCCGATGTACGACTACGCGCACGGGCAATCCGACTCCCTCGAAAAAGTCACGCACTCGATGTGCTCGCTGGAGTTCGCCGACCATCAGCCGCTGTACAACTGGTTCATCGAGCAGCTGGGCATTTTCCCCTCGCAGCAGATCGAATTCGACCGCCTGAGCCTGACCTACACCATCATGAGCAAGCGCCTGCTGCGGCGGCTGGTAGAAGAAGGACGCGTGAGCGGCTGGGACGATCCCCGCATGCCGACTCTCGGCGGCCTGCGCCGCCGCGGCTATACGCCGGAAGCGATCCGCAACTTTGTTACGGCCGCGGGCGTGTCACGCACCAATGGCATCGTTGAGCTGGCCATGCTCGAACACTTCCTTCGGGAAGACATGAACCAGCGCGCGCCGCGCGTGATGGCCGTCCTGCATCCGCTGAAAGTCGTGATTGATAACTATCCCGAAAATCAGGCCGAGGAAATGGACGCGCAAAACAATCCCGAAGATCAGAGCGCGGGCTCGCGCAAGGTGCCGTTCTCGCGCGTGCTCTACATCGAGCAGGATGATTTTCGTGAGGTTCCTCCCCCGAAATACTTCCGGCTATCGCCCGGACGCGAAGTCCGCCTGCGCTACGCTTACTTCATCACCTGCAAAAGCGTCGTGAAAGATGATAAGGGTCAAGTAATTGAAGTCCACTGCACTTATGATCCGGCCACCCGCGGCGGCAACGCGCCCGATGGACGCAAAGTCAAGTCGACCATTCACTGGGTCTCGGCGGCGCACGCCGTGGACGCTGAGGTGCGCCTCTACGAGAACCTGTTCACCAAGGAGAATCCAGCGGACGTGCCGGAGGGCCAGGATTTTACGGTAAATCTGAATCCGAATTCGCTTGAAGTGATCAGCAACGCCAAGCTCGAGCCGTCGCTGGCCAGCGCCGCGGCGGGCAGCCGCTACCAGTTCGAGCGCCTGGGATACTTCTGCGCCGATCCCGACTCCAAGCCCGGAGCGCTCGTCTTCAACCGCACCGTCGCGCTGAAAGACACCTGGGCCAAGGTGGAGAAGAAGCAAAAGGGCAGGGAGTAAAGGAAACCGACTTTAGGGCGTCATCCCGAAGCCTCGCGTTTTCACCACCGAGGCGAGGGATCTTGCGCGGAGCTCCACCGACGCCGTTTTCACTGTGCGCGAGATCCTTCGCTCCGCCTGAAAGGCGGCTTCGCTCAGGATGACGCCCGTCCAGCGACTGTTAGCTCGGAACCGACGCCGACGACCCTCCTAACCTTTCCCTCCCCGCACGGTCTAAAGGGCTGTATGATTTCCCGAACACCACGTCGCGTCTGACCGCTGAACACAAACATGCACCCAACCATCCTCCCTGCGTTTTTCGAAATCTCCCGCACCGTAGTCTCAACCTGCAGCGCCGGCGTCGTACTTCTCCTGATCGGCGTCGTGGCCACGAAGCGCGATTTTGCCCAGGCCCGCGGCCTCGACAAGATCGTCGCCTTGGCCAATTTGTGTTTCGCCGCGCCGCTGGCGGTTTTCGGCGCCGAGCATTTCGCTGCCGCCAGAGACATCATGCAGATAGTGCCCAAGTTTATGCCCTGGCCGCTGTTCTGGACCTATTTCGTCGGCGTGGCCTTGCTGGCCGCGTCCTTGAGCATTGCCACGAAAATTCAGGTGCGCTGGTCGGGACTGCTGTTCGGAATCATGATGTTTCTCTTCGTGGCGATGATGGACCTCCCCGGAACACTGGCCGACCGCCACAACCGGATTTCTTGGGTGCTCCTGGCTCGCGAGATGTCGTTCGGCGCCGGCGGCTGGATTCTCGCGGGAAATGCCCAGCGCGAACAAAGCAAAAGCAGGTTCCTTATCCTGGGCCGATCGTTTATCGAGAGCGCCCCTATACTCATCACCATAGGCCGCATCGTGATCGGCGTCGCCGTCATTTTTTACGGCGTCGAGCACTTTCTTCATCCCCTCAATGTCCCCGGTGTTCCTCTCGAAAAACTCATGCCCACGTGGATTCCAGCCCGCGCGCTGATCAGCTATCTGACCGGTGCAATTCTCTTCCTTGCAGGGGCAGCCATTCTTCTGGCGAAAAAGACGCGGATGGCCGCAACTTATCTCGGCACCTGGATTTTCCTGCTGGTCCTCGTCGTCTATGGTCCGATCCTGATCGCGTCGTTGTTGGACCCAAGCACCGACGTCAAGGTCGAGGGGATCAATTACTTCTTCGACACGCTGCTGTACGCCGGAACGATTCTCGCCCTCGCCAGCGCGACGCCACGCACAGATTAAGACGCCCCCTGCTCCCTCCCCGGACGAGGGCGTCCGGGGCTCCACGGTCTGTTGTGGGACCTCCGCATTTGCGCCGCTCTGGCCGACAGCTGAGGGCCAAAAGCTAGTTATGTACGTGCGGGCTCTGCGCAGGGTTGTGGCGGGGCCCGGGCGGCTCTTTCACCACTTTCACCAGGAAACTCACCGGCAGGTTCTTCGGCGGGAAGCACTGCGCGTTGTCGCAGGCCTGATAGCGCAACGCGCCGTGCATCACGTATTTTCCCGGAACCACAGATTGCAGCGGATGCACGATCAGGGTGATCGTGAAATCTCCGGTATAAACGTTCAGCGCTTCATCCGGCGAAAAAGGGAAACTCACATCCTGGCCCGGCGGATAGCCGATCTTTCCCAAGGCGATGTCCGTCGGCACATCCATCTTCAGGGCAGTAGCAATCAGGAACTCCGACCGCGGCGTGTTGGAGTTGATATGAAAACCGCGCGCCACGCGGAAATTCAGTTCCACCGTGGTCTGCTGCGTCCGTGGGGTCGTGACCAGCGGCACGGGAGCGATCGTGACCCAGGTTGCCTTGCTCGGCGGGGTGGGTGGCGCGATGGGGGTGTACGTGACCGAGGAGTCCTGTCCAGACTGGGCCACGGCTGTGGCCACCAGCAAAACCAGAAAGCAAGTGAGGCCCGAGCTTCGCCCTCGCAAAGTCATTCCCGTCATTCTCAAATGTTAGAGCGGCCGCGGTTCCTTTCCTATTGTCACTTCTGAGCCTGCGTGGCCGCGGCCGTCGTCTGGCCGGTTCCCGGCTGCGCATTCAGCGCCTTCCTGATCGAATCCTCAATGTCGGCCTTGCCTTTGAGCCCGAGAATCTTGTCCACGATCCTGCCGTCGCGGTCGATGAAAAAACTCTCCGGCATGGCCGGGACGGCGTAAGCGTCAGCCACGTCATTCTTCCCCAGCAGCACGGGATAGTTGACTCCCATTTTCTTGGCAAACTCGGCGATGTCTTCCTTGCTCGAGTCATCCATCGCTACACCGACAATCTGCAGCCCCTGCGGTCCGTACTCCTGCTGCAGTTCCACCAGCCATGGCATTTCGATCTTGCACGGGACGCACCAGGTCGCCCAGAAGTTCAGCAACACGGCTTTGCCGCGCAGGTCTGACAAGCGCATGCTCTTGCCGTCGAGTGACTCCAGGCTGAAATCAGGTGCTTCCGTCACCCGAGCCATGCCGGGCGTCCGGCTTGGCCCTGCCCGGCGAGCCATGTGGAACCCAAAATACAGCATGCCGGCAACAACCACGGCCGCCACCACCAGCGCGAGCGGATTCCGATTTCGTGGCTGGACCGGTGGCGGGATTGAACCGCTTCCTTGGTCTCCCGGCGGTCCGAACGATTGTTCACCCACAGACATAAACTACATCCTCCCATTACAGCGCAAAACGATTCAGAAACGACAGCCAGCTCGAAATCAGCGTAAACCGCCCGATCACCAGCAGCACGCCCAGCGCGATCAGCAGGCCGCCCGACGCCACTTCGAGCGCGTGCATGTGCGAGCGGAAGCGGCTATAGAACTTCAAGAAGCGCTCCATCAGCAGTGACGTCAGCAGGAACGGCACGGCCAGTCCCAGGGAATACACAGCGAGCAACAGGATCCCCTTCACCACCGTGTTCTCTTCGCTGGCCAGAGTCAGGATCGCAGTGAGAATCGGCCCCAGGCATGGAGTCCAGCCAAAGGCAAAAGCGAATCCGATCACGAATGCTCCGATGGGCGTGCTGCTGCCTTTCACGCTGTGCAGCCGCGCATCGGTATAGAGCGCTTTGATCTTGAAAATGCCCGTCAGGTGCAGCCCGAAGATTATGATGACCACGCCGGCCACGATTGAGAGGGTGTGCTTGTAGTGGGCCGCGAGCTGGCCGATCTCCGTCGAGATTGCGCCCAGGGTTACGAAAACCACGCTGAAGCCCAGAATGAATCCGACGGAATTCACCATGACCCGGCGCAAGAGCTGCGCCTGCGGCGACTTCAGTTCCTCGACGCCCGCGCCCGAGATCAGAGAAACGTATCCCGGCACCAGCGGGAGCACGCACGGCGACAGAAACGAAATCAGCCCGGCGACAAACGCGGCAAGGGGAAGCGGAAGGCTCGACATTGTTTCTATTGTACCTGCTGGCCGTTACCACTCCAGCGGCTGCCTCTTAATAAGACGCGCGCGCCCGCATTTAGTTGCAAACACAGTGCGCCAGCTCGCGAAATGCTCATTAAGCTGAATACAGTGCGCAAGCGCGCACCGCTCATTATGCCGAACACAGTGCGCCAGCGCGCAGCGCTCATTATGCTGAACACGGTGCGCGAGCTGAAACGCTCATTAAGCTGAATACATGCGCGAGCTGAAACTCTCAATAAGCTGAATATTGTCATTTCGAGCGAAGCGAGAAACCTGCTTTTCGCTTTGGCGGCCGAGTCAGAAGTTCGCCGCGTAATCTAGGCCTCGTATCAGGGCACGGCTTCAGTTTCTAGCCTGCCCTGAGCGAGCATCGCGAGCCGAAGGGTGCCGCCAGCGCCCACAACAGAGTCGCGGCTTTCGCCGCTGGGGGCAAGCACTCTACGCCACCAGGCAAACAGCTCTAGCGCTCTTTAGAAGGTTGCGCGGCTGGTCCCGCCGACGGCATTATCGGCGGCGGCTGCTCCGACATGATCTTGTGGAACAGCCCAGTCGGCAGCATCGCGTAGAGCACGGCCCGGCTATCTTCCTGCCGCACCTGCAGGCTGGCGAAAAAGGCCTTCACGTCCTCGTCGCTGCCCGGTGATCCCACCGATATTTCCGCGCTGTGGAACATGGCGAGGAATGCGTTCATCTTGTCGGCAATGCCGCGCGCGTCCTGCTCGTTGGCGGCCCACGCCTCCGCCCGCAGATGCAGCACGCCGGAGCGCAACGGCAAATGCAACGGGTTGTAGCTGGCGGAAACGACCAGATCGGCCGGCTTCGGAAAAACCGTAGACCATCCTTCAAACTCCGGAACCGCGGGCTCGACGCGGACGATGGCCCAAACCGGGCTCGCTAACTGCACCTGCTTGTAATAGCGGCGCAGGAATGCCGGGCCCGCAAACGGAGAGGCCAGACGACGCGAACGGTCCACCATGCCGTGAATCACCGCGGGATCATCGTGGTTGGAGGCTGCGACCGTGTCCACGCCCAGAATTGCAATGCGGAAGGTCCGCCCGTACTGCGGAATCGTATAGATGTCGACCGAGTCGTAGTTCTCGACCGACTGCGCGGTTCGCTTCAGATAGGCGACACACTTGCTGCCGTCAAACCGTCCGGTTAGAACTTCGGAAAAGCGGGGCTCAGGCGCTTTGCCACCGGTCCCTCCGCCGTGCCAGTCTTCCGGGTAGTGCATGGCAAAAGCCACCGCATCGAGGTCGCGCTCGAAGTCAAATCCCGTTTCCTCGATGAAGCGCTCGTATTCCGGATCGTGGGAGACAGGGAAAAATGGCTTCCCGCCATTTGCCCGGCGCGCCCAGCTGAAGTTGGCATAGAAAAACGCGTCGGCTGAGGGCAGCAGCCGCGCCGGCTCCGGTGGAGCGTGCTTCCGCAGCTGGACGGTCAGCGTAACCGCCGCGGCTACAGCTACGACCGCTAAAGCGATGGGGAGAGTGCGTCTAATTCGCATGAATGGCGGTCAAGGATTGAAATGATAGCACCCTCAGGAAGGACCGTGGTCGGAGGATCTACTTGGAGTGGCTTTCCCCGATTTTCGCCACTTGCTCTGCCAGGGAGGAGTCGAACTTGAACGAGACCGTCGATTCGTTGGCGCAATCGTTGTAAGCCGTCAGCAGCCGGCGCGCGTCGGCCATGACCTCCATGACTCCAGTCAGCCCACACTTCTTTTCGATCGCCGCGTGTTGGCGGAGACTGTTCTAGGGCCACATTTCCAACCGGGCCTGCCGAAGGCGGGCCGCTCTGCCGAGGTGCGACGTCCGAGGGCTGAGGTCTGGCCCGTTAGTCCAGTGGCGTCAATGGTTTGCTTGCACCGAAACTCGCCCTTGTGATACCTTAGCTAATTGTCCCGGACATCTGGAAGGGATCAGAGGGATTGGTTTGCGCGAAGGCGCATCCGTCCCAAGGTGTGCTGGCGTAGCTCAGTCGGTAGAGCATCTGATTTGTAATCAGAGGGTCGGGGGTTCGAATCCCTTCGCCAGCTCCAGAGAAACGTAGCGAGACGAGTTTTCCGGCAGGCGGCGGACCTTAGTAGCGGCGCAGCAGGTTTTTCCAACGCACTCCATTCGGAACTTTTCCGGCGTGTAGT